>Ga0315275_10006050_pt1 | contig 11524 bp, 10 predicted proteins | sample YL17G03_0_MG_FD_205557 | JGI IMG/M metagenome (GOLD analysis project Ga0315275, IMG submission 205557) | Sediment microbial communities from Yellowstone Lake, YNP, Wyoming, USA - YL17G03_0 | ecosystem: Environmental > Aquatic > Freshwater > Lake > Sediment | place: USA: Wyoming | collected...
GTTCGGACGCTTTCTTCAAAGAGTTGAGGTATCGTATTCATGGCCGTCTCGGTTTGGATTGTTTGAGGTGGGTGTCGGCATTCTGTCTATGGAAGCCGGTGTGAGGAAAACAACTCTGACCGAAAGTATCAAGATTTTTGAGTTGAAGCAAGGATGTCAACGACGAGGGATTTCCAGAATTTGACAAAGAGGGGAAACGCCCATCGGGCTGGCCATGGATGGACTGCCGTCACGATCCTGGCAGCGCCGGAATCAAGACCACTTCGCCAATATCATCAGAAGAGAAAAGACAATCGATTGGCCCAACAGGACGAAACCCAGGCTTCTGAAGCGGATTCGCCTCGTGAGCGTGACGGTTCCCGTAAACGCATGGATTGCCATCGGCACGAATGCGGCGAAAACAAGTTGAGGAGTGTAGTGCATCCATGTGAGGAGGAAAACGACGATCAGAACAACAAGGTGATAGGCGATATTCAATTTCCCTATGGAGAGTTTTTCAAACATTGTGAGATCGGACCGTTTCAATCCCGTCGCTCGCATTTTCATATGAACGTAAAATATGCCGCATCCGAAAAAAAGGAAATTCAGAAACCAAACCGACACAGCCGTCATATCGATTCTTCCCATAGCGACATAGTATACTGCCGGACTCCCCAGCGTGAGACCAAGGACAGCCAACAGGTCACTCCCTGCCGTTTTGCGAAAAGTACTTGTGACGGCAACATTGAGGATAGAGAAAAGAGCGCCGATGCCGCCAATGGGCAAGAGCAACCAAAATCCCTTCGCAAGCAATGGAAGTGAAAGTACACAGGCCATAAACAGAAATACAGAGGCCCAGAAAATCGCGGGCCGGAGTTTCTCATCACCCTGCGATTGAACGAACCAATGTCTCAAGATGATTTGGAGCGACGGGTAACTCAGAACAACGCACGCAACAGAAAGGGCGACGAAAAGAACATCGATGGTGAATCGTTGTGTTACGCAAGTGGATACAATCATGGGGACAAAGAGTACCGGCCACGATCCATGTTCTTTCGTGATAAGAGGCTTTGGTATGTTCATCGACTGCACATCCCGTTTCAGTATGTAATCCAGTTGCGGCTCTCCTTGCGCAAAAGCAGGATGTGTTTCTCTGCGATGGCGGCCTTGAGCAGACTCGCAAGAAAACCAACGAATTTGAACTTGCTCAACCACGGCAGCGCCACCCATCCTGCTGCGAGATGTCTCCCCAGACTGACAACTTCCCCAAGCACTTTCGGAGCATATACCTGTAACTTCCCGGATGTCACGTCCGCATGGATGTTCTCCGCTACAAGACGACCCTGTTGAAGTGCAAATTGTGCTGCAGCCGGCACCGGCCTCTTGGTGACAGGATTCATTGCTAGTGCATTGTCGCCAATGGCGAACACATGAGGATGGTCGACAGACCTTAGAAACGCGTCAACAACGATTTTTCCCATCGATCCGGTGGAAATGCCGCTATTCGTTACAATGTCTGCGATGCGAATTCCCCCGGTCCACACAACGGTATTGGTCCGAAGGATTTCCCCACCAACAAGCGTCACAGACTCGCCGTTGACGGAAGCAACAGGATTCTTTGTCAACACCTTCACCTTCTTCTTCCTCAGCCTCTGTTCGATTCGTTCACGGAGGGCGATATCCAGCGAAGGCAAGATACGGTTGCTTGCTTCCACGAGAACTATGTCGACATCATCGTCCGCAATGCCATAGTTTTCAATCATCTGCTGTACATGATCGACCAGTTCACCGACAAACTCCACTCCCGTCAATCCTCCACCACCGATAACAAAGCGAAGCATGGTCCTTCTCTTCGAGACATCTGGTTCGGAAGAAGCACGTGCGCAAATGCCGGCAATGTGCTTGAAGATTTTTTCAGCATCGGAGGCGGACTGAAGGGGGAATGCGAATGCCTGGAGGCCTGGGATGTTGTAGAAGTTCACCTGACTTCCCAAAGCGATGAGCAGATATTCGAATCGGAGTGTCTTGTCATCGAGGGCAACAGTGTTGCCGCTGGGGTCGATAGAAATCACTGTCCCAAGATGAAATCCGATCTTGCGATGACGAATTATGCGGCCAATGTCAATTGTGACTTCTCGATTGTGAACAGCCGCCTCATGCAACCTGGTTTTTAGCGTGTGAAAAGGATTCTTGTCTATGAGAAGAATCCGATAGCTCGATGAATCGCGGAACAATCTGGCCAATCGTAGCGCGGCCGTAACACCACCGTAGCCTGCTCCGAGAATTACGATATTCTTTCCAGATTCCTCCATGACGATCACTTTGACGTCGATTCATTCAAGAACGGAAGGGCTTTCGCTACTATTCTAAAACCAATATCCTGAGTGGAATGTTCCGGTTGAAAGGCGTCCCGGTATGGGATATACAGGTATGCAATACTTGCGCTGTACCATGATCCACCTCGAGCAACACGCAAACCGCGACTCTCAGAATGATTACGGTCGTCTTCGGCAAATGGATGCTCCCTGTTGTAGGGCCTGTTGACGGACTGTGTCCATTCGACCACGTTTCCCGTCATGTGGTAGAGACCGAAGCGATTTGGCTTGTAGACTTCAAGCGATTGTCTGAGATCAGCAACGGTCGTCGGCGCATCCGGATTTTTCTTCCAGTTGTAGAGAATCACTTCGTTGTCACTCAGAATGTTACCCAGCGCGTAGTCAAAATTGTCCGGGCCGCGAGCAGCCTTCTCCCATTCTGCTTCTGTCGGCAACGAGAACTGCCATCGTCCATTTCCGACTTTTCTCGTCAACCACGCACAATACGCATTCGCTTCAAACCAGGTGATCCACGTGATTGGCTGATCGGGCTGGCCAAAGCGCCTGTAGTTTTGCGCCGCTGGAGAAAGAGCTGCTGTTGTGTGACCTCGCGTCAGTCTCTTCCATGCCCTTCCGTCTTCAGACCAGTTTTGGTCATCTGCGTAACCGTCAGAGGCGTCCAGAAAGAAGCGAAATTCACGATTCGTCACTTCAAACGGACTCACGTAGTATCCTGTCGTCCAAACATGATGTGGCTCGCGAGGATTCAGCCGGTCTCCAAGAAGGAACCATCCGCTCGGGATGTAGACGAAATCTGAGTGTTCCGGCAGAAGCTTCGGTGGCCTCTGCGTCGGGTATGGGCGAACCGTTACCATGAAAGATTCTTCATCATCGGGGCCGCTTCGGTATCCTTTGATTGGCACGGGATGGAACATTGTGCCGTTGGGATAACTCACTTTGAGGAAGTAGTTGCCCGCAGTAAGCCACACACGACCTCCGTTGAATTCGTGCATACGGACAGTATCCTGCATATCCCTGCCTGCCTTATAGAGCTGAACGTCAAAGCCCCAAGTATTCGAGACAATTAATTCCGTCTCGCTCCGCCGATAGTGCCCTTGTTCCGCACGATCCTGCTCATCGACCCAGGAGGTCAGCAGGAATCCGGCGCCAACGGTCAACACAGTGAGGAAAGCGAGAACAATGAGGAAACGTTTTCGCATACCATATTTCGACAGCGATGCTTTGATCTAGATGTCCTGATGGCGGATCAACCGGAGCGCGATCCAGAATGGTAAGACGATCCAAAGTGTGAGTCCTGTGACCAAGAATACCGTACTGAGGGATGAACCGCCAAAGAACCGCAGAAGCGAAGCACCAGCCGCACCGAAGATGGTGACATTGTCCAGCGCGATGAGTGTGGCAACACGAACCATGTCGACTGGATTTCCGAACAATGAGACAAATAGCAGGACGGATGCTGATTTCCCCTTCAATAAAAGTGTTGCGCCGATAGCCATCAAATCATAAAAGATGACAAAGAAGAACCAGATGAAGAGAGAATAACCGAATGCTCTGGGTTTCCGTTTCGCAAACGTCGCAACAAGCATGGCAATGGAGAGAAAAGCAAGAGACAGCGTGAGCGAGAGAATCACGAATACCAGGTAGCGACTCAGTCCTTCGAAACCGTTCAAGGCAACGACAATAATCCCGGCCAAGGCGAATCCGGCAAGCGTCGACGCTGAGATCGAGGAAAACACGCCGAGCAGTTTGCCAAACATCACCTCACTTCGGAGAACGGGCTGTGAGTACAGAAGCTCAGTGGAGCCCTTGTCACCGGTGAAGCTGAGCGTCCCCATGACCAACGCTACGAGTGGAACGACATAGAGCACCAGATTAAGCAGGCTTGCCGAGGTGCGGGTGAAATTCTGCATCCCCGAAAATCCTTCCGCCTTCATTCCGAAGTATGAAATGCTCACAACGAGTGCGCCAAATATAATAGCAAAGATCAGAGTCCATCTGTTTCGAATGTTGATCACCAGTTCCTGCTTGGCAATTTCAGCGATCACCTTGTGGTCCATGTTTTGTGTCCTTGAATGACTCGTGCTACTTCTAAAAAGAAAATTTGTGATCTATCGCCAAGCCTTTTCAAAACAGCAATAGTGCCTGCTTCCCCCGAAGGCCTGTCCCGCTTTTCACCCTGCCTGCCGCCGGCAGGGATCCCGTACATCGGGACCCGCCTTGTGTGTTTCTAGCGCGGCAGGCGGAGGACCTTCGGACCTTCGGACAAAAGGCAGAACGATTTCAAAAACACAATATCACTAATTGGAAGCGGAACTAGATTCGCGGATTCCTAATCTTCATTCGATGGACGGGGGGGATGCGACATGAGAAACGATGTTGCCTTTGACGAATCCGCAAATGCGACTATTCCCGAGCCCATCGGAGTGAACACACCTGTCGTGACGCGGATCGCGTTCTCGATTTTCAGCCATTGCGCTGATTCGTAATCCTTCACGTATGATGCTTCGATGCGAAGATCGTTTCGACGTTGTTTGAAGGCCTCCAGACAGGCCAAGTCATCAAACTTGAATACCTCGTTTGTCGTGATAATTTCCGACGCGAATTTAGGATCGGATACAGCCATACGACAGTGCGCGCACATATCTTCCGGAAAGATGTCAACCGGCTTCGGTGATTCTGATCCACATCCTATCGTGAAGAGCGCAACAACACCCATCCAGAAAATGCTATCGTTCATTGTGAGCATTCCACATAATAAAGATACATGTCTTCGATCGTCTTATGGGCAAGATATGTCGACCTCAGCCCATCAATAGATTCCTCGCCTACAAGTTTGCCTTGCACGAAAATCCCTACACGGTCAGCTAATAGTTCCGCTTCGGCCAGCAAGTGTGTCGAAAAAATGATCGTCTTCTTCTTTTCTTTTTGTTCGAGCACAAATTCTCTGAAGCGCTTCACACCGACGGGATCCAGATTGGCCGTCGGCTCGTCAAGAATCAAGATCGGCGCATCGGATAACGAAACCACAGCAAGCCCAAGTCGTTGGATCATGCCTCCGGAAAATTCGTTCACGAATTTGTCCGCGAATCCGTTGAAGCGGGACCTTGCGAGTGCTTCGTCAGCCGCTTGATGTGTGAGCTTCCGCAAACGGGCATAGAACCGAAGGACTTCACGGGCAGTGAGGTTTTCGGGAAAGACGACCCTTTGAGGCAAGTAGCTCAACGATTGCCTCGATTCTCTTGGATATCGCCGGACATCCAATCCATTGATCAGTATCCTCCCTGCAGTGGGGACATTCAGTCCGACAATGGATTTCATGGTCGTGGTCTTCCCGCTTCCATTTGGTCCCAAGAACGCATAGACTTCACCAGGCCGCACGTGGAAGGAAACGGTGTCTACCGCGGTGAATGATCCAAAGTGTTTCGCCAGGTTTTCGACTTCGATCACAGTTGTCTTCTCCGGATCACTCGCCAAAACGCGATTCCGCCCGTCAGCATGCACACGATGGGAAGGGCAAAAGCCAGGGTCGCATGGGCGTGTCCAACATCCTTTGAAATACCGCGTCGATCGAAATTATCCCGTAATTCGTCCATTCCCTCTATTTCAATTGGTCGCATCAATGGAAATACATCTTTTTCCTGACTGATTTCTATGATCGGAAAGGCCGACGAAGCTGCAGCCAGCGCCTGGGATGCCGGGCTGTACAGATACAGGCGAATGTTGGGGTATTGCCCTTCGAGATAGTGAAACACATTTTGAATCTTGAACGGCACATCGCCCACGCCGTCGTCGTCCAGATCGTAACCATCGTAGGTACTCCAGTAGTTCCCTTTTTCGCCCAGGTTCCATCGCGTCTCCGTACGCTTTCCGATGAGAAACAGCGGATTCAAATTGTCAATGAAGTTGTTTTCCGTAAAGATGTTCTCGGTCGAATTCTGAAACATTTCAAGGGCGGCATCATTCTGGGCTATGACATTGTGGCGAAACACATTTCTTCTGGTTCCCTCAAAAAACATCCCAACGACGTTGTCCACAATGATGTTTGAATCCACAACCATCCCTGTGCAGTCCTGGAAAAGAATCCCAAAAGAAGAAAATCCCCGATTGTGCGCGAAGATGTTCTTCCGGACGATGATTCCATGGGAGTACATCACCGCGGCGCCTGCGACGTTGTCGTGAAAACTGTTGCGAAGAAAGACGTTAGAATCGGCGTACATGTAGTGGAGTCCATACCGGACCCGACAGACTTCATTGTCTTCAATGAGCGTTCCATTCGCGTTCTGCACATAGAAGCCATCCCTGGTATCGGAAATGGTGTTTCCCGAAAATGTATTGCGATGCGAATTCCACAGATGTATGCCGCTGCCTCGTTCACCCAGTTCGAGTTGATTCCTTCCGACGACCGTGTTTTGGCTTATCGTATTGTTGTGGGATCCGAGCAAATAGATGCCAAACAGGACATCGCGAAGTTCGTTCCTTTCGAGTGTGTTGAAACTTGATTTGACCAGAATGCCTGCATCTTCTTGTATCAGCATCGTACCGCTATGTTCTATGACCAATCCCATGAGAGTCGATCGATCGGCAGAAACTGTAATTACGCTTCCAATGCCACGGCCTCGGATGACAGGCTTCCCTACGCCCACCAGAGCGATACGCTTGCTGATCAGCAGATTCCCTTCGTACTTGCCCGGTTGAACGAAAACGGTGTCACCTTCGCTCGCGTCGTCCAGGCGCCGTTGAAGACTCTGGACCGTGGAGTCCACGAACTGCTGAGTCATGGGTGTCGTTGAGGAGGCTGAGAGACTCAGGAGGCAAAGAATGCCGGCGCTGAGCATTTGCAGTTTCTGCTTCATGGCTTCGTTCGCACACACCTGGAGAATCGGACGATTGGCCGCAGACCCTGCGGAACGGACGTTGGAATCAGGAACTTGCTCCGGGGGGCACAAACGGCTGTCTTCGTCAATTGTCCAATATTCATATCGCCTATCCCTTCGTAACCTCTTGGGCGCGGAGCCAGGCTTTTCGGGAAAGCCACATGGCCGCAAGAAAGAGCAACGGGACCATTGCCATGAAATACGAGCCTAGATCAGGGTAGCTGTACACTTCAAAGTTCGCCATTGTTTTGTGACCGAATAGAGGTGGCGTAAAGGGGGGTACTTTGATCGCGGCAGTCGGATCCAGATCGTGGCCGTAGATGTACATCTTATGGTAGAAACTCCAAAGAGAGAACATCCCAAAATAGGTGAGGAGGACAAAGAGGTCCACGAGCTTTGACATCTTGCCAAGCACGACAACCCGGAATGCGAGAAGCATCACTCCGCCTATTACGAATGGAATCCATTTGAATTCGGTGAAATCATCTTCGACAAGTGCCCGCATGCCAATGTAGTGATTGAGCGAGTTGATTTCCTTCAAATCGTCCCTGTTGGGTGTCTTTCCCCCCTCGAGCTTGTGAGAGTAGATATCAAGGGAAAGGCCGTCTGGGAATTGGTTGGAATACATTGTCATGTTCCACAGAGGGAAAAAATACGTTGGCAAAAGAAAGAACGCCGCAACGATGACGATTATCCTGCTTCTCAAATCGATCGGTGTCTCGAAGAATGATGTGGCCTTACCGATAAGGTGCTGCATGTTCATATCCTTTCTCAACAACATCCGCTCGCCACGCTCCCTCAGGAAATGTCCTGAGGGAGGAGCGTAGGAGAAATCTTCCTACCTCGTTCACCGCACGCCTGTTAAATCACTTGACAAGCATGTAGCCCTGCATTTCCTGATGGAGGGCAGAGCAGAAATTCGTGCAATAGAACGGGTAGACTCCCACCTTATTGGCGACGAACTCGATGGTCTTGGTTTCACCGGGATCTGCCACGATATTGATATTGTATTCACTCAATCCCAGGCCATGAAGCTCGTCGGTGGTTTGTTCGATATTCGTAAGGTAGATCTTGACATTGTCCCCTTTGTTGAGCTCGATCTTGCTCGGTTCGAAGCTTGAGCGCAGAGCAACCATGTAGACCTCCACATTCTTCCCGTTGCGTACCACCTTCGCGTCCTTGATATCCCAGATGGCCTTTGGATTCTTGTTCTCCTCTTTTGGATATACCTCGATCGGCTTCAGTTTGTCCGCCTTGATCATTTGCGCATTGTGGGGCTCCGGCTCAGTGAATGCATCATAAATCACCGACATTTTATCACCGCCGATGTCGATGAGTTGAGACGACTCCGGTTGCGATGGACCAACGCTCAAATGACGCCCATGCGACAGTTTGTTCAGTGCAATGAGATATTTCCCATCCGGACTCTTTGTGTCCCCTTCCGCTGCGCACAAGTGCCCGATGTTGTACGACACCTGTACCTTATCCACGATTTCCCATGTGCCGAGTTTCCATTTTGCTATGGCACTTTCGACGAACAGAGACGTATAAGCAAATCCTTTGTCGTCAAATTGAGTATGAAGGGGGCCAAGTCCAACATTGACTTCGGCATCCTTCACCGCATCGTAATTCAGTATGGGAATTCCATCTTCATTGCCTGTGAAGTCCTTTTTCTGAATAGCGGTCTGGATTTTCTCGATATTGAACACGGTTGTGATGCTCTGAAGTTTTCCGCTTCCAATGATGTATTTGCCATCCGGACTGACATCGACACCGTGTGGCGATTTTGCCACCGGAAGGAGATAGACGATGTCCTGCACATCCCTTGGATCGAGGACCCTTGCGCCATCCATCATCTTTGATTTCCCTGCCTTGATCGCAGCTTCAACGTTCTTCCAGTTGACCGCCGCGATATAGTCTCTATCTTTTTGCGTCGATGTCACTTCGAGTTTTCCTGTCGCACGTTCGCTGTTGTAACAAGTCCAGAATGCCCATCCATGACTGGGGCCTTTGCCCGCATCGCCGAGGTCATAGTCAAACGGCGGCATGATGATCTGCCATCCAATCGACATCTTTCCCGATTTCGGGTCCACTTCGATCCCGGAGACAATTCCTTTGTACTTTGTGGCATAGTCCTCCAGTTTTTCATAGGTGCCCTTTGGAATCGGAACCGAGAAACGCGATGCAGCGAGGACATACTCGGTATTTTCTGTTACAAAGGTTGATCCGTGATTGCCGGAAATGTTGGGCATGGGACCGATAATCTGCTTCGTCTTGAAATCACGCAAATCGATCCGGGCCATTCTGTTGTTGGCATTATCATTGATAAACATCCAGCGTCCATCGTAGTCGCCATTGGTTTCGCTGATCGCCGGATGATGGGCATCTCCCCACGTGAACCCACCCAGCATATCTTTGGACTCTTTGTCGAATCCGTAGCCAGTCGCAGGATATGGACTATAAACAGGGATCGTGGAAATATGGCGCATGGATGGAACGCCATACACATAGACCTGACCGGAGTGGCCTCCGGACTGGAACAAATAGTACTCATCGAGATCGCCCGGAGCGACGTAGGTCTTTTCTGCAGCATCCTGCACATCAGAACGTGCGCCTGTGCGACCTTCCTTTTTGCCGCAACCCACAAGCAGCATCACTGCAACCCCGACGACAACCAGCGCAACAACGTTTGCCTTCATTGTTCTCTCCTTCTGTTTGTTTTGATTGATCATTCTGCTCGTGCAGAATGTGGTTCGTTAGAATCAGTATCTACTCACCTAGCCGTGTCACCTCTTTGTGCCCATTTTCTTTGACTTCAGTTCTCTTTGTTTCAGGTCGTACGCTCCACGCAGTTTCTCGATCGCTTCCTTTCGTTCCTCGGGTGAGAGCGTAATCATCGTCGAAAGAACAACATCCATTGTCCCTGTTGGCCGCATCAGGAAATCATCCAGCGTCCTGCCGAAACGGGACTGCACGTCTTCGACCGCAAGTGCGAGATCAGGACCGATCTGAGCCGCCGCCTCGATGCCGAGGGTCGAAATGGAGTGACAGACAAAACAGTTTTTCTTCACGAAAAACGCTCCTGGTCCTTTCGACATTCTTTCTTCCCTTTCGGTTTCCTCTTTCGAAGGAATCTCGCGAAAATTCTGTCCGGGGATATACTCGATTGGCACCTCCTTCTTCTTCCAACTCATGACCAGCATTGCAAGGGCCTGTGCATCGGCGCTCGAGAAATTGAAATTCGGCATCACTGATTCCGAAACAAGGTCTTTTGGATTCTTGAAATGCGCCGTGTGCCACGTGAATTCAGTGTGCATTCCCTTGATTCTTTCGTAGTTAAATTGTTCCGCGGATTTTTCTCCTTCTCGAGTAAGGTCGGGTCCGACCGTTCCTCCACGCCCGTTGATCACATGGCACGCACGACAACCTCGCTCATTCACGATTTGCTTTGCGCGATTGATCCACTCGGCTCCTCGTGTGTCCTTCTCATAACGATGACAGATATTGCAGTTTATCTGCATCAGGGCTTTCTTGTCGCTCATGACATAGAAATCGCCAAGTTCCTTCCCGAGCAGCGGCTCTTCCCAATGCTCCACAAATCCATGGGCTGACTCTTTGTCTGTTGCATACCCCTGCCCGCCGTGGCACGGTACGCAGCCGTACTTTGCGATCGGATGTTTTTCAAGGATTCCCTTCGGATGCGTGCGAAACGGTTGTGGGGCATTCTCCATTCCTTTCCATTCATAGCCTTTGTGACAGGTTATGCAGCGGTCGGCAACGCCAAGCTCTTTGACATAGAGTTGCTGGAGGTCCACGGGTATCGTCGCGGCCTTTTCTGCTCCGAACCTCTCTTCAATCAAATCCCGAAATTCAGATTGATAGTCTCTCCACTCGGCAGTGTAGTCGTTGAAAAACACATAACCGCCCAGGAGGAATACACAGACTCCGGCAAGGCCGAGAAAGAGCCTATCGCGGGCCACGAGTGCAAGTCGTCCTTTGATATTCTTATGGTTCATTTGATTCTCCTAGTCGTTCGAGTTACCAGAGATGCACGACGTCTGAATCATTCTAAAACTTCACCGGCATCGTCGGCCAAGCTTCCCAGGGCCAATAGAAATTCCAGTATGGACCGCGCAAGAACGTCCCGACGATCGTAAAGCCGATGATCAAGATGCAGATGAGGATGAAGATCTGGTTCTGTCTCCTTCGTTCGGGTGCGAACCACACTCCAACCGAATTGATGCCCGATGTGTCCCGATAGGGCCACCAGATTGCCAACGCCAGAAGCAGACCAGGCACCAGGATCCCTCCGACAAACGCCCCATTCACCGTGAA
>Ga0315275_10006051_pt1 | contig 11524 bp, 12 predicted proteins | sample YL17G03_0_MG_FD_205557 | JGI IMG/M metagenome (GOLD analysis project Ga0315275, IMG submission 205557) | Sediment microbial communities from Yellowstone Lake, YNP, Wyoming, USA - YL17G03_0 | ecosystem: Environmental > Aquatic > Freshwater > Lake > Sediment | place: USA: Wyoming | collected...
CAACAATCAATTTAAGGATATCTTCCAGGTATAATTCTGAAGTGATTGCCTTGCTTATCTTAGATAGGGCCTCTATCTGATCGCTGGCTTTAGGCATTTTTCTTTAGGCTAATTTTTACCCTTTAACTTTTTTATAAAGCTGCTTATCCTGAATATCGCCTCTTTTAGATTTTCGTAACTAGAGGCATATGACATGCGCACATGATCATTATATTCATTGCCAAATGCTGTTCCCGGAACTACTGCAACTTTCTGTTCCTGCAGAAGCTCTTGAGCAAATTCCATGGAATTTAAACCAGTGCTTTTTATGGAAGGAAAGACATAGAAAGCGCCTTCCGGATTATGGCAGAAAAGCCCTAATCTATTTAAGCTATCCACCATAAATTCGCGCCTTCTTTTATACTCTCTCTTCATTTCCTCAACCGATTTTCTTCCGCCTTCCAATGCCTCGCAAGCAGCCATCTGAGAGATTATAGGCACGCACATAATAGTATATTGATGAATTTTTGTCATTGCGGCGATGATCTCTTTTGGCCCGCAGGCAAAACCCACACGCCAGCCAGTCATGGCATAGCTTTTGGAAAAGCCGTCTAAGTAAAGCGTATGCTCTTTTGCACCCGGCAAAGCAGAAAAACGCACATGCTCAAAATCATAAGTTAATTCATTATATACTTCATCAGTGATGCAGATCATTTTATGCTTTAAGATAATCTTCTTAAATTCTTCCAGTTCTTTTTTGGTGTATGATACGCCAGTCGGATTTGAAGGATAATTTAGAAGTAATGCCTTTGTTTTCTTATCTATCGCCTGCTCTAATGCTTTGGGCGTAAGTTTAAAAGAGGTCTTACGCGTATCTATATAAACCGGCACACCACTTGCCAGTTCTGTCATCGGCCCGTAAGAAACATAACTAGGCTCTGGGATTATAATCTTATCACCCGGATTAATAAGCGCGCGCATTGCCAAATCCACTGCCTCGCTTACCCCCACAGTAATTAAGATTTCCTCATCAGGGTCATAATCCACGCCATATTTATGCTTTAGAAAACGGTGGATAAGTAGCCTTAAGCGGTAAAGCCCCTTGTTAGAGGTATATGAAGTATACCCTTTTTCAAGCGCATAAATACCTGCTTCACGGACATTCCAAGGTGTGACAAAGTCCGGCTCGCCCACGCCCAAAGATATAACATCCTTCATCCCCAGCACCAGGTCAAAAAATACCCGGATGCCGGAAGGCTGCATTTTCTCTACTTTTTTAGAAATTTTTACTGACATATTAATATGATATATTTATGCGTTTTTCTTCCTGTCTGCTTCTTAAAACTACGCCATCCTCTTTGTATTTTCTTAAAAGAAAATGCGTCACTGTACCCCTGACTGCCTCTAACGGTGAAAGCTTCTCTGCTACAAATCTGGCTACAGTATGCAAATCTTTTCCTTCAACCACAACCAATAAATCATAGGTCCCGGAAATAAGGTAACAACTGCTTACTTCTGAAAAAGAATAGATTCTTTCTGCCACTTTATCAAAACCTACATCTTTCTGCGGGATAATATTTACCTCGATAAGCGCATGCACTGCCGCATCGTCGCTTTTAGCCATCTCTTTATTAATCAAGGTCTTGTATTTTAAAATAACGCCTTCTTTCTCATAATGCTTGATGGCCTTTTTTACGGCATCAGGCTTTTTCTTGATCATCTTGGCTATTTCTTCGGGTGTCACTCTGGCATCTTTCTCTAAAATCTCTAATATTTCATCCATTTTTTCCTCCGATCCGCCTACGGCGAAAAGAAACAAATATTATTAACAACGCTTAATCTTAAATTTTATCATCCCAAATACTCGCAAGCAAGCCTTATTTTGCGCCTGAAAGCAACTGCTTTACGATATCGCTGACTGCCTTGCCATCAGCCTTACCTTCCAGCTTCGTTGTGACTTCTTTCATTACCTTACCCATATCTTTCATACCCTGCGCGCCAACTGCAGTGATTACTTCCTTAACCACATCTTTAACTGCTTCTGGTGAAAGCTGTTCTGGCAAATAAGCTTTTAATATTAGAAGCTCCTTCTTCTCTTTCTCAGCCAAATCCAGGCGATTACCCTTTTCAAACTGCTCAATAGAATCCTGGCGCTGTTTTATTTGCTTCTTTATAACACTGGTTATCTCGCTATCATCTAAATTCTTTTTTCTCTTATCAATAGCAACATTCATCATTTCAGAGCGCAAGAAACTCAAGGCTAAAGATTTAATTGTATCCTTGTTTTTCATCGCCTCCTTGTAATCATTGAGAATTTTTTCTTCTAACATCCTTCACCTCGCTTATTTAAGTAATAATAATGCAATTATACCTGCAGTAATACAGTAAAAACCAAAATAATGTAGTTTGCCCATTTTGACTATGCGCTTTAAGAAAAAAAGAGCAAATAAACCTGCAATAAAAGCCGCAATAAAACCTGCGCCTAGATTTATCTTATCGGCTTCTAAGGCTGCTATGTCTTTTAATTCTAATAAGCTGGCTCCGAGAATCGCCGGTATTGCTGCCAAAAAAGACAGCCTAAAAGCATTTTCCCTGCTTAATCCCCTAAACAAAAGCGTAGATATAGTTATTCCTGAACGGGAAATACCCGGAATTATGGCTAAGCCCTGAGTAATCCCTAAAACGACTGCATCCTTGGCCCCTGCTTCTTTATTATTGACCCGCTCTTTTTTTGTAAAAATCAGAATAATTCCGGTTACTACTAGCGCTGCTGAAACTATCTTAACAGAAGAAAATAAATGTTTGAAAAAATCCTTTCCCGCAATCCCTATAACTCCGGTAATAACTGTTACAATAAGAATAAAAATAATCAATCTTAAATCGCGCATGGCCCTGATGATATCTTTTGTAAAGAAAATGACCAGCGCCAAAACAGTAGCCAGATGCAATATCACAGTTATTACTATCTCCTGACCCTTTAAGCCCATAATATTCTGCAAAATTACTAAATGCCCAGAGCTACTTACCGGAAAAAATTCCGTCAAGCCCTGCACAATGCCTAATAAAATATACTTAATCATCTTGGATTTTGATGCAAAAAATTTTCCATATCTTTTGGCAAATCCGTATCCAGGCTCAATATCTTCTGGGTCACGGGATGCCTGAATTCTAAAGATTTCGCATGCAGGCACAAGCGCCTAAACCTTAAAGCGAAGTCCTTGCGAAAAACAAACTTATCTTCTCCCACAATAGGATGACCAATAGACTTAAAATGTATGCGGATCTGATTTTTGCGGCCGGACAAAGGAGAAACTTCCACAATGTTAAAAGACTTCCTTCTTTCCAATACCTGATATTTCGTTAAAGCGCTGCTGCCATCAATGCGCTTGCTTATTTGGCCGTAAGCGCCTTTAATCTGGCCTTGCACAAAAGCCACGTATTTTTTCTTTACCCTTTGGCCTTTAAACTCATCCATTATTTTCTTCTGAATGGATTTACCTTTGGCATAAATAATCAGTCCGGATGTGTCTCTATCTAATCTATGGCAGGGATGCATTCGAAAAGACAAACCCTTGTTTTTTGCCTCTTCATTTAAAATATCGGTTAAAGTGTTCCTTTCATTCTTAGGCGTAGGTATGGTCAGGAGGCCGGAAGGTTTTTCCACTATTAAAATCCAGTCATCCTCATATGCTACCGGGATATTTCTCATATGATCCTAAGCATTTCCTGTATGGGTTTTATTGCTTTTAAACGGATATCTTCGGGCACTTTTACCTCTTCCTTTAATTCCTCCAGCGCCCAGAGTATTTTTTCCTGGTTAGTGCGCTTCATATTCGGGCAAACTGCAGCTTCGGATGCCAGATAAAACTCTTTTCCCGGATTATCCATTTTAAGCCGATAGATAATCCCTGCTTCTGTGCCGATAATGAATTCTTTTGCTTCAGAATCTTTTACAAATTTACACATCATGCTTGTTGAAAGCGCTTCATCGGCTAAAGCAATGACATCGGGAGTGCACTCAGGATGCACTATTACCTTGGCCTGCGGATGAAACATTTTCTTGCTGGTGATATCTTTAGCCGTGATCCTTACGTGTGTCGGGCAATATCCATTCCAGGAAATAAGCTTTTTGCCTGTCTTTTTAGAGACAAAATCCGCCAGATATTTATCAGGAATAAAAATAATATCATTATATTTTTCTTTTAAGATATTTACCACCTTCACAGCGTTGGTAGATGTGCAGCATACATCAGATTCTGCCTTTACTTGGGCTGAAGTATTCACATAAGCCACAACCACAGAACCCGGATACTTTTCTTTTAACTTCCTTAAATCCTGGGCTGTAATCATATTGGCCATAGGGCAACCCGCGTTTATGTCCGGCACAATTACTAATTTATCTGGGCAAAGTATCGAAGCGGTCTCGGCCATAAAATGCACGCCGCAAAACACCACAACTTTAGCATCTGTAGTAGCGGCAATGCGGCTTAATTCCAGGGAATCTCCGCGGTAATCCGCAATATCCTGGACTTCCGGCAGCTGATAATTATGCACCAAAATCACTGCCTGGCGCTCTTTCTTTAACTTCTTAATTTTCTCTTCTAATCCGGTAATTAAATCTTTTTTCATGCCACCACCTTCTCAATTATCCCGCCGCCAATAACTGTATCCTTATCATAAAACACTGCAGATTGGCCGGGGGTCACTGCAAACTGCGGTTTTTTAAAAATCAGCTTAACCCTATTACTCTGAAGCCTTTCTAGCGCTGCAGGCGCTTCTTTGTGATTGTATCGTATCTTAACGCTTAACTCAATCCTTTTGTTTACCGGCCGGCTAATGGAACTCACCCAGGAGGCGTTCTTAACTATAAGTTTCTTGCTATAAGCCTCTTCTTTTTTGCCTACAACAATTCTATTATGTTTCGCATCAATATTGGTGACATAAATCGGGTAACCTCTGGCTATCCCCAGCCCTTGGCGCTGGCCAATGGTATATAAACAAATTCCTTTATGCCTACCTAAAATATTACCTTTTTTATCCACTATATCCCCGGGCTTTATTTTATCTTTCAGCCGCCCCAAAAGAAAATTCCGGTAATTATCATCAGGGATAAAGCAAATTTCCTGGCTGCCCGGCTTTTCCGAAACACCAAGTTTATATTTACGCGCAAGATCCCTGACCTCAAGCTTGCAAAAGTTACCCAAAGGAAATAATATGTGCTTTAACTTTTTAGACTTAAGCCTATATAGAAAATAAGACTGATCCTTGTGTTCATCTTTTGCCTTACTTAATAAAAAACCATTATTATCATTTACTATGCGCGCATAATGGCCTGTGGCTAAATAATCACAATCCAAAGACAGTGCTTTTTTAAGCAAAATATCGAATTTAAGATACTGGTTGCAGCGTACGCATGGATTAGGCGTATGGCCTTTTAAATATTCATCGCAGAAATTTTTTATGATTTTCTCATCCAGCTCTTTAGCGAAATTAAGCACATAATGTTTTATGCCTAACTTAGCTGCAACTATTTTTGCATCTTCTATGCCTTGAAGGCCGCAGCAACTTGGCCTCTTGCCGGCTCTATGCGCAATATTAAAACACATAGTCATGCCGATTACCTCGCAGCCTGCTTCTTTTAATAAAGCGGCAGCAACGGAAGAATCCACTCCTCCGCTCATACCCACTAAAACGCGCTTATTCATGCTTTTCTGTAGCTTGCTTTATGGATTTGTAAGTTACGTCAATCAGTTTTTTTAAATCAGGAAAATCTATGGACAAAGGCGGCATAAGCACGATCACATCGCCTAATGGCCTTAAAATTACCCCGTGATTACGTGCCTCCTGGCAGACTTGCGCACCTATGCGCTCATCCCATAAATACGGCTGTTTAGCGGTTTTATCCTTTACCAACTCAATGCCTACGATGAAACCTTTTTGCCTGATGTCGCCCGCATGCTTTAAAGCTGTGAAACGCTTTAAGCCCAATTTTAAAAAATCAATTTTGGGCTGCAGTTTTTGCAAGGTTTTTTCTTTCTTAAACAGATCCAAATTCGCTATTGCCGCTGCACAGGCTAGGGGATTTCCGGTATAACTGTGGCCGTGAAAAAAAGTTTTCTTTTCTTTATATTCGCCTAAAAAGGCATTATAAATCTCATCGGTAGTCAAAGTTGCTGCTTGCGGCATATACCCGGCAGTCAGGCCCTTTGAAATACACATTATATCGGGTTTGACTGCCTCATGTTCACAGGCGAATAACTTTCCCGTACGACCAAAACCCGTAGCCACTTCGTCTAAAATCATGAGCACATCGTACTTTCTGCATAACTGTTCCATGCGCTTCAATATACCTGGCGGCCAAATAATCATACCGCCTGCTGCCTGAACTAATGGTTCCACAATCAATGCCGCTATCTGCTTATTATTTAGCCACAATATGCTTTCTAGTTTCTCCAAGCATGCAAAATTGCAGCCGGGATAAGCTTTATTATTAGGGCAACGGTAGCAATAAGGTGAATCTGCTTTAAAGCCTTCGAATAAAAGCGGGGCAAATATTTTATGAAATAAATCTACGCCGCCAACGCTGAGTGAGCCTATCGTATCTCCGTGATATGAATTTTCTAAATAAATAAACTTCTGTTTCTCTTTTTTTCCTTTGTGCTGCCAGTATTGATATGCCATTTTCAGGGCAATCTCTACGGAAGTAGAGCCATTATCTGAATAAAAGACTTTTTTCAATCCCTGCGGAGCAATGCTAATTAATCTTTTTGCCAGCTCAATGGAGGCGGTATTGGCTAAACCTAAAAGCGTAGAATGCGCTACTTTATTCAGCTGCTCCTTTACCTTAAAATCGATCTCTTTTTTCCTATGCCCATGGACATTGACCCATAAAGAAGAAACACCGTCCAGATAGCTTTTACCTCTTGCATCTTCCAGATAGCATCCCCTTGCCCTATCTATGACCAGCGGCTCAGATTTAAGCCAATCCTTCATCTGCGTAAAAGGATGCCAGATATATTTTTTATCTAAGTTTGCCAGCCGGCAATAATTATTACCTGCTTTTTTATGCAGGATAGGTTTTATGTTAATAATTTTAGATACGCAGCTCACTGCCTCTTTATTATTTTTACATTTAGGGATTATCCCTAAAATAGGGATTTTTGAAAATTCAGCTATAACATTTGCATTTGCGCTTGTGGAAATATCTGATTTGTTTATCCCCTTATTATTCATTACTATGCCCTTTACCCTGATCCCTAAATTCTCAGCTTGCCTGGCTGTAAGCAACGTGTGGTTAATAGTGCCTAATGTTGTGCGGCTGACAATCAATATAGGTAGGCCCAATTCTATAATCAAATCACTAATTAAATAATCTTTCTTAATAGGAACAAGCAGTCCGCCGGCGCCTTCTACGATAATAAATTCATGCCTTTTTCTTAATTCATTATAAGCATCTAAGACTTTACCTATGTTGACCCTCTTAAATGCCTTATATGGAGATAAAGTCAAATTTGAATTGTATGGATTTATCATGTCCAGCGGTTCATCAAGATTGCAAACCTTTTTAAGAATTTCCGCATCCTTGCCCGCGCTCTGGAAAGGCTTAAAATACCCCACATTGACGCCTTGAGATTTTAACTTTAAAGCAATGCCGCAGGCTACAACGGTCTTGCCTACGCCCGTATCAGTGCCGGTTATGAATATTCCTTTTTTCATCTTAAACCCTCTTTGCTTTGATTAAAAAAACTTCAAAAGTGGCAGATACGCCTTCGTCTTTACCGAAATGATTTCTATAATTAGTTTCAGCTTCTTGCCATACCTTACGCATGCCTAAATTTTTCACAGGAATATAGCCAGTATAATTTGCGCCGATGTTTTTAAGCCACTTAATAATATCTATCATACTAGGATAAATTCTTTTTTCTATCAATCTTTGCGATTTTATATCATGAAATCCTGCATCCCTTAACAAATTCTCTAAAATAGGCAAATCGCTTAATTTAAGGTGCTCATCTAGCTGCGGAAAAATAACCTTAAGCTCACTTAAAGTCTGGGGCCCAAAAATATTAAAATAAAAATTCCCTTCTTTTTTAAAAACGCGCGATATTTCAGAAAAAACATTATCCAGATCAACTACCCACTGCAAGGCAAAGTTAGAAACGACCAAATTAAATGAATTATCTTTAAATGGCAATTTAGCCGCATCCGCCTGTAGCAACCTGCGTGCCCTTTCTCTGGCTTTTAAAAGCATTCCCCAGGAAATATCCAAACCCGCAATATTTGCTAACGGATAAATAGAATTTAACCCCCGTAACAAATTCCCTGTGCCGGTGCCAATATCCAGGATATTTTGCGCCAAAACCTTATCGCGCCTTAACTCCTCCAGCAGCAAATCACCAAAATATTTCTGAATCAAAGCATGCTTATCATAATTAGAAGCTGCCTTGGAGAATTTTTTATGTATTATTTGTAAATTCATATATTAAACCACCTATCTCTTTATCTTTTTCCAAAAATGGCGCGTGCGCTGAATTTTCCATAATCTTAACTATTGAATTTTTAACACAACTAGCCATATAATTTTGCATCTGTGCCGGACAAAGGATATCGCTGGCGCCGCCTATAAACAAAACAGGACATTTAATCAGCGCTAGATTCTTTCTTAAGTCTTCTCTCTCTAAAATATCCAGCTGCTTGATTAAAAGGTCTTTCTTGACAACAAAATCTACGGCGTTAAGCGGTATTTTGTGCTGCGCGTAGAATCTATTTAACGCTGCAATGAAATCTTTTTTCAAAGCAAGTCTCAGCGCCCTTATTTCAGAACTCTTCACGCCATTTTCTATGTAATCTTCGGATATAAATTTTGGCATTCCCGAAATACTTACTACGGATTTTATATCAAGATTCTTATATTCAAGCAGCTTTAAGGCTGCTAACCAGCCCATGGACCAGGCAATAATAACAATATTTTCTTTATCTCTGCATAAAGCGTAAGCCTTATCCGCATTTTGATTCAAAGTCTCTAGGTCTAGCTCAGGCGCAATAATTTCATAACCGTTAAAATAATTTCTTTGTTTATTCCAGATTTTAGAATCTGATGCCCAGCCGTGCAAGAATAAAAGCGCACTTGACATTTAAATCACACCTAATTCCTTAGCTATTTTTTTAATCTTATCCAAAGCAAATTCCAGTTGTTCTTTTTTATGAGTAGCCATAACAGTTATTCTAAGGCGGGAAGAATTTTGAGGAACCGTGGGTGGACGTATAGCCTGACAAAAAATTCCTTCATTAAATAAGCGCCTGCTGAATTCCACCGCCTCAGCCAAAACTACAGGGATAATCGGACTTTGGGAAGCCATAGTATTTAAGCCTAGACCGTTCAAGCCATTCTTAAGAAAATCTGCATTCTCAAAAAGCGCCTTTCTTCTCTCTGGTTCTGCCTGAATAATTTCAATGGCTTTTATACTAGCGGCCAGAACAGCAGGCACAAGACTCGTTGTATAAATTAAGCTGCGCGCCTTATTAATAAAATAATCGATTGTTTCCTTATCTGCGCATACGTAGGCACCGAGGCTTCCCATTGCCTTGCTTAATGTGCCCATCTGGATGGATATTTCATTCTTCAAATTAAAATATTCCACTATGCCTGCGCCCTTATTGCCAAAAATTCCGGTTGCATGCGCTTCATCAATCATTACCTCTGCGTTGTATTTCCCGGCTAATTCCACGATTTCAGGCAAAGGCGCGATATCGCCATCCATGCTAAATACTGTATCAGTAATTATCAGCCGCCGCCGGAACCCTTCGGACCGCTTCAATATATCTTCCAGCGCGCTTAAATCCTTATGCGGATAACGCCTGAATTCCGCCCGGCTTAAGATAATACCATCAACTATAGAAGCATGATTCAGCTTATCAGAAAATACAATATCTTTTTCATTCACTAAACTTTGAATTATACCTAAGTTAGCGCTATATCCGGAATTAAACACCAGCGCAGCCTCTGCGCCTTTAAATTCTGCTATTTTATTCTCTAAAGCCTGATACAAAGCTGTGTTTCCGCAAACAAGACGCGAACTGGCTGTGCCTACGCCGTATTCCTGAACCGCCTTTATGGCCGCCTCTTTAAGACGCGGGTCAGCGGCAAGCCCAAGATAATTATTGGAGCATAAATTAAGGCATCTTTTGCCATTAATAACGATTTCTTCAGATTGAGCGCTCTCTGTAAGGGAAAGATTGCGCATTAAGCCTTTGCTTTCTAAAATGTCTAATTCTTCTTTGAGGTTAAACATAATTTATATAGTAAAGCCTAAATCAAGAAGCATCTGGATATCTTCTTTAACAGAGCCACCTTTAGTAGTAAGCAAATCGCCTATAATGGTTGCGTCTGCACCGGAAGAAAATGCCAGCGGCTGTAAACTGCGTAAATTCTTCTGCCTGCCTCCGCAAAGCCTTATTTCCTTATCAGGCATAATAAAACGAAATACAGAAACTATCTTTATCAACTCTAACGGCGACAATGGCGCTTTATCAGTAAGGACAGTGCCTTCTACGGGATTAAGAAAGTTTATCGCCACTGAATCAATATCTAAACCTTTAAGAATAAAACCAAATTCTATACGCTGCGAATCAGTCTCTCCCATGCCAAATATTCCACCACAGCATATCTCCAGCTTTGTTTTTTTTAAGATATGTACGGTAGAAAGCCTATCTTCATAAGCGTGGGTGGAGCAAATTTGCGAAAAGAATTCCGGAACAGTCTCCAGATTATGGTTGTATCTGTCTAGACCCGCATCTTTTAGCCTTTTTGCCCTTTCATAATCAATTTTTCCCAAAGAGGCATCAAGCTTAAGGCCGGGGTATTTATTCTTGATCCGGGATATCCCGTCGCAGATAACGCTTAATTCATCATCGTCTAAGCTGCAGCCGCTAGTTACCAAACAAAAGCGGTGCGTGCCATTCTTTACCGCTGCTTCAGAACGCCTGAGCATTTCCTCAGCAGTAATTAACGAGTACACCGTAATAGCGGTATTATTATGGCGCGACTGAGCGCAAAATTTACAATCCTCAAAACAATCCCCGCTCTTGGCATTAGTAAGGGCGCATAAACTTATTTTATTGCCCTTATAATGCTGGCGGATTTGGTTCGCAGACGCAAATAAATGGAATAAGCCTGCTTGGCCTATTCCCAGAAGGCGCCCTGCTTCTTCTTTGGATATCGCTTCTTTATTTATTGTTCTTTCACATAGTTCTTTGACAAAATCAGACATGCATCCTCCTAAAAATATAATATTTTATAATTATTATAATACGCGCGGATTGATTGTCAACCTAATTAATTATTTTGGTTTACTGTTAAGAAAGGAAATTAGCCAGATTTGCAAAATCTGATAGGCTCATATCTTGGGGGCGGATATTTGGATCTAGCGAATAGAAAATGAAAAAATCTTTTAGTTTATCTTCCGGGACAATTTCGCTCAAGCTGTTTCTTAATGTCTTCCTACGCTGCATAAAGCTTGTGCGTATAATCTTAAAAAGCTTTTCT
>Ga0315275_10006052_pt1 | contig 11523 bp, 9 predicted proteins | sample YL17G03_0_MG_FD_205557 | JGI IMG/M metagenome (GOLD analysis project Ga0315275, IMG submission 205557) | Sediment microbial communities from Yellowstone Lake, YNP, Wyoming, USA - YL17G03_0 | ecosystem: Environmental > Aquatic > Freshwater > Lake > Sediment | place: USA: Wyoming | collected...
CATGAAGTATATGATAATACTCTATTAACTTACTATCAATATAACCCATACCTGGTTTAATTTCATTAAGATGCCGTGTAGCACGTTTAAGTTCTATAATCAATGCATCTAATGACTGGAGAAAGGCTTTAACCAATCTATTTTCAGGTGTATCAATATTTTCCTTATACCGTAGTTGTGCAATAGATATTGGTACATAATTATTCATTGATGAAGGCCAGTTTAAAGGCGGTTTCTGGGTCTTGTATAAATTCTGAGGCGAGGCAACCATCTCTATTATACATTCCGGGGAAATAGATGAAGCCATTGACACAGGGGTTTGTTCTTTATACGTCTCAAGTCGGTTGTAGATATTTTTCCTAATTATATCAAGAGCATAAGGTAAATTGTTAAATCGAAACAGATACTCTAAAAACATGAAATCTTGATAAAATGTATCCCGAGGTTTATCACTGAAATCATACCATTGATATAATGGTGAACCAAATTCAAATATTAAACCAGAGGCTGCTTTTGAGAGATCTCCAATCATCGCAGGATATTGATGTTGATAATCAATTTTTTTAGATCGTACCTCAAATGGATGTGGTATAGAACGTTTACCGTTTAGCTCCACATCAAAAAAGGATTTGCCTACATAACTATGAAAATTAAGTATACCACTTACAGTTCTTTCATTTTTATCTTCTTTAATTCTCATTTGTTCAAAAGTGACGGATTTTTCATCTTCTCGTTTAATAGTTGGGAATAAATTGATCATATGAGGATCTTTTATAGAATCATCTAATTTGAACAATATTTGGTAACTAATTTCCTCAAGAAGCATGATCCTTGCCCCAGGATCAAGATCAATCCTTTGATTATATTGAATCGGTGTTTTTTCGTCTGGTTTTTCTACTTTGGGAACATTTTCAAATTCCATTGTTTTTGTTTTAAAATCTTTTAAATCTACCTCATCCCAAATATTATTGATATTAAAAGGTACAACAGCGTTAATCGTAAGACTTCCTACAGGATTCTTGTTTTGATCAAAAATTTTAACTATTACGTTCTGTTCTTTTCGATTGACATATACCATTTTTCATGCACCTATTTGGTGAATGAAACATATCTTTGTTCGTGCAGTATTTGATCCATTTCCTTAATTTTTTCAATAGATGAAGGATAAGGTATTTTCTTAAGTTCTGATAAAGAAGTATCTCGGGGAGGTTTTTGATTGTCCTGCATTGAACAGAGATTGAATAATTTTTGCAGAAGATCTCCGATTGTTCTCTGAGCTCCATGTACTTTTGGTAATATTTTTTGTTTTATCTGGGCATCAAAATATCTCTGCCAATTCTTCCAATTAGACGGTTTTCCTTCATATTTCCAAGCGACATACATAAAACGTGAAATTTCATTTATGACTCTGAAACCAAAATCAAAACCAGATTTCCTCAACGCATTCTGGAATTTTGTAAGTTCATCAGAAAAAACATCCCAAAATAATTTTCCATCATGAGTTTTAATATTTCCAAATTCTTCACGGAGTTTATCGATATTCCATTTTCTTATATCAATGTCTGAAAGAGGATTTTCAAGGTATTCGATATCACCTATAGGTTCTGTTTGTGTTGAAATACCTGACATATAATTTTTGGCGGGAAGGATATAGAATTCAATTGTATTTGCTCGATCCAACACCTTGGGACTAAACATATATGTTGTCTCATCAACATTTACTGTGCCAATGACAAGAATATTTGAAGGAATAGATATGCTCTTAGGAATTTTTTGAATCTCATCAATATGATCAGAATTATGAAGCGGTATCTTTTCTTCGCTTTCCATCGCTGAAAGAAAATCTGCAAAATATCGTTCTACATGCGAGAGATTCATTTCATCAAGGATAAGAAAATGTGGCCGGTTTTCTTCATTGATGGCACATAGAATAAGATCTAATGCAACTGTTTTTTGATATGTATCAGTTATTACATTATGAAAACCAACAATATGTCTATTCTCGGTCCAATTTGCTCCAACAGGAATAATTCTATAACATGTATCTGTAGTAATTGATACGCTCGGAATTTCTATTTTTAATTGGATCTTTTTGTTATAATCCTGTTTCGATAAAGTATCAAGCATAATTTTTAAATCTTGATCCTTAGAATCATAAAAGAGGCGGGGAGTTAATTCTAAACGACCATAACTCTTTTTTCCATTAATTTCAATTGGATAGACACCTTCATATTTTTTTAAATTTGGATATTTTGAAAAAAAAGCATCTTTTTGAAAAGCCCACCCACCAGATTTTGCCGATTTTCCTACAGTTACTTCTGATTCTATGTATGGTTGTGATCGTGTATTTCTTTTTTCGTTAAGATATTGAGCAAATAATAAAGCGATTTTTGTTTTTCCAGTTCCTGAATTACCAGTAAGAATAAGGAAAGGTTTTACTTTTAAGGATAAAAGAAAATTTTCAATAAAGGTAGTATCAAACAAATAACCTTTCTTAATTAGATAGTGGTAAAATCCATTTTTAAGAATTATTATATCATCTGATTTAGATGGTTTATCATCCTTTTTTGTTATGTTAATATGTGATGATACTACTAAAGAAGTTGCCTTAAAAAGAATTAAAAGATCATTAAAAGTAGAGGCAATTCTATTTCCGATTGTATCATCAATATCATTTTTACCTATAAATGCTATAATATGACAATCTTTCGACCAGATATCTCTTATTTTTTCTGGTGAATTTGGTTCTAATTTATCACTGGAGTTAGGTTGTTTCTCAGCTTCTACAGTTGAATATAGATTTAAATCGCGATTATTGTTAAATATCTTTAAAATTTCATTTTGTAAATCACTATTTGAACGAACAGTTTCTACTATTTGATTATTATTTTCTACATAATATCCATAGCAAAAGCCGAATTTTATACCAAAGCTATTAATCAAAATATAAAGTTGTGGATAATATGATGCTCGGTTAAATTGGATATTTGAATCTTTTTTTGAAATACAAGCCCATACATAGGAATTTACTTTCTGCCCATAAAACGTAAATTGTTTTGATTCAAAATTATCAACTAAATTCTTTTGCTGTATGTATTTTTTTAAAAATTCATCAAGTAATTGATTTGGTGTTTTACCATTTTTCTCTCTAAACTGGTCAAGGCTTTTTTTTATTATCTGAATATATTTTTCTCTATAGGTTTTATTTTCTTCTCCATTAAGTCTTGCCGATTCGAGTCCATTTTTAATTACTAGATCAGAAATTTCTATAGAATCCTTAATCATTTTTTTTGAAATTAGATTCTCTTCATTCATTTTTTAATTCCTCCATTTTCCCCAATTCGAAATAAGTAATGATAATTCCAATTCTGATTGTTGGGGCAATTCGTCCGTTATTTATAAAATAAACAACAATAATTTCTTTAAAAACCTATATGCTATGAAAATGATATTATTATAAAGTCATTAGAATGAATTTAAAGCCCTTTTTTGCATAAAACACTTAAGAATTTTTTACCAAATCTGCGATAGATTTTGCTGAACTACAACTGATTACCCTTTGTTTTTTTAGTTCAAAAAAACATTTTGCGCATGCGTTTACATCAGCAAGTGCATTATGAGCGTCTTCAAAATCAAGGTTAAATAATTTAGTATGTAATTCCCTTAAATTCGGCCATTTATATTTACTATAAAATGTTGGAATTCTACAAAAATCTGTAGAAGAGCGCATCGTACAAATCTTTGGTTTCTTATTTAGAGAATGGTTGATATTTTTTCTGAAAAACTCAGCAGTAATAATCTTCTCATCAAAATCAATATTATGAGCAACAATAAGACTAGCTTTTTTTACATCTCTAGCAAATTGATTAAGAACTACATTTAAATCATGTCCATCCTCAAGTGCTTTTTTTGTTGTAATACCATGGATTTTCGTTGCTTCTTTAGGGATAATAAATCCTTCCGGTTTAATGAGATAGTTATTTTCGGAAAGCAATTTTCCAGAATGATTATAACTCAACCATGCGAGTTGAACGACCCGCGGCCAATTCTCTAAATCTTTTATAGAAGCACGATAAGTTCGTGGTAAACCAGTTGTCTCCGTATCAAAAAATAGGTACACGTTTTATACCATCCTTGATATGAAATATTTTTCAGTATCCTTATCAACAAAATACACGTAACACCCTTTTAAACCACGAGACATCAACACCCGATAAATATTTTTCACATATTCATCAAATCGTCCTGTACTCCTCTGAAGAACAGGATCTCTTGTTCCCTCAGGGTCCCCAACTAAACAATCATGTTCTTTGTCATATTTCAAATCAGGACCTACAATAACTCCAATGTAATCAAACTCAAATCCTTGTGCAGTATAGATACATCCTATCTGCTTGATCCCCTCAGGTTTATACGCCCACTCATACCATCTCACATAGCCCGTGGGTGGTTTTATCTTATCATGAGTCTCCCAAGGCATCGCAAAATCCCCAATTCGAACATCTTTTACTAATTCACCATTGAAATCTAATGTCTTAGACCAATCCCAGCAAAATCCTGCTGTTAATCGAGCAGATTTTCCTACTTCACTATCTTTTTGCGTTATCATTTCATACAATTTTTCTGGAGAATCTATAATTTGAAAATCAAAATTTTCTTTTTCAGAATTAAAAATTATCTTCCGATCAGAATGCCCAAGAACAGATTCCAACCAATCAAGATAATTCTCTGATCCACCACATCGAAACTGAGAAACCAGTTCAACCTCCTTGACAACACAATCATATTTTCTTGCTGCATTCTTAATTAGCTCAGTATTTCCGACTTCCAAAAATCGAATCACCTGTTTATCATCAATAAAAAATATCGATGTTTTCGCACAACGAATCAATTGTTCTATCTGAGGCATATCGGTTCTATCTGATGGTCTCGTATATTGATTATTAGACGTCTTGCCAATTCGATGTGCCTCATCGACAATCAAAATATCTATCTGATTTTCCTTGATTCTCGCAGGAATAAAAGGAGTAAGAGATGTAAAAAGAAGTTTAGCATTCTTCTGATCAACCTTATGTCGAATTGCTTCAATCAACGGTTTAGATTTCGAAGAAAAAAACACAGATTTTCCCTTCGAAGCCATCTCCGCCAGAATATTCAGAGCGATAACAGTTTTCCCAGTACCAGGACCGCCTTTCACAATAACAACATTTTTTTCATTACTCTTTTCTGCTTTTTTTATCTTATCGAGAATTGCGTTTTTCGCAAATATCTGATCATTTAACAAAGAAAAATCCGAAGAATTAGAAACAATCTTTGCAGCACTTTCCAATAATTTTTTTGAAGGTTTCACGGGAGATTGCATGAATTTATTGAAAATCTCAAAACCATCCCCTTTTGCTAATAATTCTTTTAATCGATGTGATAATTGTTCTACATCCTCATGTGTATACACTGGGTATCTCTCTAAAATTTTAGTGTAAATCGGATTAAACAACCCTTCCCCAATATTTTTACGATAATTTGGGCAATACGAGCAACCAACCAGATCCAAGGAATTCTCTTCAAAAACTTCAATGAATCCGAACATATAGTCGTGATACCCTTCGACCTGTTGTGATGGATGAGGCACCGTTTTTGTGCTGCCCCCGATATACGTTTCAACAAAATTTCCCTCGATGTCCAATGCCTCTACTTTCTCCCATTGTTTCAGCTCGATATGAACAACAATTCCCCGATCAGTGGTATTCTTGCCAAATAACAAACAATCGATTCTTTTTGAAGTATAGGGAATCTGATATTCGAATGAAATATAAACATTAGAAAGATTTGAGGATTCTATTAAATTTTTAATTTTATCCCCAGTTACGCCCCAGGAGTGATATTCAGATTCTCCAATATGCATGCCAGATGTTTCCTTAAAATTAGTTTTCATAATATCTACTAATTTGTTTGATCGAACATCCGTGAAAAATTTTTCTTGCGGAGCATCATAGATTATATGTCGATTAATCATTTCTCATACTCCGTATATTTTTTATTTGATCCCCTTGCTTTTTCAATCGGATATTTTTTAGTATTTTTTTCCATTTTTTTCTGAAATTCGCTGCTTACATCAATATCATATCTTTGAGCAAGCCTTAAAATAAAAAATAGAATATCTGCAAGTTCCTCAGATATTTCTCCTTTTTTTTGTTTAATTACTTCCTCAACTTCTTTTTCGGATTGAAAACGAAAATGTTCAAGCAACTCTGATGCTTCTGTGATAATACCGATTGCTAGATCTTTTGCGTTATGATATTGATCCCAATCTCTATCCTCGCAAAATATCTTAACCATTTCTTTTAACTGTTTAACATTTGTTTTGTCATCCATACGGAAAATCCTTGACACTCAAAATCAGATATTCCTTTAATATTTTATTGTAAAAAAGAATATTTCGAAACTGAATGTAATTTTTAGCTGAATAATTACTTAATTGAAGTTTCCTTTATTGCTTTATAATTCCTTTTTCCTTGAGACTACAATATCCATTTTTCCCAATGATAATATGATCCAAAACACTGATCCCGATGATATCACCGGCGTTATATAACATCTTAGTAACTTCTATATCTGCTGCACTTGCCTCCGCCTCCCCGCTCGGATGGTTATGCACTAAAATAACAGCATGTGAACAAACCTTGATAGCAGGGTTGAACACTTCACGGGGATGGATAAGGCTTGCATCAAGGATCCCGACTGATACCAGTTCCTCATGGATGATCCGATGCTTCGTATCAAGGCAGAGTGCGTAGAAATACTCTTTCTTCTTCTCCGCCAGCCTGTCAGCAAAATAATGGTACACATCCTCCGCACTCTGCATCTTGCGGCTGAACCCGGCTGCCTTGAGCCTGTTGGTGCGTCGGAACAGCTCAAACATCGCAGAAACCTTCATTGCCTTGACTTCGTCATCACCAAACGTCTTGGCAAGCTCCGGCACCGATTGCTCCGCAAGATACGTCAGATTCGCCTCACGAAGCACCCTTCGAGAACAGTCGATGACGTTTTCATCTCTGCTTCCGCGACCAAGCACGACCGCAAGCAGCTCAGCATCAGAGAGCACCTCAGGACCGTTCCGTTTCAACCGAGCCCCGGGTCTCTCAAACCATGGCATCTCACGAATATTCATAGTTTTCTTTCTCCCAGACTTTACTAATAGACCTAAGAAAACGAATTATTTATTGCTTCTTATATTTTTTGTTTTTATCAGGATTAATCCCGAGAAGAGATTCGTTGTTTGTTTATTACTATAATAGCCGGGAGATAATACTTTCAGAGACCTCTGATGATTGCTTATAAGGATGGAACACCCTGCTAAGTGTATGAATCAAGGGAGGTTGAGAAAAATTTTTAAATATATGAATTATATAAACTTATATAATAGGCAGAAACGACATGAGCAAGATCATCCACTACCCAACACTCGATTCCATTCTTATGGTTGAGGAGGCGCTCCAGCACATGAACTACCCAAAGAAAACGAAACTGTGGAAGGCACTCCCCAAGAAGATGATGTACCAAACCTTCTGCCTTATCATAGACTACCTTGAAACCTCAGGAAAAATCATGATCGACAAAGATGGAAGAATCATCTGGACCTGGAACCCAACAATGATCAAAAAGATACAGAAATCCGGAGTTAAAATACGATGAAGAAGAAAGAACACGAAGGCACCTGGGTACTCCTCAATAAAAAGAGAAAAGTACTATATAGCAGCGATAATGTTGCTGACGTTTTTCGGAAAGGACAAGAATATCCTTATGGCACGGTGATCATCGAACAGAGATTCGAACCAGAGACATGTTTCTTCTGATGTACTTTCTACAGAAAAATTTAACTACTTAAGAGTACATAATAGTACTAATACGTATAAGGTGATCTAATGGCACTCAAACAAATAAGCCTTACTCTTCCAGAAAATTTATTGAATGCAACAAAGGACTATTCGAAAGAATTTGGCTATAGAAACGTACAGGAGTTCATCCTAGAACTTGTCCGAAATAGAGTGTTATACGAAAATGTCGAACGCTATCAAAAAATCGAGCAAGAGATGAAAGCCGGGAAAAAAGTTAAAAAATTTAATCAAAAAGATGCCGTCAAGTATCTGAAGAGTCTCTGATATGGGATATAGCATTGAATTTAGCTCGACATTCGAAAAATCAATGAAAAAGCTAAAGAAAAAAGATAAAGTAATGTATGATCAAATCCAAAAGAAACTTATTGATCTTGTCGAAAACCCGGATCATTATAAACCTTTGAGAAATATTTTCGCAGGATATAGAAGAATACATTTTGGATCTTTTATTTTAATTTACAAAATCGATGGTGACATCATAAGAATTATCTCACTAGATCACCATGATAAATCGTATTGAAACAATAATTGATAAAGAACAATGTATGGGGAATACCAAGAGAAAAAATCGAACATGATTTCGAAAAAGAAACCATGGATTTAATCAAAGTCCCTACAGAAGAGTATCTCTCATTCTCAAGAGCTCTCAGATGGTAGAATCTCCCAGACATGGGCTTCCGGACTATCCACCATATTTTTCCTTTTTCGTACATTAATTAAAAAAAATAGAATGATTTATAAAAGACGAACAAAAATGTCAGTAGAAGTGTTAAATAGTATCATAGGAATAAACGATCCATGGAGGAAGTAAAACAATGAAAAAATATGCAACATCGTTAATCTGTTGTTTGTTGGTGGTCTGTCTCATGCCACAAGTAGTGAACGCTGGTGACCAAACCAATCCAGAGGTAACCGACCCTGAAAAGGATGTCCTGTTATTCGGACAATTTATGTCACCGTTTGTGAACCGACTGTTAGATCACATAGACGTCCTTTCCGCATGGTTCTCGGAAAATCCTGATGAACCAAGCATCCTGTATGTGACACTGAAGCTCCAAGACGTCAAACCAATGCGGCTGATGGGAGTATACGCAGTCGGTTGGTTCCATGATGGATCTGAACAGGCGGTCGTTACTCTGTTTAAACATGGGAAAGAGAACATGTCCGGAGTACAAATCCAAGAAACCGAATTTATACCAATACAGGACCTCTACACCATCGATGAGAAGGAAAACACGATTACCTGGGCGATCCCAAAAGAAATGATCGGGGACCTACAACCAGGTGATGTGCTACGCACACCAATCGCAACCGCAGCAGTACGGTTCTGCTCAGACACCCTAGCAAACCTGGTAAAAAAACGATTTGGTACGAACTGCATCGGGTTCGATTTCACAGAAGAAGGAAATGACTACGTGATCCTCTACTAAAACGACATTTCTTCCTTTATTTTTTTTTTATAATTGGAACAAATGCCTTGGTACCGTCGTACATAAATATCCTTGATTTCGCCCCCTCCTAGGCATTGACACGAAACGAGATGCGGATGATACCATTCAGGGTGTAACAGGAGATACATCCACATTTACAGAACAAATCAAGATCCGAATCGGTATGGGACACAAATATGAGTATCGAAAGGAAATACCGATACAGGTTACACAAATTCGGGGTTACCCCTTCATCCCTGCGTTAGGACGTGACCCACTCTTCAAAAAATTCGATATCCATTTTCGAATGGGATTACCGCCAAAAGAGAGAAAATTTGTACTAAGCAAACTTGATTGAGTAGTCAAATAAAATTTACCAATTAATGCGTTTTTTGGTTAAACAGACAATACCAGTTGAAATGCCTTTGCACTTCCTCTGCGTGAGTTATTACGGATAAATACGTTACGTAAATTTACGTAATTATCGTTCACAGGAACCATTACCTGACGGAAACAATTAACGAGGTTTTCCTTATCCCAAAGGTAACATTACGATGGTCTTTTTTTCTTGTTTTCTATTTCGTCCTGTAACTGTTTTATCGAGGAGAATTCGGTATAGTTCCCAGATTGTTGGATTTTCTTGATTTTCTTGATATATTCTGGTCGAAGCTGTGGTTCGACATTGTTCATCTCAATGAGCTGCTGTCGCATCCCAGCAACATCGGTGAAAGATACGGTACACCCATTCACCTTCATCTGACCATGCTTCCCTTTATAGGTGACAACAAGAGCGTTTTTCGGATGGTATATCCCTATAAACGATCGGAGACCGCGTTCGATCTTCCCAGGTTCCGCATGGAGCTTCACCTCAAGGGGAATGACACCAGAGGGTTTCTCGACGACGAAATCAACCTCGGTTTTTGTCTTTGTCCGCCAGTACTTCGGGACCACCCCGGCTTTCAGAAGCTCAGAACACACATAGTTTTCAAAGACATTCCCCTGAGGTTCATAGGAAAAACTTTTCGCAATACTGTTCCGTAACCCGGTATCGATGAAATAGACTTTCGGTTGTTTCACAATCTCTTTGAGCTTGTTGGTAAAATAGGGGTTCACCCGTACGATGAAATAGCTTTTCTCCATAGCATCAAGATACTTCTTGATCGTTTGAAACGACATCGCAAGGGAACTTGACAGGTTCTCATAGGAGAGGATGTTACCGATACCAAGTGCAAGGTATTTTGCACAATTCTCAAGAGTACGTATGTCATCGATAGAGAACGTCTGTGCAACATCTTTCAGAAGCATCGTTTCATATAAATCACGCAGAATGGTGTTTTTCATTTCTTTATCGGTGGTTAACACGACTTTGGGGTATCCCCCATATTGGATATGTTCCCATATCATCCGTTGCGCAATCGCTGATGTCATTGTCTTCTGACCCTTTGCCACGAGAAATTCTTCATACGAAAACGGGTACAATCGTACAATGGATATCCTTCCTACAAGATAGGAGAGGATCTCTTTTGCGAGAATGACTTCTGAGGAGGAGGTAATCCAGAGTTTTCGACCGGAATCAACAAGGTATTTTAGCTTACGTCCCGCATCCTTACATGATTGGACTTCATCAAGGACGGCGAGGTCGTTTCCTTCGAGGTACTGCTGTTCGAATTTTTTCACGTCATCATCAAATAACGAGCGTACATCGGGGTCATCAAAGAGGACATAGGTGGATTTCGCATGTTCCATCTGTTTTTTAAGAAAGGTGGTTTTTCCTGTTTGACGCGCGCCAACGACAGCGACCATGGAATAACTGGTGATGATTTTATCAAACGGTTTCTTTATCTCGCGTTCAACATACATACTACTATCTTTATACGCATCCTCTATTTATAATTTACTAAAATTGAAATGTAGTTCAATAATAGTTATACTAAAATTAATATGTAATTTAATAAAAGTAAGAATAAATGGCTGATCTTTTTAGAAGATACCACTTATTTCAAAACCATGGCATCTCCCAGACTTTCATACTACAGACCTAGGAAAATGATTTATTTATTCCTTCTTATATTTTTTGTTTTTATCAGGATTAATCGTAAGAGACTATTCGTTGTTGTTTTGTTAATATAATAGACGGGACATAATACTTTCAATGACCCTTGATGATTCCTTATAAGGAAAGATGACCATGGATATCA
>Ga0315275_10006053_pt1 | contig 11522 bp, 11 predicted proteins | sample YL17G03_0_MG_FD_205557 | JGI IMG/M metagenome (GOLD analysis project Ga0315275, IMG submission 205557) | Sediment microbial communities from Yellowstone Lake, YNP, Wyoming, USA - YL17G03_0 | ecosystem: Environmental > Aquatic > Freshwater > Lake > Sediment | place: USA: Wyoming | collected...
TCATCTGACGCCCCCTTGGGGTCAGGTCTGAAGTGCGGTGTTTTCCCCCGTTTCAGACCTGACCCCAAGGGGGGAAACACCGCAGTCTGGACCTGACCCCAGATGGGCTGACCCCAGATGGGGGGTCTGGGATTTGGTAGACTGGGGGTTCCAGCTCATGCCGTCCATCAAACGACACAAGTTCAAGCTCACCAACGAGCAGCTCCTGGAGATGCTCTACTGGCTGAAACTCATCCGCGCGTTCGACGAGCGGCTGAGCATCCTCGTGCGGCAGGGCCGCGTGCGCAGCGGCGTCTACTCCTCCATCGGCCAGGAAGCCATCGTCGTCGGGACCTGCTTTGGCCTGCAGAAAGACGACTACATCGCCCCGCTGCACCGCGACCTCGGCACGTTCCTGATGAAGGGCGTGAGCCCCAGCGTGATGATGGCGCAGATGTACGCGAAGGCCACCGGGCTGTCGAAGGGGCGCGACTCGGCGCTGCACAGCGGCGTGCCGGAGCTGGGCATCTTCGGCAACACGAGCATGCTCGGGGCAAACACGCCCGTGGCGGCCGGCATCGCGCTGACCTACAAGATCGAGCAGCGCGACAACGTCGTGATCGCGTATTTCGGCGAGGGCGCGTCCAACACGGGCGACGTGCACGAGGCGATGAACTTCGCGGGCGTGCACAAGCTGCCGGTGGTGTTCATCTGCGAGAACAACATCTACTCGTACTCGGTGCCGATCGAGAAGTCGATGGCCATCGAGGACGTGGCGGTCCGCGCCGAAGGGTACGGGTTCGACGGCGTGGCCATCAACGGGAACGACGTGCTGGCGGTCTACCAGTCCACACAGGGCGCCATCGCCCGCGCGCGGACGGGAGAGGGGCCGACGCTCATCGAGTGCAAGACGTACCGGTGGCACGGCCACTCGGAGCACGACCCGGCGTTCTACCGCAGCGACGAAGAGCTGGCGATGTGGAAGAGCCGCGACCCGCTGCCGACGTTCACCACGTATCTGCGGGCGCGCGACGTGCTGACCGACGAGTTGCTGCTCGAGACCGAGAACCGTGTCCGCACGGAGATCGACGAGGCCGTGGCGTTTGCGGAGAACAGCCCGCACCCGGACCCGAGCGAAGCGGCGACGGATCTGCTCGCATGACGGAGAGTAGTCAGTAGTCAGCAGGAAGACGGACGGCAAGGGGCACGATTCATGGCGCGCGAGATTGCGTATCTGGATGCCATTCGCGAGGCGCTCCGCGAGGAGATGGCCCGCGACCCGCACGTGTTCGTGCTCGGGGAGGACGTCGGCGCGTACGGCGGCGCCTTCGGGATCACGAAGGGCCTGCAGGAAGAGTTCGGCGAGTACCGCTGCCTCGACATGCCGATCTCCGAGTCGTGCATCATCGGCGTCAGCGTGGGCGCGTCGCTGCGCGGCTACCGGCCGGTGGCCGAGATGCAGTTTGGCGACTTCATCACTTGCGGGTTCGATCAGATCGTGAACCAGGCGGCGACACTCCGGTACCGCTACGGCGGCCGCGTCGCGTGCCCGATCGTGGTGCGCGCGCCGGTGGGCGGCAACGTCGCCGGCGGCCTCTACCACTCGCAGAATCCCGAGTCGTGGTTCGTGCACCGCCCGGGCCTGAAGGTGGTGGCGCCGTCAACGGCCTGGGACGCGAAGGGACTGCTCAAGGCCGCCATCCGCGACGACAACCCGGTCATCTACCTCGAGCACAAGTACCTCTACCGCCGCGCGAAGGGGCCCGTGCCCGAGGGCGACGAGATCGTGCCGATTGGCCAGGCGGCCGTGCGCCGCGAGGGCGGGGACATCACGCTGGTGACCTACGGCGCGATGGTGCTGGCCTCGCTCGAGGCCGCCGATCGCCTGTCGAAGGAAGGCGTCGAGGTCGAGGTGATCGACCTGCGCACGCTTTCGCCGTGGGACAAGGCGGCGGTGTTCGCCTCCCTCGACAAGACGAACCGGCTCCTCGTCGTGCACGAAGACGTGAAGACGCTCGGCCTGGGCGCCGAGATCTCCGCGGTGATCATGGAGGAGCAGTTCGACGTGCTCGACGCGCCGGTGATGCGCGTGACGTACCCGGACTCGCACTGCCCGTTCTCGCACGTGCTCGAGCAGGCGAACCTGCCGAACGCGGACAAGATCGTGGACGCGGTCCGGAAGCTGGCAGGGTACTAGGACATAGCCAGCAAGTCTGCGAGCGCGGCGTCGAGGCGTTCGAACGCGAAGCGGAACCCGAGATCGAGCGCGCGATGCGGAGTGACACGCTGGCTGGACAGCAGCAGGGCCTGAGCCATTTCACCCAACAGCAGCCTGAGCGCGAAGCCGGGGGTGGGCAGGACGGCCGGCCGATGCAGGGCGCGCCCGAGCGTGCGGGCGAACTCGGCGTTGGTCACCGGGCACGGCGCCGTCGCGTTGAAGGGCCCGTCGAGGCCCGGCGTGCCGACCATCCAGCGGACAAGCGACACCCAGTCGTCCCGATGAATCCATGACATGTACTGGCGGCCCGATCCGAAGGGTCCGCCGGCGCCGAGGCGGAAGGGGAGCAGCATCTTCGCCAGAGCGCCCTCGGTCGGGTCGAGCACGATGCCGGTGCGCACGATTGCGACGCGGGTGGCAGCGCTGCTGGCAGTGGACGCCTCGTGCTCCCATTCGGCGCACAGCTCTGCAAGAAAGTCCCTTCCGCGCTCCGCCGACTCGGTCAGATCATCGTCGCCGCGGTCGCCGTAGAAGCCGATGGCCGAGCTCGAAACCAGCAGCGCGGGTTTCGGGTCGGCGTTCCTGATGAAGGTCACAAGCGATCGTGTGGGCTTCAGGCGGCTCGCGATGAGCTGTGCCTTGCGCGGAAACGACCAGCGCCCGGTGCCGATGGCCTCGCCGGCGAGATTGACGACGACGTCCGCGCCGCGGCAGGCGGACGCCCACCGGCCGGTGTCGCCGTCGGGGGTCCAGTTGATGCGCTGGACGGACGAGGTGGGGTTGTCGGTGTCGGGGCGGACGGCCTGCCGGGTGAGGACCTGGACGCGGTGGCCGTCGTCGAGGAGGCGCCGAATGAGGGTGCGGCCGAGGAACCCGGAGCCGCCGGCGACGACAATGCGCATGGGGGAGAGGATACACCCGCGCGCGACCGAGGCTTGACAGGGGCCACGTTCTTCCTATATTAAATAGTTAGTTAAACTAACTAGTTGGTTAAATATGGCTACTCGCCCGCGCCGCGGCCCCCGCCCCGCCCCCCAGGACTCCCGTTCCCGCATCCTTGCCGCCGCCACCGCCGAGTTCGCCCTCCGCGGCTTTGCCGCCACCACCGTCGACCGCATCGCCGCGCGCGCCCGCTTCAACAAGGCGATGATCTACTACCACTTCGGCAGCAAGCAGAGCCTTTATCGCGCGGTCCTCCGCGACATCTTCACCGCCATGGGCGACCACCTCGTCCGCATCGCCGACGAACCTCTCGCCCCCGGCGAGAAGCTCGACCGCTTCGTCGCCGCCTTCGTCGCCGAGGGCAGCGCCCGCCCGGAGATCGCGCCCATCGTCCTCCGTGAAGTGGCCGAGGGCGGGCGCCGCCTCGACGAGGAAACCTACACCCTCATGCTCCGTATCGTCCGCACCATGACCGGCATCGTCCAGGAGGGACGCGACGCAGGCCAGTTCGCCGACGTCGACCCGATTCTGCTCTACCTGACCACCGTGTGGCCCATCATGATCTACCTGGCCACCTCACCGATCCGCAGCGCCATCGCCCGCGTCGCCAGGTTCGACGTGCACCGCCTCGACTCCGAGCGCTTCGTTGCGCACCTCCAGCAACTCAACCGCCGTACCCTCGCGCCCGTCGATGCGCCTGTGTCACGTCCGACCGGAGTGTCGTCATGAGCCACCAGCCCGACCGCCACCAGCCCGACCGCCACCAGTCCGCCCGCCGCCTGACTGCCGCCGCCGCGGTTGCCGCTCTCGCGGTCACGGCGGGACTGTCGCCCGCATGCCGCGCCAAGCCGCCGGCCGACCGCGTGCGCGTGTCGGGCTACATCGAAGCGACGGAAGTCCAGGTCGCACCCGAAGTCGGAGGCCGGCTCGTCAAACTGGCCGTGGCGGAAGGCGACCGCGTGAAGCCCGGCGACCTGATCGCCGAGCTCGACACGGCGGACGTCGCGCTCGCTCTGCGCCGCGCCGCAGCCGAGCGTGCCGGCGCCGACGCCCAACTCCGCCTGCTTCTGGCCGGCGCCCGCGCCGAGGATATCCGCCAGGCCGAGGCCCAGCGCGCCGCCGCCGAAGCCGACCTGGCCGGCGCGCGCCAGGAGCTCGCCGCCGCCGAGCGCGATCTGCAGCGGTTCGACGCCCTCATCGCCGCCAACTCCGGCGCGCAGAAGCAGCGTGACGATGCCGCGACGCGGCGGGACGTGGCGAAGGATCGCGTCCGTGCTGGCGAAGAGCGCGTCCGCGCCGCGGCTGAGACCGTCATCCGCCTCAAGGCCGGGGCCCGCGGCGAAGAAATCGACGGAGCGAGAGCCCGTCTCGCGGGCGTTGACGCGCAGATCGCCATCCTCGAGAAGACGATGAAGGACGCCACAGTGCGGGCGCCCACGGGCGGGCTGGTGACCCAGAAACTGGCCGACCAGGGCGAGTTGCTCGCCCCGCGCACGCCCATCGTCATCGTCGCGGACCTGGACGCGCCCTGGGCGAACGTCTACGTCGACGAGCCCTTCATCCCGCGCGTCACGATCGGCCAGGAGGCGACGCTCTTCACCGACGCCGGCGGCGCCGGCATCATCGGGACGGTGACGTTCATCTCGCCCAAAGCCGAGTTCACGCCGCGCAACGTCCAGACGGCCGAGGAACGATCGAAGCTCGTCTTCCGCGTGAAGGTCTCCGTCGACAACCGCAGCGGCGTGCTCAAGCAGGGGATGCCCGTCGAGGCCGAAATCGTGTTCAAGAAGTAGCCATGGCCGCCGCGCTCGCCCTCGATCGCGTTACGAAACGATTCGGCCCGACCACGGCCGTACACGAGGCGTCGTACACCGTCGACCGCGGCGAGATGTTCGGCCTGATCGGCCCGGACGGCGCCGGCAAGACCACGACGATCCGCCTGCTGTGCGGCCTGCTCAGAGCTGACGGCGGCACGGTGCGGGTCGTCGGACACGACCCGGTGTCGCAGCACGCGGCGATCACCAACGACGTGGGCTACTTCTCGCAGAAGTTCAGCCTGTACGGCGACCTCACCATTGACGAGAACATCGCGTTCTTCGCCGAGATTCACGGCGTCTCCCGTTACCAGGAGCGTCGCAACCGGCTTCTCGAGATGATGCAGTTGACGGCGTTTCGCGGCCGCCTGGCCGACCGCCTGTCGGGCGGCATGAAGCAGAAGCTCGCGCTGGCCTGCACGCTGGTGCACGAGCCCGCCGTGATCCTCCTCGACGAGCCGACCACCGGCGTCGACCCGGTGTCGCGCCGGGAATTCTGGCGCCTGCTCTCGGAGTTCCTCTCGCAGGGCATCACGATCTTCATGGCGACGCCGTACCTGGACGAAGCGGAGCGCTGTTCGCGCATCGCGCTCATGAGCGACGGCCGCGTGCTGGCGGTGGACCAGCCGTCGCAGATGCGGATGTCGTTTCCGGACGACATCATTGAAGTACTCGCCGAGCCCGCCGCGCTGGCGGACTCGTGCGTGCGCGGCGTGCCCTGCGTCGGCGACGTCCAGGCATTCGGCGAACGGCTGCACGTCCGGGTACCGCGCGGCGCGGCGGATCGCGCGGTCCGCGATCTGTCGGCCGCCTTCGTGCAGGCCGGCGTCCAGGTGACGAGCCTGCGGGTGGTGCCCGCTTCGCTCGAGGATGTGTTCATCGACCGCGTCGTGACGACGCGTGTAACAGGTGCCGTATGAAGACGGGATTCATGCATCGGATCCTTGTGTGGTCGCTGGTCGCGGCGGGCGCCGCCTGGGACCCGTCGGCTGCATCCGCCCAGCAGCCGCCCACGATCCGGCTGGCGGTCGCCGACGCCGTCGAACGGGCGCTCACGACCAGTCATCGCGTGAGCGAAGTGGAGGCGCGGCGCGACGCGGCCACTGCCGACGTGGCGTCCAAGGCCGCAGCGGATCGGCCGACCGTCAGCCTGCTCGCCGGCTACACGCGCACGAACCACGTCGTGCCATTCGGCATCCCGCCGACCAACCCGACCGCGATCCTCTATCCCGATGTGCCCGACAACTGGCGGACCCGGATCGACCTGCAGTGGCCGATCTACACCTTCGGCCGGATCGAGGGACTCGAGCGTGCGGCCAGGGCTGATGAGACGGCGGCGGGCAAGGACGTGGAAACCGCCAGGGCCGACATCAGGCTGGACGCGACGCGGTCGTTCTGGGCGCTGGTGACCGCGAACGAGTCGGTGCGCGTCGTCGAAGAGGCGATGACGCTCATCGAGGCGCACCTGCGCGACGTGAAGAACATGTTCGCGGTGGGACTGGTCGCGCCCAACGACGTGCTGAGCGTCGAGGCCCGGCTGGCGCGCCAACGGGTGCTGCTCATCGAGACGCACAACATGCGAGACGTGGCCGACGCAGACCTGAAGCGCGTGACGGGCATTCCCTCGGAGGCGACGCTGGTCGTCGACGCCGCGCTGGCCATGGTTCCCGACAGCGCGCCTGAGGTGTCGGCGCTCCTCACGGAAGCGAAGGCCGGCCGGACCGAGCGCCAGTCGCTCCAGGCGCGCGCCGCCGGCCTCGACGACCGGCGATCCGCGGTCGCCGCCGGCCTCAAGCCGGTGATTGCGCTTGGCGCCGGCTACGACTACGCCAGGCCGAACCCCAAGATCTTTCCGCGATCGAACGCGTGGATGGATTCGTGGGACGTCGGCGTCAACTTTGCGTGGCCGTTGTGGGACGGCGGCCGCGTGAAGGCGGACGTGGCGCAGGTGGCTGCCAACAAGCGAGCCGTGGACGAACGGCTCGCCGACTTCGACACGAACCTGGCGTTCGAGGTGCGCCAGCGCCGGCTGGATCTGGAGGCGGCCCGCGCGTCGATTGTCGCCGCCGGCGAGGAGGTGGCGGCGGCCGCCGAGGCGCGCCGGGTCGTGGCCGAGCGCTTCAAGGCCGGCCTCGTCTCGAACACCGAAGTGCTCGACGCCCAGCAGGCGCTGCTGGTCGCGGAGCTCGAGCGCACGCGGGCCCAGGCCGCCGCGCGCCTCGCGCAGGCGCGGCTGGATAGGGCCGTGGGGCGATGACGCGCGGAGGACCCTCACGCCGGGCCTCAAGGCCCGGCCTACGCCTGGGTTGCGCAGGCCTTCTACTGACTACTGACTACTGACTACTACTGTGTTGATTCCCGCCGTCACCGTTCGCGATCTGACCAGGCGCTTCGGCGCGTTCCTCGCCGTCGACCACGTGTCGTTCGACGTCGCGCCGGGCGAGATCTTCGGGTTCCTCGGCAGCAACGGCGCCGGGAAGTCGACGACGATCCGGATGCTGTGCGGGCTGCTCAAACCCTCGTCCGGGAGCGCGCTGGTCGGCGGGATCGACGTGGGCCGGGATCCCGAAGGCGTGAAGCAGCGCATCGGCTACATGTCGCAGCGCTTCTCGCTCTACGAGCTGCTGACGGTCGAGGAAAACATCACCTTCTTCGGCGGCCTCTACGGCCTCGACGATCGGAAACTGGCCGAGCGCCTGGCCTTCACGCTGACGATGGCAGGGCTGGAGGGACGCGGACGCACCCTCACGCGTGATCTCGCCGGCGGGTGGCGGCAGCGCCTTGCGCTGGGCTGCGCCATCCTGCACGAGCCGCGCATCCTCTTCCTCGACGAGCCGACCGGCGGAGTCGATCCGGTCTCGCGCCGCCAGTTCTGGCAGCTGATCGATCGGCTGTCGGACGAGGGCGTCACCGTCTTCGTCACGACGCACTATCTCGACGAGGCCGAGCACTGCCACCGGCTTGCGCTGATGCACGCCGGCCGCATCGCGGCGATGGGCACAGTGGGCGAACTCAAGAGCGTCTTCGCCGATCGGGCGGTCGTGGAGGTCCGCACGCCTTCGCCGATGGAGGCCGTGCGCGCGCTCGACGACCTGCCGTCGGTCGAGAAGACCAGTCTCTTCGGCACGGCGATCCACGCGTGGCTGAGGCCCGGAGAGCGCTCCACGGCACCGATTCTCGAGCGGATGGCCGCGCTCGGCCTGCGCGTCGAATCGGCCGACCTGGTCCAGCCGTCGCTCGAGGACGTGTTCATGGACGTCGTCGAACGGGCGGGGGGGACCGCCGCATGAGAAAGGCCCTGGCGGTCGGCCGGAAGGAGTTCGCGCAGATCGTGCGCGACCGCCGCACGTTGCTGATCCTCCTGTTCGTGCCCGCGTTCTTTCTGATGCTCTACGGCTACGCGCTGAACTTCGACATCCGGCACGTGCGGCTCGCGGTGATGGATCGCGAGCACAATGCCGACAGCCGCGAGTTGCTGTCGTCGTTCACCAACTCGACCTACTTCGACATCGTTGCCACCCCGACCTCGATGGGCGAGATCGAACGCATGATGAACGAAGGCAGGGTCCGGGTGGCCCTGGTCATTCCCGAGGGGATGAGCCGCGACCTGCGGAACGGCAAGACGGCGTACGTCCAGGTGATCATCAACGGCGACAACGCCAACACAGCCAGCACCGTGTTCGGCTATGCGCAGGCGATCGTGCGGGGCGTGTCGGCCCAGTTGCAGATCCGGCTGGCGGCGGGGCGCGCCGTCGCGCCGCCCATCGCGGTCGAGCCGCGCATCTGGTACAACCCCGAGCTGCAGAGCACGCTGTTCCTGGTCCCCGGCCTCATCGGCTTCATCGTCATGATCAGCGCGGTCGTGTCGACATCGCTGTCGATCGTGCGCGAGAAGGAGCGGGGCACCTGGGAGCAGGTCCGCATGGCGCCGATCTCGACGGTGTCGTACGTGGTCGGGAAGACGATTCCCTACTTCTTCATCTCGATGCTCTCGGCGTTCCTCATCATCGGCGCGGCGATGGCGCTCTTCGGGTTGCCGGTGCGAGGCTCCTGGGTGCTGCTGTTCTGCCTGGTCGCGCTCTATGTGACCAGCGCCCTGGGCACCGGGCTCCTGGTGTCGACGCTGGTGGACTCGCAGGCGCTGGCGTTCCTGATCGGGCTGCTGATCTCCCTGCTGCCGACGTTCATCCTGTCGGGCTTCATCTTCCCGATCGCCAGCATGCCGGAACCGATCCAGGTCATCACCTACGCCGTGCCGGCCCGCTACTTCCTGGCCGCACTGCGCGGCGTGGTGCTCAAGGGCGTGGGTCTCGGAATCGTGGCGCCGCAGATCGCCGCGCTCGGCCTCTACTCGCTCATCGTGCTCGGGCTGGCCTCGCTCCGACTCGCGAAGGAGCGCGGCTGATGCGCCGCCTCTTCTTTCTCATCCGCAAGGAGTTCCAGGAACTGCGCCGCAACCCGCGCATGTTCCCGGTCATCTTCATCGCGCCCGTCGTGCAGCTCGCCATCCTGGGCTATGCCGCCACCACGGACGTGAAGAACGTGCCGCTGGTCGTCGTCGACGCGGATCGCTCGCCGGTGAGCCGCGACCTGATCGGCCGCTTCGAGGGCTCGCCGTACTTCACCGTCGTCCACGTGACCTCGGACGATGGGGATGTGCTGCGCGACATCGAGACGCGCCGGGCCTGGATGGCGCTGTCGATTCCGCCCGGCTACGGCGCTGCCGTGAGCAACCGGCGATCGGTGACGGTGCAGGTCATTGCCGACGGCAGCGACGCGAATTCCGCCGGCCTGGGCCTGGGCTACGCGAGCGCGCTGCTCGCCGAAGGCGCGGCCGACCTCGCGCTGGCGCGCCGGCCGGCCGGCGCGCCAGCGATCGGAACGATCGCCGCGCGCATTCGGGTCTGGTTCAACCCCCAGTTGCTCAGCCAGCACTTCATGGTGCCAGGCGTTCTCGCGCTGCTGTTGATGGTGATTACGACCGTGCTCGGAGCGATGGCGGTTGTGCGGGAAAAGGAGCTCGGCACGCTCGAGCAGCTCAACGTCACGCCGCTGAAACGGTGGGAACTCACGGTCGGCAAGCTGCTCCCGTTCGGGCTCATCGGCATCATCGACGTGCTGCTGGTCGTCGCGCTCGCCGTGTTGTGGTTCCAGATCCCCTTCCGGGGCAGTTTCCCGCTGCTGTTCGCCCTGTCGCTGGTCTACCTGCTCTGCACGCTCGGCCTGGGCCTGTTCGTGTCCACCGTGTCGGACAACCAGCAGCAGGCCATGATGACGGCGGTGTTCTTCTTCATGATGCCGATGATCTACCTGTCGGGCTTCATCTTCCCGATCGAGAACATGCCGGCGATTATTCAACCGATCACCTACCTGATCCCGCTGCGGTACTACCTCGTGATCGTTCGCGGCATCTTCCTCAAGGGCGTCGGCCTGGAGTCGTTCTGGCGGGAGGCGCTGCTGATGCTCGGCTGGGGCGTGGCGGTGCTCATGCTCGCCACGATGCGGTCGAAGAAGACGCTGGGATAGTATGATGTGCGCGACACCCATGGACGCGCCTGCCATCACCGCCTGTCGCCTCTGCGCGCGGGACCTGCCGCAGGCCGTGCCCGCGGCCGGCCGGGTCTACCGCTACGCCTGCCGGATCTGCGGGGACGTCTCGATCGACGCGGCGCTGGACCCCGCGGCCGTTGCCAGCCAGCTCCACCTGCTGTCGGGCTGGACCCGCGAGCGGACCGAGAAGGGTGAGCCGCCGATCACGATTCTCCCGAACGACGCGGCGCCCGACGCCGACGGGATCGCCGTCGATGCCGCCGTCAGGCTGCCGGTCGTGCCGCAATCGATGATCGATCGGGTCCAGAAGCTGCTGGAGGCCGTCGCGAGGCGCAGCGCCTACTTCGGCGCCGAGATCGCCTTCTCGTCGCAGAAGGACTACCCGCTGGCGTACCTCGAGCACGTGCCCGAAGACCTGGAGCAGCGCCACCCGTTCAACAAGCTGATGGAACAGGTCATCCAGCGCGGGTGGATTGCGAAGAGCAGCGCGCACCAGTACTACCTGACGGCGCTCGGCCTCGAGTACCTGGAGCAGCGCCGGCGATTGTCGCCCGAGAGCCGGGACTGCTTCGTCGCGATGAAGTTCGGCGACGAAGAACTCGACCGCGCGTACCGGGACGGAATCGCCCCGGCGATTCGCGACGCGGGGTACACGCCCGTTCAGATGGCGTACCTCGAGCACAACAACAACATCCTGGACGAGATGCTGGCCGCCATCCGCAAGAGCCGGCTCCTCATCGCCGACCTTACGAGGCAGAACCAGAACGTGTACTACGAGGCGGGGTTCGCCCTCGGCCTGGGCGTCCCGGTGATTTTCACCTGCCACGAGGCGGATGCGGCGAACATCCGGTTCGACACGCAGCAGTTCAGCCAGATCCGGTGGACCGCGCCGGATGACCTCCGCGTCAAGCTGAAGAACCGCATCCTGGCGACCATCGGCTGAGCTGCCCATACGGGCCTGCCAGGTACGAACACGCGATTCAGAGTGTCGCCGCGAGGGGTCGGGACGTCCGTCCCGA
>Ga0315275_10006055_pt1 | contig 11521 bp, 12 predicted proteins | sample YL17G03_0_MG_FD_205557 | JGI IMG/M metagenome (GOLD analysis project Ga0315275, IMG submission 205557) | Sediment microbial communities from Yellowstone Lake, YNP, Wyoming, USA - YL17G03_0 | ecosystem: Environmental > Aquatic > Freshwater > Lake > Sediment | place: USA: Wyoming | collected...
CGGGATCGAGTGGGTGCTGCGGAACATGGGCATCCAGGCGCTCGTCGTCGTCGGCATGGCCACGGACATGTGTGTGGAGACGACCGCCCGTGACGCTGCCGACCGGGGCTTCGACGTGATCGTCGTCGAGGATGCGACGGCCACGTTCTTCGAGGAGCATCACCGAGCGGCTCTCTCGGGCTTCGCGCGCGTCTTCGGGCAGGTCTGGAGTACGACCGACGTCCTCTCGGCGCTCGTGGCGCCGCTCTAGTCGGCTGTCTGCTCGGGCGCCGGCGGGCTCCACGATGCGAACCCTGGCCGGCCGGGCACGCGGCCTTCGGAGAACGCCCGCAGGCCCTCCTGGCCTTCGGCGCTCGTGCGCCGCTCGGCGATCCGGCGGGCCGTCTCCGGCCCGTCCGGACGGTCGAGCACGAGCCTCTTGGCGTGCCTGGCCGCCCGCGGGCCGGCGGTGCGCAGCTCACGGAGGAGGGCTGCGAGGGTGCCTTCCAGATCGGCGCTGACCTCGTGGACGAGGCCGATCCTGAGGGCGGTCGCCGCATCGAAGCGCTCGCCCGTGACGAAGTACCTCCGGGCGGCGCTCTCGCCGATCTTGCGGATCGCATAGGGCGAGATCACCGCAGGGATGATCCCGAGCTTGACCTCGGAGAAGGCGAAGACGGCCCGTTCGTGGGCGAGCGCGATGTCGGCGGTGGCCACGAGGCCGGCACCGCCGCCGAGCGTGTGCCCCTGTACGAGCGCGATCACGGGCGCCGGGCAGGTGTCGATTGCGTCCAGCATCCGCCGGAGCGCGTTCGCATCGGCGACGTTCTCGTCGTGGGAGAGTGTCACCGAGTTGCGCATCCACTCGATGTCGGCCCCCGCGCAGAAGCTCGGCCCCGCTCCCGCAAGTACGACGGCGCGCGCCTTGCCGACGTCGACGAACGCCTCTGCGAGCTCCTCGATCAGCGTCGCATCGAAGGCGTTGCGCGTCTCGGGGCGGGCCAGCGTGACGCGGAGCACGTCGTCGTCCCGCTCGATCTGCAACGCGTCCATTGCCGGGCAGCGTAGATGGTTGAGCGGAGATGCGCGCTCTCTTGGGGGGTGAGGCTCGAGCCTCACCTGCAGGAACGGATGAGGCTCGAGCCTCACCCCGCACGCGTGTAGCTCTCTTCCGGGCACAACGTTGTGAGACGCGCGACTAGAGTCGCAGGATGTCCATGAACGATCGTCTGCACGGAACCCTCGCCGCTTCGGTGACGCCGCTCCTCGCCGGCGGCGACCGCCTCCACGAGGACGCCTTCGGCCCCCTCGTGGAGCGCTACGTCGGTGCCGGCCTCGACGGCATCCTCGCCTTCGGTACGAACGGAGAGGGAGTTCTCTTCTCGGTCGACGAGCGCAGGCGGGGGCTCCGCCTCTTCGTCGAGGCCGCTGCGGGGCGGCTCGACGTCGCCGCCCACTGCGGCGCGCAGACGACCGCAGACACGGTCGCCCTCGCTGCAGACGCCGCCGACGCCGGTGCCGCCGCGGTCGCCGTCATCGGCCCGCCGTACTTCCCGCTCGACGAGCCCGCCCAGCTGGCGCACTTTGCGGCCGCCGCGAGTGCCTGCGCACCGCTGCCGTTCTACGTCTACGAGTTCGCGCGCACGAGCGGCTACCCGATCGCGCTCGACGTGCTCGGGAACCTCCGTGAGGAGGCGCCGAACTTCGTCGGGCTGAAGGTGAGCGATGCCCCCTGGGAGGCGTTCGAGCCGTACCTGTCACTCGGGCTCGATGTTTTCGTCGGTCCCGAGTCGCTCATTCACCGGGGGATCGCAGGAGGTGCCATAGGGGCCGTGTCAGCGCTCGCCTCGGCATTCCCGGAGAAGGTGGCTGCGGTCGTCGCCGAGCCGACCGCGGAGGGGGCCGACGCGCTGGCGTCCCTGCGCGCCGCGGTCGAGCGGTTCCCACGCCAGGCGGCGATGAAGCGGATCCTGGCCGCCCAGGGAGTCCCTGTCCGATCGGATGTGCGGGCGCCGCTGCGCGATCTCTCGGCGGCCGAGGCGCACGAGCTCGCGGCCTGGCTGGAGAAATGCGGCGAAGCCGCTGCCCTCTGGGGAGAGGCTTCAGCCTCTCCCCGGGGTTGACGCTCTACTCCGGCCCGGAGCAGGCGCGCGCGTCGACGTCGTCGACGCCCGGCAGCCGGCCGAGCAGGCCCGCGAGCTCGTCGAGCTCGGCGGGGGAGAGGTCGGCGCCGATCAGCTCGTCGCACGTCGCTGCGTGCGTGCGGGCGGCACGCGCCAGCTTCTTGCGCCCGTCGTCCGTGATCACCGCGTAGGTGACCCGGGCGTCCGTAGGGCAGCCACCTCGGTCGGTCAGGCCGGCATGCTCGAGCCCGTCCAGCAGGCGCGTGACGCCTGACGGGGTGAGGCGAAGGCGCTCGGCGAGATCGATTCTCCGCATCTCGCCGCGCTCGGCGTGCGAGAGGTGGAGGAGCGTCTCGAAGTCGTTGGCGCTGAGACCGTGCTCCGCGAGCAGCCGTGTCTCGATCTCCCGCACGAGCGAGCCGTGTGCGTGCAGCAGCCGAACGAAGACCGTCTGTGCTGAAACTTGTGGAGTCAATACTTGACGAGACAATGAATTCTCCGCTAGGGTAGTTGAGTCATCAAATAGTAGCGAGAAAGGAACACTCCTGTGAGCACGATTTCAGAGATCCGCACAGCACTTCCGGCCGGTACCTGGCAGCTCGATCCGGTTCATTCGACGGTCGGCTTCTCGGTCAAGCATATGGTCGTCGCCAACTTCCGCGGCGGCTTCGGCATATTCGACGTGACGCTCGACGAGAACGGGCTTCAGGGCACGGTCGACGTTGCCTCGATCAGCGTCTCCGAGCCCAACCTGAACGGCCACCTGCTCTCGCCCGACTTCTTCGACGCCGAGCGCAATCCGCAGCTGTCGTTTCGCTCCACGGCGATCCGCATCTCGGACGACGAGCTCGACATCGACGGCGAGCTGACGCTCAAGGGAGTCACCCGCCCCGTCACGATCGCCGGCACCGTGAGCGGCCCGGTGACGCATGCCTTCGACGGCAGCTCCCGTCTCGGGCTCGAGCTCGAGACGATCATCGACCGGACGACGTACGGCCTCGACTGGAATGCGCCGCTCCCGACCGGCGGCTTTGCGGTCGGCAACGACGTGAAGCTCCGCGCCGAGCTGGAGCTGGTTCTCGGTGGGGAGAGCCGATGAAGATCCTGGGCATTGCAGGCAGCCTTCGCTCGGGCTCGTACAACCGGCAGCTCCTGCAGCTCGCGGCGGACAAGCTCCCGGACGGCGTCGAGCTCGCCGTCTGGGAGGGTCTCCGCGACCTGCCGGCGTTCGACGAGGACGCGGAGGGCGCTCCGTCGCTCGCGGTGGCGGGCTTCCGGGCGGCCGTCGCAGACGCCGACGCCGTCCTGATCGCCACCCCCGAGTACAACGGCTCGATTCCGGGCGCCCTCAAGAACGCGCTCGACTGGGGCTCGCGGCCGCGCGATACGGCCGCGTTCCGCAGCATGCCGGTGGCCGTGATCGGCGCCAGCCCAGGCTCCTTCGGCGGTGTCTGGGCGCAGGCAGAGACCCGCAAGGTGCTCGGTTTGATGGGCGCCCGCGTCGTCGAGACGGAGCTGTCGCTCGGCAAGGCCCACGAGCGGCTCGCGGAGCCCGACGCCGTGCTCGTCGGCCAGCTGCGCGCCGTGATCGACGTGCTCGTCGACGAGGCGGCTGCTCGGGCTGAAGCGGCCTAGCTCAGTCTCCGGTGGTTTCGAGGGCTTGGAGGGGGTGAGGCTTCAGCCTCACCCCGACCGCTGTGAGTCACCCCACGAGCTCAGTCCTCCGGCGGAATCCAGGGCTCGTAAACCCCGCCGGGCACCCCACCGACGCAGATGAACGACATCCCGTCGGGGCCGGCCTCGGGGTGCCGCTTCGCGTCGGGGGAGACGAGTATGTAGCGGCCCGGGCGCAGCTCGACCGGGTCGCCGTCGATCGTCAGCGTGCCCGCCCCCGAGATGCAGTAGTAGACCTCCTCCTGCCCCGACTGGAGCTCGTCGTGCTCCGGTCCGACCTTGCCGGGCGGGAAGTCGATCTGGTTGAGGCCGAACGCGGTGCCGCCGAGCTCGTGACGCACCATCCGGAACGTCCCCCAGGTGAGCTTGATCTCGTCTGCGTCGAGCGCCTTGTAGGACATGCGTGCTCCTTCCGAGGTATGAGGTCGCCAACAGGGTGACGCATGCGGGCGCTCGCGTCTACATGCGGAAGATGCCGAACGTCGTCTCCGGCACGGGTGCGTTCGCCGCTGCGGCGAGCCCGAGCGCGAGGACGCGCCGCGTGTCGAGCGGGTCGATGATGCCGTCGTCCCAGAGTCGTGCCGTCGAGAAGTAGGGCGATCCCTCGTGCTCGTAGGCGGCGCGGATCGCGTCGGGGTCGGCGTTCCCGACCATCGAGAGCACGATCGCGGCCTGCTCGCCGCCCATCACCGAGATGCGCGCGTTCGGCCACATCCAGAGCTGCCGCGGCCCGTAGGCGCGGCCGCACATGGCGTAGTTGCCGGCGCCGAACGAGCCGCCGGTGACAACGGTGAACTTTGGCACGTCGGCACAGGCAACCGCGGCGACGAGCTTGGCGCCGTCGCGGGCGATGCCGCCTTCCTCGGCGTCCTTGCCGACCATGAAGCCCGTGATGTTCTGCAGGAAGACGAGCGGGATGCGGCGCTTGCAGGCGAGCTCGACGAAGTGCGCCCCCTTCTGGGACGACTCGGCGAAGAGGACGCCACGGTTCGCGAGGATTCCGACGGGGTGGCCCTCGATCCGGGCGAATCCGCAGACGAGAGTGTCGCCGTAGACCGCCTTGAACTCGTGGAAGCGGCTGCCGTCGACGATCCTCGCGATCACCTCGAGCGGGTCGAGCTCGTGCCGGTAGTGCTCGGGCACGATCCCGTAGAGGTCGGCCGGGTCGACGGCGGGCGGCTCTGGCTCTGCGACGTGCCAGGGTGGCGGTGCGGGGTCGCCGAGGTGGCGCACGATCTGGCGGGCGAGCGCGAGCGCGTGCTCGTCCGACACCGCGTAGTGGTCGGCGACGCCCGAGCGCCGCGTGTGCAGGGTTGCGCCGCCGAGCTCCTCGGCGGTCACGTCCTCGCCTGTGGCGGCTTTCACGAGTGGCGGGCCGCCGATGAAGATGGTGCCTGTACCCTCGACGATCACCGTCTCGTCACTCATGGCCGGCACGTAGGCGCCGCCCGCGGTGCACGAGCCCATGACAACGGCGACTTGCGGGATGTTGCGCGCAGAGAGCCGGGCCTGGTTGTAGAAGATACGCCCGAAGTGGTCCCGGTCCGGGAAGACGTCGGCCTGGAGCGGCAGGAACGCCCCACCCGAGTCGACGAGGTAGATGCACGGGAGGCAGTTCTGTTCGGCCACCTCCTGGGCGCGGAGGTGCTTCTTCACTGTCAGCGGGAAGTACGACCCGCCCTTCACGGTGGCGTCGTTCGCGACGACGACGCAGCAGCGGCCCTCGATCACGCCGATGCCGGTCACGATCCCCGCCGCGGGCGCCTGTCCGTCGTACGCGTCCCACGCGGCAAGAGCGTTCAGCTCGAGGAATGCGGTGCCGGGATCGACGAGCAGGTCGATGCGCTCGCGGGCGGTGAGCTTGCCGCGCGAGCGGTGGCGCTCGGTGGCCTGGTCGCCGCCGCCCGCGGCGACGAGAGCCGTCCGCTCACGGAGCTCCGCGAGCAGGCCTTCCATGTGCACCCGGCGGGCGGCGAATGCCTCCGAGGCGCGATCGACCCTGGTCGTCAACACGGTCATGCATTCGCGAGCGTACGCCTCGGCCCAGACGGCCGCCTGGATATCGCTCAACCGATGCGACATGGAGGTGCGAACCGTGGCGCTGGGCGAACGACTTCAGGTGCCGTTGGCACAGAAGCGAGAGCGGGTGTAGACTCGAATTTCGGGTCCGGCCCGTGAGGTAGTGGGTGCGTCAGGGGGCTTTGTGGGCCGGCCCGATTACGTGGCGGGCTCGGCGTTTTCGGCCCCGCACTTCCCCTCCCCTGAGAAGTGCGGATGCCTTGCTGGGCCCGCCGCCTCTTCTCTTCGAGTTCGTGCCTGGCAGTGCCGCCGGGGTTGGCTTCGAACCCGGTGCCCGTCAGCGGCAACCAGAGGATCGCGTTGACAACGAGTTGCGCTCGCGAAGAAGGCTTCGGGAGGGGCAGGCGCCGCGCCGCAGCGCCCACAGCAGCGTTCCGCCGGGTTGACTTCGATTCATGATTCGGCGTAGAGTCGTGTGCGCAGCGGGTCGAGTAGGGCCTATCGCCTCCCAGGCAGCCCGGTTTCCGTTACCTCCGCGACGCCAGGTCCTGGTTTCCTCGCTTCGGCAGTAGCCATGCTCCGCCAGTAGCGGGGAATCGCGAGAAGGGGGAAGAGACGATGCGGAGAGCTTTTATTGCGCTCCTGACGTTGCTCGTGCTGGGAGTGCTATTCGCGCTCGTGGGGGGCTCGGCCTCGCACACGCCGCAGGCCCAGGCCGGGAGGCTCGGGATCGACGACGAGTTGAGCGAAATCCAGGAACACCTGATCTCGGGGTTCGCTGCGTACTCGCTCGGAGCGAACGCCGAGAACAACGGCCTTGGTGGCGCGCAGAGCCCGACGACGTACTTCCCGCGGGGCAGCGGCGCCTGTCCGACCAATCAGAGCTCGAACGTCAAGGTCAACCAGAACTGCATCAACCTGAGCGACCCCGACCTCCAGGGCCGCGGTCAGGCCCAGAACGAGACCTCGATCAAGGTCGATCCGAACCAGTCGAACCACGTGATCGCGAGCTACAACGACTACCGCCGCGGCGACGGGACGTGCGGCGTCACGTACAGCCTCGACAGCGGCCGCACGTGGAACGAGAGCACGGTTCCGAACAACTTCGTCCGCGGAACCTTCGTCGCGAAGGCCCGCGAGTACTACCAGGGCGGCGGCGACACGTCCGTCGACTGGGACTCGAAGGGCAACGCCTACCTGTCGTGCCAGATGTTCAAGCGCGGCTCGGGGGTCTCGCCCGACCTCGACCAGTCGAACGGCCTCTACGTCTTCCGCTCGACGCAGAACTTCGGCGCCTCGTGGAACTTCCCGGCGCGGCCCGTGGTCGAGTCGAGGAACACGAGCGGGAACTTCCTGCCGCTCGAGGACAAGCAGCTGATGGCGATCGACAACAACGCCACCGCGTGTGCGGGTTCGCCCGCCACGGCCACTCCCGGCGGTAGCTGCACGCCGTTCCAGGACCGCATCTACGTCACCTGGACCGAGTTCAGGAGCGACGGGAGCGCGTTCATCTGGGAGTCGCACTCGTCGAACTACGGCGAGAGCTTCAGCGCGAGGCACCTCGTCAGCCGAAACAACGCCGCGCTCTGCACGAACAACTACGGGGCGGGCACGGTTGCGATCACCGGTGAGGTCAGCCAGTGCAACGAGAACCAGTTCTCGCAGCCGTTCGTCGGCCCGGACGGCGTGCTGTACGTCGTCTTCGCGAACTTCAACAACCCCGAGACGCTCGGCGGGGCGGACAACCGCAACCAGATCCTCGTCTCGCGCTCGTTCGACGGGGGCAGCACCTTCGAGTTCCCGCACAAGGTCGCCGACTACTACGACCTGCCCGACTGCGCGACCTACCAGGCCGGCCACGACTTCGGCCGGGCGTGCGTCCCGGAGAAGGGCCCGACGACGAACTCGTACTTCCGGGCGACCAACTACCCGGCGGGCGCCGTCAACCCGACGAGCCCGGGCGAGGTCGTCGTCACGGTCGGGTCGTACATCAACCAGCACTCGAAGGAGTCGAACGGCTGTATCCCGACGGGCTTGGACGTCAACACCGGCCTCAACCTCTACACCGGCGTCAAGACGGCGGGAGCCTGCAACAACGACATCGTCGTGAGCACGTCCACAAACGGTGGGACGACCTTCACCGGGACGTCGACCAACCCGCGGGCGCTTGCGACCGCGAACACGGACGCCGGCCAGGCCACATCCGACCAGTGGTTCCAGTGGGTCGCCTACACGAAGAACGGCAAGCTGGCGACCTCGTACTACGACCGCCAGTACGGCACGGACGAGACGACCGGCTACTCGGACGTCAGCGTCTCCAGCTCGGGCGACGCACCGGCCTACGCCGGCTGGAACGTCCAGCGGGCTACGTCGTCGTCGATGCCGATTCCGACGCAGTTCCCGGACGGCGGCGGGTTCAGCACGTTCTGGGGCGACTACGCAGGACTGTCGGCGGATACCCAGGCGCATCCGTTCTGGAGCGACACGCGCGACCCAGAGCTGATCGTGTGTCCGGCCACGACGCCGCCTGCGGTGTGCGGTGCCCAGAACTCGAGTGGCGCGACGCTGAACGACCAGAACGCCTACACGGCGAACACCGCGGTGCCGAACTCGAAGTAGACGGATCCGCAGCGGTACGACGAGAGGGCCGCCCCCAGGGCGGCCCTCTCTCGTCTAGCTCTCGTCTAGGCGGTGTGGCTCGCGGAGTCGATACTGCATCTGCAACGGTGCTGACGCGACGCCACGTGGACGCTGCGGCGCGCGATTGACTCTTGCTTGTACTCATGCGTATGGTGCACGTGTCATCCACAGAGGGAGGCTTGGAATGAAGACGTTTCGGCTGCTTGCCCTATTCGTCGTCATTCTCGCCGCGGTATTCGTGACCGCGAACGTCGCGGTTGCAGACAACGGCGCGACGACGACGCACTTCACCGCCGCGTATGACAATGGCCCGCCCGGCTTCTTCACGTGTGCCGGTGAGAGGATTGTCAAGACTGGGCCGAAGGCGTTCGTCAAGGACTCGGAAACGTGCGCGACCACCGGCGGGAGATTTGTCCCGAACGGGACATACACGATTAGCCCGGGTGACTGGTTCAGCGACTACGAATTGTTCACCAATCCCGGCGGTCTCACCTGCTTCAACGAGGCCGTCTCGGGCACCATCACCGTCAAGAACCAGAATGGCGGAACAAGCACCTGGACCATCGTCGCCTACTACGATCCTGCCTTTACCTGCTAGACGAGTAAGACTCGAAGCGAAGAACGAGGAAGGCCCGCTCCGGCGGGCCTTCCTGCCTAGTTGCCCGAACTCCCGCCGCCGGCACTCCGGGCAGAACACGAACCGCGTGAGGAGTCAGGTGCCGCGCCGCAGCGTCCACAGGACGGCAGCGAGACGGACGTTGCGTTTGACTCATCTGGCACGAACCCTTAGGGTCGGGTGTTCAGCGAGTCGAGTCGCGCCAACACGCCCTCCCGAGGCAGCCACGCGGTTGTGGCCTCTGCGACGCCAGGCCCTGCTTTCCTCGCTGGTCTTGTCCAACGGGGCGCCTATAGATGCCCCGACGATCAGTTAGGGGAAGCAGATGATCAAGCGTCGATTGGCGATCGCTGTCTCTGCGATCCCGTCCGGCGGATCTTGCGTCGTCGGTCTCAAGTTCACGCCTGGGGGCGGCGGGCCACGAGCGGCGACGTTCAATGTGCCCTCTGACGATCCGGACGAGGCAACGATCAGTATTCCTCTCACGGGCACGGGACTCACGTCGAATCTCGCGCTCAGTCCGTCGCCACTGTCGTTCGGCAGCGTCATCGTTGGTACCCCGACTGTGCTACCGCTGACGCTCACGAACACAGGATCGGCGACGTTCATCATCACCGGGTCCCCGGCGATCGGTGGGTCGGCGGCAGCCGACTACGCTATCGCGCCAGGCACGTGCACGGGAACGCTTGCCCCGAGCGCCTCCTGCCAGGCGAACGTGACGTTCACGCCCTCCACGACGGGCTCGCGGACCGCGACGTTGACGTTCCCCGACAACACACCCGTCGGCTCCCACGCCGTCAACCTGAACGGCACCGGGATCACAGCGGTCGCTGATCTCAGGATCGCCATCGGAGCATCGGTCTCGACAGTGAAGGTGGGTGCGAACCTGACGTACACCATCACGGCGACGAACGGTGGCCCGACCTCGGCCGCCGGCGTGACCATCACCGACGTACTGCCGACGAACTCAACGTTCGTGAGCGCGTCCGGCAGCGGCTTCGTATGTGCCGCCCCACCGGTGGGCTCCACCGGAATGGTGTCTTGCACGTCCGCTGCGGCGCTCGCGTCAGGTGCGTCCAAGGTTCTCACGATCACCGTGAAAGTCGCGAACGGAGGCAAGACGAGCATGACGGACACGGCCACCGTTTCCTCGTCGACGCCTGACCCAAGTTCAGCGAACAACTCGGCATCGATCACCACGAGCATCTACGGCAAGCGATAGGCCGAATCAAGGTGGCGGGAGTGGACTCACCGCCACAACTCCACAAGCTCGCTGACCGGAATCGCAAGGAAGGCCCGCCACCCGGCGGGCCTTCCTACGTCGTGGCACCGAACTCACGCGTTGACTCGCGTTTTCGATGGCCGCAAACCGAGGCGGTGCCGACAATGGACAACCAAGCCGAGCATCGCTAGGGTCGTCGAACAGCCATGAAAGGGGGGCATTTTGAAGAGTTCGTACATGAAGGGTGTCGCGTCGACGGCTCTTATCGTGCTGTTTGCGCTCGCGGTTGTAGCCACGTCGGGGGCTGCGGCCAAGCCCCAGACGCTCAACCTGCTGGAGGTCTCGACGTCGTTCGTTGCCATGGGCGGCCTCGACGAGAACTTCAACGTTCCGCCCAAGCCCGGTCAAGGGTTCGTGATCGGGAGCGACTTCTACAAGTGGAACGGCACAAAGCGGGGCGCGCACTACGGCACCCTGCAGGTGGTCTGCACATTCACCAAGGTCACCGGCAACAACGCCTGGCAGGTCTGTACTGGCAGCCTGCTGCTGCCCGGTGGCGACCTCTCCATCTCTGGCGTGATCAGGCAGTCAGACCTGTTTAACGTCCCGATCGTCGGTGGCAACGGCGTCTACGCAGGTGCACGCGGCTACGTCCACGTCAAGAGCATCACCGGGAACAAATCGGCCGACACGATAGTCATCACCGGGTAGGGCGGCAACCAGCCTGATCCCCCGAGAGCAAGCGCCGGACACTGATGGTGTGCTGCGCTTGCTCTCGGCATGACGATCAACGCGCTCGGTCCCGAACTCCCGCTGCCAGCACTCCGGGCGGAACACAGCCGGTCAGGTGCCGTGCCGCAGCGTCCACAGGACGGCGTGCTGCTCAAGATGAGATTGCGGATACGGGTCTTCCCCGATGCTGCGGCGGCCGGGGTCTGCGCAGGCTTACGCCCACAGCGAGTCGAGTCGCGCAAGACGCCCTCTGGGCAGCCGGAGCACCGTTGCCTTCTGCGACGCCTGGAGTCCTCTTTCCTCGCTGACAAGGAGGGCGAGCCTCCGCTCTCCGCGACTCCGTGAGGAGAACCAGGCCCGCTCCGGCGGGCCTTCCTATTACCCTCCGCCGAATTCCCGCTGCCGGCGCTCCGGGCAGAGCACGGTTGCTGGCGCCTGAGTCGCTTCCAGCGAACGGCACGGTTCCGGGGCGGTGGTTTCGGTGCTTCTGCGGTCCAGTGGGGTCCAGAAAGCAGC
>Ga0315275_10006057_pt1 | contig 11518 bp, 15 predicted proteins | sample YL17G03_0_MG_FD_205557 | JGI IMG/M metagenome (GOLD analysis project Ga0315275, IMG submission 205557) | Sediment microbial communities from Yellowstone Lake, YNP, Wyoming, USA - YL17G03_0 | ecosystem: Environmental > Aquatic > Freshwater > Lake > Sediment | place: USA: Wyoming | collected...
CCAAGGGCTTCATAGTTGACTACGACATCGAAGGCACTCCTGTGGCCATCGAGATCCTGGACGCCTCCAGGGTGCTAGGAGGCAAGGAGATGCGGGTGGAGCTGGCCCTGGCGGAGGGGAAGGGCAGCTAGAATCCGCCAGCCTATTGCAGCGAGAAGGGCGGGTACTCGTCCCGCATCAGGAACAGGTAGGCCTGCACCCGCAGAGTCCACCGCTGCGCGCCAACGCCGAATCCGTACAGCCCGGCCGGGTACCTGCCGGTGAACAGGATCGCGAACCAGGCGATGACCACGGTGACCAGCCAGGCCAGCAGCACCAAGGCCAGCACGATGATCTGGGGAATGGCCAGGATGAGCCGGAAGGCGACCGACCAGCGGTTGCTCTGCTCCGGATAGTCCACCTCGAACGTGACGGGGTACGGGCCAGTGCCAAAGGGTGGATATTCGTCGCGCAGCAGGGCAGCGTAGGCGAGGACATTGGCCCTCCAGCCCATGAACGTCTTCACCAGGTCCCACAGTCCGCGCGGGTACTTGCCGGTGAACAGGATGGCGAACCAGGCTAAGAACGCGCACACCGAAGCGACCGCCCCAAATACTCCCGTGCTCGAGTTTGCGCCCAGCCCCACACTGCCTGGCGACCCCGCGATGAGCACCTGGGGAATAGCCAGGATGAGGCGGAAAGCCGTCGTTAGGCGGTTGCGGTCCGTGGTTTGCGGCTGAACGTCAAACGAAACCGGGTAGCCGGCCATCGCTCCGCTCCTTCCGCACCGACCCGCCTAGCTAAGCGAGAAGGGCGGGTACTTGTCGGTGAAGAGGTAGACCGCGTAGGCCGACACTCGGAGCGACCAGCGCTGCACCCCAACGCCGAAGCCGAACAGGCCACTCGGATAGCGGCCCGTGAAGAGAATGGCGAACCAGGCGATGATCAGGGTCACGTAGTAGGCCAGACCCAGCACCATCAGCACGATGACGTTGGGGATCGCCAGCAGCCACTTGACGAAGATCAGCCAGCGGGACAGGCGCTCCGGGTAGTCCACCTCGAAGGTGACGGGATAGCGACCCGCCTCCATGGTGAACGGGGGATACTCGTCGCGCAGCAGCGAGGTGTAAGCGTTGACGTTGGCGTTCCAGCGATAGACCCCGACCACGAAGTTGAACAGCCCCTCTGGGTAGCGGCCGGTGAACAGAATGGCGAACCAGGCGATGAAGATCATGACGTAGGCCACTGTCCCCAGAGCTCCCACAATGAGAACGTGCGGAAACGCCAGCAGCCACTTCACGAAGATCTTCCAGCGCGAGAGGCGCTCGGGGTACTCCACATCGTACCGCAGGGGATAGGAAGCCGCCGTAGCAGTCATCGTCCCTCCTCCTGGCTTTATTCTACGTCCGCCTTAGGGTTGTGATCGCCGCCGATTTGCTGAACATCCAGAAGGAGAGGGGTAGCAGAACCAGAGTGAGCCCGGCCAGCCAGGCGAGCTCTAGCCAAATGAAGCTCAGCCACCAGCCCACAAACACAAAATACACCACCCGCCACCAAAAATTGCGCTGTGGCTGCTCGGCGGCTGTGACTATTGTTACCCCCTCACCCAGCCTCTCCACCTGCCAGTGTGCAGTGGAGGGGCGAAGTGTAAAGATTTGCGGCAGCCTGTTCAGGATGTACATGCCAAGAGGCAAAGTGATAATGAGGAGATTCAGGACCCACGCGGATAGGACAGCTAACTCTCCAAGCCACCACCCGACAAAGAGAAACCAAATGGCTCGAACCAGCAACCCGGGTCCCTGGCCGCCCATCTGGATAACCACTTGAGGCGGCGGGCGGCTCGCGCCTGCTTCAACGGGCGGCGCGGCCTGAGGCTGCATTTCTTGGTCTGAACTCATCGGTTCCTCCCATCCACCCCGTGCAGTCCCCTACGACACAGGCAGGAGCCGTCTGATGAACATTCTCCAGCGCGAGAGGCGCTCGGGGTACTCCACATCGAACCGCAGGGGATAGGAAGCCGCCGTAGCAGTCATCGTCCCTCCTCCTGACTTATTCTTGCTGGCGCCAGGCTATACCTGCCGGCGCAGGCTGTCAACTGCTCGCGCGCACTGCGGCGCTACCTGAACACGTACTTCACGCTGTTGCGGCCGGGAGCGCTCGGCATGTACTTCAGCTCGGTTGGCGCCACCCCTTCCGGCACCTCGAAGACCGCCCTCACGATAGCGCTCTCGTCCACCTCCTGCGTCGCGGTGCGGCCATCCACCGTCACCAGTTGGGGCTCGTGCTTCTTCCCGTCCTCATCCTTGAGCCTGAAGTCCGACTCCTCGACGTCCAGGGCCGACCAGTTATCGTTCAGCACCGACAGCTCGAACATCACGAGGCGGCGGCCGGGGCCGGGCTCCAGCAGCGTCTCCACCCCCATCAGCGGATCGTCAACCGAGCGCAGCTCCACCGTCACAGCACCGACATCCGCCGCCACGCCGGCCGTTGTCCCCGCCCGCAGGCTCTCGTAGTTCACCCGCACCTCCGTCTCCTCACCCAAGAGCAGCGTCGCAGCCCCCAACGCGGCGATCCCGCCCCCGGCCAGGAGGAAGCCCAGGATGCCTGCGATGAGATAGGCGTCGCCGCCGGCGGGGCCCGCCCCGGCCGAGAGGTTGAAGGGCGGATATTCGTCCGTGAGGGAGAGGACGTAGGCGCCCACCCGCGCATTCCAGCGCAGCACGCCGGCCACGTATTCGTACAGGCCGCGCGGGTAGCGTCCGGCGAAGAGGATGAAGAACCAGGCGATGACGGTGACGATGGCCGCGCCCAGCCAGAGAAAAGCCAGGATGATGCCGTGCGGAATGGCCGTGATGACCTTCCAGAAGAGGAGCTTCCAGCGGGCCAGGCGCTCCGGGTAGCGCACGTCGTAGCTGATGACCCAGTCGCCCTCGAAGGGGGGATAGCGGTCCGTGAGGAGGAGCAGATAGCTCAGGGCGCGGTTCACCCAGCGGTAGAGGGCCACCTGGAAGTCGAACAGCCAGCGCGGGATGCGGCCCCGCACCAGGATCGCCAGCCACGACGCCACCGCCACCGCGCCCGCTGCACCCGCCGCGCCCAAGGCGAACGTCGCGCCGCCTGGGGTGACGTCGGGCTGACCGAACTCGCCTCCCAGCAGCACGCCCCAGAAGATGGCGATGGGGATGAAGAGCAACAGGCGGAAGGCGGTGCTCAGCCGCGAGAGGCGCTCAGGGTAAACAGCGTCGAAGACCACCGGATACGGTGCCGCTTCCGCCATGGGTCACCCCCTTATCGTTGCCTCCTCCAGGATCGACCGCCAGATGTGGAGCCCGTCCTCGCCCCCAAGCAGCGCCTCGCAGGCTCGCTCCGGGTGGGGCATCATACCCAGGACGTTGCCTCGCTCGTTGATGATGCCGGCGATGTTGTTGACGCTGCCGTTGGGGTTGGCCGCCGCCGTGGTCTGGCCGGCCCCGTCGCAGTAGCGGAACACCACCCGCCGCTCCGCCTCCAGGCGGGCCAGCGTCTCGGGGTCGGCGTAGTAGCGCCCCTCGCCGTGCGAGATGGGGATGGCCAGCACCTGGCCCGGCCGGCAGGCAGCGCTGAAGGTCGTATCGGCGTTCTCCACCCGCAGGTTCACCCACAGGCAGCGGTACTGGAGGCTCTCGTTGCGGATCAGCGCGCCGGGCAGGAGACCCGCCTCGCACAGGATCTGGAAGCCGTTGCAGATGCCGAAGACCGGCTTCCCCGCCTCGGCGTGGCGCACCACCGCCTCCATCACCGGCGAGAAGCGGGCGATGGCCCCCGTCCGCAGATAGTCGCCGTAGGAGAAGCCGCCGGGCAGAACGATGCAGTCGTAGCGGGAGAGGTCCGATTGGCGGTGCCAGACGTAGTCGGCGGACTGGCCGAGGACATCGGCGAGGGCGTAATGGCAATCGCCGTCGCTCCAAGTGCCCGGGAAGACGATAACCGCGAACCGCATTCGATCAGCCCGCGCCGATTATACCCGAAGGCGGCCGCGTCCGCACCCTCGCAGCGCCCGCAGGTTGCTCTCGCGGGGCGGCGGCGAGGCCCCTAGGCCCGCCCCCTACGCCGAGCGCTCGATCTCGATGGGGGGCGCCGTGCCGTCGATGGGTGCCGACGGCACCTGCTGCAGGAAGTGGGCCGCCAGCGTCTCCTGCTCCTCCGCCGTCGGCGGGGGATACTCCAGCCGCGGGTGATAGACGCCGCGTAAGGCCGCCCGAAACGCCTCGCCGATGGCCCTCAGGTCGCGCAGAGTCAGGTCGCAGTCGTCCAGCTGGTGCTCGGCCAGCCGCTCGTTGATCACCGCCTCCACCAGCGCGTCGATGCGCTCCGGCGAGCGGTCGCGGCTGCTGCGCACCACCGCCTCCACCGAGTCGGCCAGCATCACGATGGCCGCCTCCTTGCTCTGCGGCCGCGGCCCCGGGTAGGCGAAAAGCTTGGAGTCGACCTCCGGGTTCTCCTGGCTGGCCCTGCGATAGAAGTAGGTCACCAGCCGCGTGCCGTGGTGCTCGACGATGATGGCGCGCACCTTGGCCGGCAGCCGGTGCCGGCGAGCCAGCTCGAGGCCGGCGTGGACGTGCGCCGATACCACCTTGGCGCTGGTGTAGGGGTCCAGCCGCTCGTGGGGGTTGCGCCCGTCGAACTGGTTCTCGATATAGAAGCCGGGGCGCGCGAGCTTGCCGATATCGTGGAAGTAGCAGCCCACCCGCACCAGCAGCGAATCGGCCCCCACGGCGTCCGCCGCCCGCTCGGCCAGGTTGCCCACCACCACGCTGTGGTGGAAGGTGCCCGGCGCCTCGGCCTGGAGTCGCCGCAGGAGCGGGTGGTTGAGCTGCGCCAGCTCCATGAGCTGGATGCGCGTAGTGATGCCGAACAGCATCCCCAGCACCACAAAGGCGCCCACCGTGATCACCGCCGATACCAGTCCACCCAGGGCGCTGGCCGCCAGCATCCACGGCAGGTCCACCAACTCGCGCTGGGCGTCCAGCAGCCAGAACATCAGCAGCCCCGCGAAAGACGCCAGGGCCACCACCGCCCCGGCCAGCAGATAGCGGTTCACGCGCTCTGCCCGGTGGATAGTGTAGATACCGGCCAGGCTCCCTAGTACGTACACCGAGACCATCTGGAAAGCCTCCAGGGGGTTGCCGCCCAGCGCCGCCCGGGCATCCGGTTGATAGAAGCCAGCGAATGTGGCCAAGAAGGCCAGCGTCGTCGCCACCGTTATCGCCAGGGCGGCGTCCAGGAGAGAGGCCACCACCATCGGGGCGGCTGCCACCGGCAGGATGTAGGCCAAATAGAAGCGGTCATTGTCGGGCAGGACCTGGGCCAGGAAGAGCCGCGCCGCCAGGGCCCAGACGATGACCAGCAAGGCCAGCAGGAGCAATCGAGGCGGGCTGGACGCCTCCTTAGGCTGGAACAGGTAGAGGTAGCCCGCCAGGGCGGTCGCCCCCAGCAGGGCGGCCAGGACGGCCGCCGCCACATCGTCGGTGCCCAGGCCGGCGCCCACCAGGCCGGCGTCGCGCAGGTCCTGCATCACGGAGGCCGTGATCACTTCGCCCTCACCGACGACGACCTGCCCGTGGACGCGGATGGTCTCGCCGGCCACCTCCCCCTCCTGCACGTTCAGGCGATTGGGGAACATGGGGAAGAGGATGAAGATGAGGGCCACCGCCACCACCAGGCCAAACGCCCCGGCCCGCAGTGCGGAGACCTTTCGATCGGCCAGCGGCATGGCAAGCATAGAACTCGTGTTCCTTACGCGCGCCTAGATCATATCAGACGTGTACAGTGGGGCGAAAGGAGCCAAAGGGTCATAGCGTCTGGGGCCCCAGGCAGGGGCACCCGGGGCGCCCTCATGCCCCAGCCTTCAGGCTGGGGTGGGCGGTTCGCGGAGCCGCCCTTACAGCTCGGCCAGGAGTTGGGTGACCACCTCGTTGATCTCGCGGCCCTCGGCACGGCCGGCGAGCTGGCCGATGAGGACGGGCATCACCTTGCCCTTGTCGGCGGGGCCGCGCGCGCCCACCTGGGCGATGACCGCGCGGGCCGCCTGTACGATCTCGTCGCGGGACACGGCCGGGGGGAGATAAGTCTGGAGGATGACCAGCTCCGCTTCTTCTAGCGCCACGAGGTCTTCGCGCTGGCCCTTGCGGAACTGGTCGATGCTCTCGCGGCGGCGGCTGGCCTCCTTGCTGATCACCTTCAGAACGCCCGAATCGTCCAGCGGAGCGCCCTGCGCCACCTCGGCGTTCTTGACGGCCGCCACCACGAGACGAATAGCGATCTTACGGCGCTCATCGCCGCCGCGGATGGCGTCCTTCAGGTCCTCAGCAAGCCTATCTTTGAGGGACATTCAAGAAGAGTGAAACGCCTAATACCGATTGTTGCTGCGGCTGGTCTTACGGCTCTTGCGAAGCTTGGCAGCGCGCTTCTTCTTGGCCCTAACGCTGGGCGGTTCGTAGTGCTCGCGCCGGCGGGCCTCGGCCAGGATGCCCGCCTGCTGCACCATCTTGTTGAAGCGCCTCAGGGCTTGCTCGAAGGTCTCATTAGAACCGACGACTACTTCCGGCAAATAGTTCTCCCCCTCCCGTTGCCCGGAATTTTGGCGGCACTAGGCGGAATTGTATTTGGGTCGCAGGCTACTGTCAAGCCGCCGATCTGCATCACTCGATGTTGCGGAACTCGACCGGCGTGCCCGCGGTGATGCCGTGCGCCGCCGCGAACCCACCGTTGACCTCCAGCACATACTGTGATGGCTTACCGACCTGGCGCTGCGTATCGGTCTGAGGCTCCGCGTTCTCTACCACGCCTGCAACCGTAAGGTCCGCCGAGATGAAGATCATGTCCAGCGGGATCAAGGTGTTCCTCATCCAGAACACGCGAATACCCTCGTCTTGGTACAGGAAGAGCATACCCGCGTCCGCGTCCAGGCTCTCGCGGAACATGAGGCCCTGAGCGTGCTCCTGACCCGTGCGCGCCAACTCCACCCGCACGCGCACCTCGGGCCGGCCCTCGGGCCGGAGCACCACCTGGGGGGTATCGTCCCCGCCACCGCAGGCGGACACAAGCGGAACAGTCAGCAGCAGAGCCAGGGCGAGGAGACCAACCAGCCTACGCATTTCCTACTCCTTCCAGAAACCGTAGAAGTGGTGCACGGGCCCGTGCCCGCCGCCGATGGGCTTAGCGTTACGCAGGGCCGCCGTCACGTACTCCTTGGCCTGAGCCACCGCCTCCTCCACGCCCAACCCCTGCGCCAAGCCGGCGGCTATGGCCGACGCGAAGGTGCACCCTGTGCCGTGCGTACTGCGCGTATCGACTCGAGGAGCAGCATACTCGCGGAAGTTGACGCCGTCGAACAAGACGTCGACGACGACATCGCCCGCTGCGTGACCCCCCTTCATGACTGCGGCCCGCGGCCCCAGGGCCACGATCTCGCGGGCGGCGTCGCGCACGGCTTTGTCATCCGGAAGGGAACGGCCCACCAGGATCTCGGCTTCGGGCAGGTTGGGGGTGACGACGGTGGCCAGCGGCAGCAGCAGGTCGCGCAACGCAGCGACGGCCTCCGGTCGCAGGAGGCGATCGCCGCTCTTGGCCACCATCACCGGATCGACCACCAGATTGGGTAGCCGATACTGGCGCAGCTTGGCCGCTACCACCTCGATGATGGGAGCGCTGGCCAGCATACCGGTCTTCACGGCATCGGCTCCGATGTCCGACACGATGGCGTCGATCTGGGCGGCGACGACCTCCGGCGGGATCTCGTGGACCGCCGTCACCCCCAGCGTGTTCTGCGCCGTGACGGCGGTGAGCGCGCTCGTGCCGTAGACGCCCAGAGCGGCAAAGGTCTTGAGATCGGCCTGTATGCCGGCGCCGCCGCCGGAATCGGAGCCGGCAATCGTCATCACAGTCTTCACGGTGCCAAGGTAGCAAAGGCCTCGTAGGGGGGTCAAGGAAGGGCGGTTGGTGTTCTATAATTGGGGCGAACCGTTGGAAAGGAGCCTGGCCCATGATCTCCCGCATCAGCGTCTTCACCCGCAACAAGGAGGCCCTGGAGGAGATCACCCATCGCGTTCGCGAGGCCGTGCGTCGCAGCGGTGTGCAGGATGGCATGTGCTACCTCTTCGTCCCCCACACAACGGCGGGCGTTGTCATCAACGAGAACGCTGACCCTTCGGTGGCGCGGGATATCCTCTCCCAATTCGAAGCGATGGTGCCCACGAGGGGCCACTACCAGCACCTGGAGGGCAACGCCCCCGCTCACATCAAGGCCACCATGGTGGGCACCTCGGCGGCGGTGCCGGTGGCGAAGGGGCGTCTGGCCCTGGGGCGCTGGCAGGGCATCTTCCTGGCCGAATTCGACGGCCCGCGCGAGCGAGACGTTGTGGTGCAGGTGATGGAGGCGCCCGCCAAGCGCCGCCAGGCGCCGGAGCCAGAAGCCGGTCAGCCTTAAGGAGAGAGTCATGACCAGCGAGCCGATACTGGAGCAGGCGCAAGACGCGGCGGCCCGCGCCATCGTCGCGGCGCGTCACGTCGTAGCCATGGTGGGGGCAGGCATCTCGGTGGAGAGCGGCATCCCGCCCTTCCGCGGGCCGGGTGGCCTCTGGACCAAGTACGGCGAGCCCGACTTCCTGGACTACGACCGCTTCCGGGAGGACCCCAAAAAGTGGTGGGAGGACCGCATCGCCCGCACGGGCGCCATCCAGGAGCTCATCGACGCCCTGTCCCAAGCCAAGCCCAACCCCGCCCACTTCGCCCTGGCGGAGCTGGAGCGCCTGGGCCAGCTCCAGCACATCATTACCCAGAACATCGACAACCTGCACCAGGAGGCGGGCAGCTCGGCCATCACCGAGATCCACGGCAACCGGCTGAAGCTGCGCTGCCTAACGTGCAGCACCCGCTGGCCGCTGGATCAGTTCCCCATCGAAGAGCTTCCGCCCAAGTGCCCGAAGTGCGGCGGCCTGATCAAGAGCGATACTGTGATGTTCGGCGAGCCCATCCCCGGCGACGCCCTCGACGAGTGCACCCACCAGACGCGCCTGTGCGATTGCATGCTGCTCGTGGGCACGTCGGCGGTGGTCTATCCGGCGGCGGGCTTCCCTGCGGACGCCAAGATGAGCGGCGCCCGCCTCATCGAGATCAACCCCAACGAGACGCCCCTCACCCCCCTGTGCGACATCGTCCTGCGGGCGCCGGCGGGCGCCTCGCTGCCGCCGCTGGTGGAGCGCGTTCGGCAGCTTGCGATGGCGTAGAGCAGGAGATCAGAGGAACGTCATCGCCATCCGGGGCTAGGGCCCCGCGAGCATAAGCCGCGGCGCGAGCAGCACACAGGGAACGTGCTGCGGGAGAGCAGCCTCGATTGACCGGAGATCGGAAGGGCTACGGGCGCGAGTCGCAGGCAGGCTAGGCTTCGTGCTGGAGCTGCTTTCGCAGCTTCTGCAACGTGCGGCACAGGATCACTCGAACGTTGCTTTCCGTCAGACCCATGACGTCGCCGATCTGGGCGTTGGTGAGCTCGGCATCGAATTTCAGCGCCACAATGTCCTGCTCGCGTTGAGGGAAGCCGCGGAGATGCTTCATGATCTTCGCCACTTCCTCCCGCTCCAGGATCTCATCCTCGGGGGCGCTTTCGCTGGACAAGGAGTTCACCAGGTCGTAGTCCACCCGACTACCGAAACGGCTCTGCCTGCGGCAATGGGAGATGATGATGTTCCTGGCAATAGTAAAAAGCCAGGTGCCGAAGGCCTCCTCGTGACGGAGTGTGTGGGCCTTGACGAAAGCCCGCTCGAATACCTCCGATACTAGGTCCTCTGCCGCCTGGACGTTGCGTACGCGTCCGTAGACGTAGGCGAACACGCGGGGAAAGTACTGTCGGTAGCGCTCTGCGAAGTCCTGGAATGCGCGGTCTCCGACCCCCACGAGCCCCGGCCGACTGGAAGGCCCGTGTACTTCCAGGGTCCTCAAGATACCTCCTTGCTACCTTTCCATGACCAATCCCGATTGGGTTACCTAGAACCCCCCATATAGAACTCAACCACTAGACACCGCTGCCCCGGCGATCCATAATGTCGACGGAGCAGTCACCAACCTCCTGAACCTTATTGCTCCGCTAATATCTGGTTTTTACGTTCTCAATATAGAATCAGGATTCTATATTGACTATGCGTACAGTAACGCCTATCGGCAGCATTGTCAACGCCTATGAGGAGAATTTTCGGTCAAAGAATTCTCAGCTCGATGAGCTGCGAACTTTGGGGGATGGGAGGCTTCCCCTCCCGGAAAGGGTAGTGTCTTAAGAGGTATGCCCAGGCAATGGAATTTCCTTAGCAATCACGGGCTGATCATCCTCCACCTGGTCCGGAACCCGAAGGCCACTCTGCGCGAGATCGCCCTGGACACCCGCCTGACGGAGCGGGCGGTCTATCAGATCGTGCGGGAGCTGGAGGAGGGGGAGTTCATCGAGAAGCGCAAGGTGGGGCGGCGCAACACCTACACCATCAACCGCCGCAACATCCTCGGACACCCCGCCTACGGCAGCTTAACCATCGGTGACGTCGGCAAGATCATCACCGAAGCCCTGACGCCGACCCCTTAGCGGCTCGAATCACGAAAGGCCACCCTGGACCGGGTGGCCTCCCTCAGGTGGGCAAGAGCCTCGGCGCGCCTAGCTCTCCGACGATTCCTCCCCGAAGCTGATCCGCAGCTTATCCCCCTCGAACTTGGCCCCCAGCACCGGGAGGCCCTGGAGGAGGTGAGGCAGGATGATGTTCCGCTTGAAGCTGCCGGCATGCACCACCAGCTCGTCGGCGTTGCGCACCAGGGACAGCTCCTCCTTTGTCACGAAGGGCAAGGCGATGGTGAGGACGTAGCGGCCGTCCTCGCTCACCACCTCCTGCACCGGCCCTCGCACGAACAGCCGGGTGGGGTCCTCGTCTCCGTAGAGGGCGGCGGCCACCTTCTCCAGCATCACAGTGCCCACTACCTCCTGCTCCATGAGGGGCACAGTGAAGACGGGCAGAGGCGAGAAGCTCTCCTGGATAACGCGGAAGTGCTCCTGCTGGGCGATCTTCCAGGCCTGGAAGTAGCCGTCCTGCACCGCCTCGGGCAGGAGGCGGTTGCACACCACGGCATCGGTGGCGTAGCCGTAGAGGTTGAGATAGGTGAAAGTGCGCTGCGCTTCCTTGATCACCATCTTCTCGGGGTTGAGCACCAGCCGCACCGAGGAGACATCCGGGTCGGCCAGAAGTGCGTGGAGCCCCTCCAGTCGCCGGAACAGATCCTCGCCGGCGTCGTAGACATCGTCACCGGGGAGTGGAAGGTTGGTGAAGGGCCGGATGACCGGCCGCAGCACCCCCACCACGCGCCGGTGGATGGGGAGCATCTTCTCCACCCACCAGCCGGCCACATCCGGGAAGCTCAGCAGCTTCAGCGTCTCGCCGGTGGGAGCGCAGTCGACGATGACCACATCGAAGTCACCGCTGCCGCAGTGCTGGTTGACCCAGAGGAGAGCGGAGAGCTCGTCCAT
>Ga0315275_10006061_pt1 | contig 11514 bp, 15 predicted proteins | sample YL17G03_0_MG_FD_205557 | JGI IMG/M metagenome (GOLD analysis project Ga0315275, IMG submission 205557) | Sediment microbial communities from Yellowstone Lake, YNP, Wyoming, USA - YL17G03_0 | ecosystem: Environmental > Aquatic > Freshwater > Lake > Sediment | place: USA: Wyoming | collected...
CAGAAAGCGAATCTTCAGATGAAAAATAAGATCTGGGACAAGAAGAATCTCACTGGAAAGGAAATCGGGGGAAAAACGCTCGGGATTGTCGGTTTCGGAAGGATTGGCAGCATGGTTAGCGATAAGGCACATGCACTTGGCATGAACGTGATTGCGTACGACCCACATTCAAGGCCAAGCGATATTGCGAAATTTGTCGATATGGAAACTCTTTTTCAAAACTCGGATGTGATTTCACTTCATACCATACTTACTGAAGAGACAAAGCATATGATAAACAAGGACACGATAACAAAAATGAAGAACGGTGTTTACATAATAAACGCAGCCCGTGGCGGGCTCGTTGATGAGGATGCGTTATACGAAGCATGCAAATCCGGAAAAATAGCCGGTGCATCACTCGATGTTTACGAAACTGAACCATACACTGGGAAGCTGCTTGAGCTGGATAATATTTATTTCACTCCCCATCTCGGAGCGAGCACTGTGGAGGCGCAGAAAAGGATAGGGGAGGAACTAGTGGAGAAGCTTAAGCTCGCATTGAAGTGATAGATTGGCATTCATAGACCTCGCTCTTGGTGCGGCCGCAGTGCTTCTAGCTACATCAGCAGGCTCTTTCGCGACTCTTCTAATCAAAAATATCGGAGAAAGGAGAAAATCCGCCATGCTTGCTTTTGCTGCTGGAGTGATGGCATACTCGGCATTCGAGATGCTGGGCCAGTCCCACCAGAGCGCAGGGGATATTACCATGCTTATCGGCTTCTTTTCCGGGATCGTGCTAATCATGATAAGCGAGAGAATAATCCCACACATCCACCATCACGTAAAAAAAGAGAAAATCGGTGATGAAAAAAAGAAGGCACTCCTGGTTGCAGGTACGATCACACTGCATAACCTCCCAGAGGGATTTGCAGTTGCAACTGCTTTTGCCACATCGACCCCGCTTGGCTGGTTCGTAACGACTTCAATCGCGCTCCAGGACATACCCGAGGGAGCGCTAGTCTCAGCGCCGCTGAATATCTATGGCATGAGCAGCAGGTGGTCGTTGTTTTACGGCGTATTCTCCGGAGTGGCTGAGGCTGCTGCAGCAGTGCTTGGATACGTTTTCCTGAGCTACTTTTCTGCGTTGGTCCCTTATGCGCTTGCGTTCTCCGCAGGAGCGATGATCTATGTGATCCTTGTGGAGCTCATGCCTGATGCGCTGGAGAACGGGATGGAACGCATTGGGACAGTGTCCTTCATAGCAGGGGCAGTAATTGCCTTTGCCTTGGCATCGCTGCTCGCAGTATAAAATTTAGGAAATCAGCTTAGAATACCTTCTGAAAGCACTTCTTCCGAAAAGCTTGAGAATACCTTCTTTTTCTTAGGTTCCTCTTCCTTCGCCTCTCCGTTCGTAGGTCCATTCTGCGATCCGCTGCTTATTTTTTCTGAAACAACGGTCGCACTTTCGATCTCAATATCCCGTGTCACTTTTGCAGAACTCTCACGTATTTCTTCGTCTGCAGCACCGGTCGCGAGTTCAGCCTCTTCTTTTTTTGTTTTTTTCTCCTCTCTGGCATCTTTTTTCTTTTCCTCTATTTCGCTTTTACCAGTTGTTTCTTCTTCATCGGAGTTTTCTGTATCTGCCTTATCCTCTTCAGTTTCCTCAGCATCCTCATTAGAAACTATTGCATCGTGCCTGAGGGCTTTTCTTTTTACAGGTTTCTGATCCACTTTTTTCGATTCTTCAATTTCAGCGAAATCCTGCGCTGCCTTTCCTTTTGGAAACGCTGTCGTCCCTTTGCACTTTATCGGGAGCTGGAGCTCTTCTGCAAGACGGATGAGTTCCATTGCAGGGATGCCGAGCTCGGAAATAAGATAAGGGATCATTCCCCATGCGGATTTTTCCCGCACCACCTTGAGGACGTGGCGCTGCCTGATTCCGCTGACCTTGACGTGAACCTCGACAGAACCCTTTTTCAGAATTTCCTCTTTCTTCATGACTTTGTCCTCTTGATGAACCTGATTGTACTGCCTGCACGAATTGTGACCTTTTCTCCTGTCCCGATGTTACGGATGAAGATTCCATCAACAATGAAAGCGGATTCACGATTGACTTTTATCATCACGGTTCCGGTATTTTGAAGAACCGATGGCTTGAACAGTTGTTTGTATGGGCATATGGGCACGACAACGATATTTTTTGACGCAAGAGGGAGTTTTTTCCCGCCTGCAGAAAAGGCGTATGCGTAGGAACCCGTTGCCGTTGACATTATTATGCCATCAGCCTCGAACCAATGGTCTTTTCCCCTCATCCGGACGTCGAGCTCGATCACCCGGTAATCCTTTGCATGGATAACAAAATCATTTATTGCAGTGTATGTTTTTCCTGAGGATGTTGCAGATAGCATTTGCCTATTCTCGGTTTTTCCCATCCGTAGCAGTGAGAGTATTTTTTTCTTCCAGTTATCCCTTGTAAGCTGGCAGATGAACGAGCGCCCGCTTCCTATCCCGAGCACTGCTCCCTCGATCTTTCCTTGGTGATTCGCGTAAAGAATTGTTCCATCGCCACCAACGCAGATTGTAAGGTCAGTACCTGCTGCCGCGACCGTGTATCCCGCCTTCTTGAGATGCTCTGAAACCTGCCTGGCAGTCTGCTTTGCCCAAGGCTTAAGTGGATTCGAGATGATTTTTATTGTTTTGAAACGCATGAGGATGAGATTGCAGGATTTGGTTTAAATTGATAGTGTCTGTTATATTTATAGTTATAATAAATAGATTTAAAAGGACTTGACAACAAATAGTGTACGTGATAAACTGATGGGCTCGAGTATTGAATTGCGCTACCCGACCTTCGGGGATATAGAGACATACTGAAGGCGCAAGCGAGGTCCTAGACTGAATAGGGTCATACTCATCGCACCTCACTCCAATGAGAATCCGGCTGTTATTCCTTTCATGAAGGCCCTGGAAAAACAATTGATGATAGAGGGCGTCCAGACCGAAACTCACGTAGTAGCGGATATGATGCAACGGGGGTGGGAATTCAGCAAAAAACTGGGTTTGGAACGCCATGGATTTTACTGCAAAGAAAACCAAATTATCATCGCAGTGTGCAATCTGGAAGACACCTTGCGACGTGCCAGGCTGATAGCGGCCTCGCTTGATGACGGCTCAGCCGTAGCTGAAGTTCACGCGATGAGGGGCGATTACAAAAAAGACGACGTATTCTTCGCTGCCGGGGACTTGCTAAGGATAGATGGCACAAGAATCTGCGTGTTGAAAAATGAAAGGGCGCTGCTGACGTTCAGCCCGGATAATGATAAATTCGAGTCTGACCTGGAAACGATGGAGTTTGCATCCGAGTTGTCAAAGCTTAAAGGATTCGATCTTTGGAGCGCACTCGATGAGCTCGAAGCGATGTATCAAAGAATCAAAGTCGGAGTAAATCGTTTGAAGGTAATTGAACTGCCTTCCCACGAGATGACTATTCCGAAAAGGCATTCGATGTACAGCTACTATTTCAGCGATAATTTGATTAATTCCAACGTGAGTGAATACGAAGTCAGATATTTTGGCCTTTTCTACGAAAGCATCGGATTCAGCCCAAGGGATGTCGAAGCAGTCGCTTCAGTTATTCTTGATTGAATCTAACTGCTATTGCCACGCACGGCATTCAGCCATTATGCCATCTACGTACTGTTCGGACTCATTGCGCTCTATTTTCTTCGTTTTCATGTAATAGAGCACCATGTTCTCGCGAACCTCGTGCCTTGGCCTGATTTCACCAGTAGAATATGTACAGTGCTTGCAGTACCTGTTGTTAGCCTTCCGACCCCCGAAATCTGACAAACCCGTCATCAGCATTCCGCAGCTTTCGCATTTTTTCGCATCCATTTCATCGCCAAATAAGCCGCACAGCTATGCGGCAAATGTTTCGAAAATATAAAAATAGAAAAATAAAGAGGAAAAAAAAGAAAACTAACCGAGCACTTCGAGGTCAGAGGTGTAGGCTGGGAGCATGGAGCTCTCTTCCTCTGCCTGGTAGGATCCGCCAGCGATTGAAGCGCCCTTAACGCCGGTTACGATGGCAACGATTTCGAGCTTGCCCTCGTAGTTCTGCATTATCCTGGCACCCCATTTGACATTCGCTTCTGCGTCCATCTTCTCGGTGATCATTTCTCCTGCCTTTATCGCGTCTCCGAGTGTTAGGTCGGATCCACCAGTTATGTGAATCAATGCGCCCTTAGCACCCTCGAAGTCAACGTCAAGCAGTCTGTTCTTGATCACTCCTTCTGATGCAGCGCGGACCTTGTCTGTACCCTTGCCCTCACCGACTGCAATGAAACCAACGCCTCCGCCTTCCATGATTGCACGGACATCAGCGAAGTCGATGTTAATCAGCGATGGCTGGGTAATGGTCCACACAAGGCCTGATATTGCCCTTGCGAGGATCTCATCAGCAACTGCAAACGCCTCTGTCATAGGCAGGTTCGGTACAAGCGAAACAAGCCTGTTGTTGTCAAGAATGATTACCGAGTCGCAGCTTTTCTTGAGCTTCTGGATCCCCTCGTCTGCCTTTTTCTTCCTCGCCCTTTCCAGGGAGAATGGGTAGGTTACCATGGAAACGACAATTGCGCCCTGCTCTTTTGCGATCGAGGCTACGACCGGGGCAGCTCCACCACCAGTTCCTCCGCCCATACCAGCGCAGATGAACACCAGGTGCGCTCCATCAAGCTCTTTCTCGATTAGCGGCCTGTCTACCTCGGCTGATTTCGCACCGACATCCGGGTAACCTCCTGCACCAAGACCCTTTGTCACTGAGCGGCCGATAAGCACTTTCTTTGCGCGCTCGTGGACAATGTTCAGGTGCTGCTTGTCCGTGTTAATTGCAACAAGCTCGGTTCCCTTAACGCCTGATTTTATGAGGCGGTTAATGGTGTTGTTACCAGCTCCACCTACACCGACAGTCACGATCTTAATTGATTCGGAACTCAGCGCTTCCGTAGAACTGCTCTCCTCTGCCGCACTTTCCCCCATCACAGATTTTACCAAGTCTTCCATATTTTCACCTTTTGCCACCTTTTTTACCCAAATTTTACCTCATTATCGTGCATGGACTACCCAACTTTTTCGGGAGGATGTTTGGGTATATTGGTTGCCGGTGGGCTGCTTTAAATACCTTCATTTTTACGACGATGCTACGAAAACGTTTCGCATTGCTTATTACCACCTCTGCCCTTCCTCGTGGGGTAAATGATTTAAATGTATTTAATGAATGCATGCATATGGTGCGCGTGATAACAATAATGGATGATGTGTACGCAGAGCTTTACAAGCTAAAACGCTCCAAGGACTTTTCGTTTTCGCAAGCCATCCGTCACCTCTTAAAAGAGCAGTCAAAGGAAGGAAAATCAATAATAGGGCTTGCGGGCAGCGTAAGCGAAATAGATATCGATAGAAGGGCAGTGGGCTTGATAAAAAGGGGAAGGGGAGTGCTGGGCTGGAAGAATCCGGAATGAGGGGATGGTGTGGAAAAAATATGCCTTGATTTTGAGGCTGCACTCGAGTTTCTAAGGGGCGAGCCGACGACAATAGAGAAATTAAAGTGGTATGCCGACAGGGAGGAAGTGTGCATGACGGCGTTCTCGGTTGCGCACCTAATGGAGGTCATAAAAAAACCTGACGTCGCGCACGCTTTCATAAACTCAGTTACAGTGCTCCCATTCGACAAAAAATCCGCAGTGCTGTTAAACCGGCTTCTCTCCGAGGCAAGGGAACGGGGGCAGCAGTTAAAAGTTTTCGATCATCTTGTTACTGCATCCATCTGTATGGCTAACGAAGCCTTCCTATTTACCAAATCGCCAATAAACTATGAAGGAGTGAAGGGCCTGAAGAGAGTATAAAACTGATGATCATATGATAAATTTTTCCGGATTCTTCTTTAGCGTTCCGATCATGCTTTCGAGCTTTTGCAGGCCTTCGACGCCCACCATTCTTGACGTGACCTTTAGCGTGTCTCCCTGCACACCAGGTGCCTCGTCTACCAGTGCCCTTATGTTAAGATGAACCCTTTTTACATTTTTGTTCCCTGGAGGGCAGAGCTCTTCGAGGGGAATCCCATTTCCAATTCGCTCATCGATAATCCGCCGATCTTCCTCCTTTAATCTCTGCATCGTGAATCTGAGCGCGAACCTCCTAAGCCAAGGGGCATCCTGGAATGCTGCCCGCAAATTATGCAGCGTGCGCTTTTTTGTATACGTCTGCACGGATACCATTAGATTTTGTTTTACTAGGCCACATATATAATTTTTTCTCTTCAATGTATTTCCATGCAACTGAAAGCGCTTGTACTCTCCGGTTACGGAATAAACTGCGAGGCTGAGTCCAAGTACTGCATTGAAGCATCAGGCGGCATTGCTGACATTGTGCACGTTAACCAATTGATCGAGAACCCTGCCCTGCTGGCAGAGTATAACATGTTATTCATACCTGGAGGTTTTTCATTCGGAGATGACCTTGGCTCAGGAAAGGTTTTCGCGAACAAACTGAAGTTCCGCATCGCTGATAAGCTCCTGGACTTTGTTAAATCAGACAAGCTCGTTCTCGGAGTATGCAACGGCTTCCAGGTACTTGTGAAACTCGGCCTTCTTCCTGAGCCCGACTATGAGCAGCGGGTGACTCTTACGGTGAATGATTCCGGGCATTTCGAAGACAGATGGGTGGCGCTTAAGGCAAATGAGAAAACACCATGCATCTTTTCCAAAGGAATCAAAATGATGCTCCTCCCTGTAAGGCACGGGGAAGGGAAGTTCATTGCCACGAATGAGCTTGTCCTTAGGCATCTCGCGGATAATAATCAGATAGTATTTCAGTACGTGGATGAGAAGGGCGGGCTGGCAGGATATCCATACAATCCAAACGGGTCCCAGCTCAACATAGCTGGCATCTGCGATAGAACAGGTCGCGTATTCGGACTTATGCCGCACCCTGAAGCATTCAACTCCGTGCAGAACTGCCCCTACTGGACAACCGGGCTGATAAAAGAAGCTCAGGGGATGCGGATTTTCAAAAATGCAGTGGAATGGATGAAAGAGAGATAATTAGTTGCTTTTTATCGAGCACACTGCAGCCTTAGCAACCAACGTTACCCCGAAAAGTACTGCCAGGATCGGCCATCCCCGTGCCATCCATTCGACCTGTGGCACAAAACCAAGCGTAACAGGGAGGAACACGAGCCCAAGCGATATCAGAATATAACCTGGCAAATGGGGGTTCGGATCGTCGCAGCTGCCGCACATACAATTTTTTTCTTCCGACTTTTTTTCAGAGGATTTTGATTTTTTTCTGGTCACCATATTTATCACCGTTTGTGACAAACATGATGTATAGGATGAGAAAAGTTTAATAATCATTGTGCAATTTTTTTCCCTTTTGTTGGATATCACAGAAAAAGCACAAAAAGAAGGGCTGCAGATGGGAGCGCGAGCAACACAAACGTGATCAGGAAAATCGTGTGGACCAGGTCCAGCATGGTGTGCCCCAAAACTTCTGACACCTCCTTGCCAGCGTCGATGCGCGTGAAAATCCGACCTGCAAAACGGACTATTAGAACAACCGGAAGCGCGATAGCAGCTATTGAAATCACGATGTTGTAAATCGGGCTGTAGGGGAACAGGATAATCCGTTTCGTGTTTGAGTTAAGGAAGATAAAGGCAGCTATGCCCACGAGGAAAATAACAATGTCGATTGCCCTTCCATGTTCAGGATAAAGGCCTTTTGCCCATTCCTTTTCAAGCATTCGGAAAGTCCTCGGGATCTCCCAAACAAAGAAAGAGATGATGAAAACGAACGCAATTGCATTTAATCCAGAGGGCGAAAGGTACTGCATCAGGTAATAGGAAAAATCCATGGCATGAATCTGCTGAATGAGGATTTAAAACCTTCTGCCTAGAATTAAAATCATGAAAACAAAAAAGGCAGTTATTTTCCTGAACGATGACTGCGACTGGTGCAAAGAAACGAAAGCGCTGCTCGACAAGGTTGGTACTGATTATGTTGCCCTGGACGTTAGGAAAAACGACATGGCAAAAGCCATATCCAAGAAGATGTGTGAGGGCCGGGAGGTCTGCATGCTGATTAAGGGCGAAGTGCTGACCAAGTTTGACAAGAAGAAGTTGGCTGATGCAATTCTAGATTGACGGCTCTTGTTTTACTTCTTTTTTCTCATTATAAGATAATTCGTTGCAATTCCCAGGTATTCCGTGATGACGTCGTCTCCTGTGTTCAAAATGCTCCGTCAGCAGTAACCTAGTTTTAAACGTATACGACTTCTTCGATTGACGTATACTTTTTAAACAGTTACTTGGGAATAACGTTGGGAATGATGGAGAAGATCAAAGCGGAAATCTGTTTGAACTCGCGGTGCTCGTTCAAATCTCTCCGCTTTGCAGGTGAAAGCTTATGGAGAAGATCAAAGCGGAGATCGCCGGAGAGATAACCCTTTCTGACGATCCTGGCTCTACCATGAAAAAATGGCGCGATATATTCGGGATCGCGCAGGTCGAGCTTGCGAGGCATCTCAAGATAACTGTTTCAACGATATCTGATTATGAAGGAAATAGGAGGAAATCCCCAGGGGCAGGCGTGATAAAAAGGTTCGTGAATGCGCTTTTTGACATTGACCAGGCAAAGGGCGGCCAGATAACATCAAAGTTCGCTGAAAAGCAGAAGCCTGTGAGCGAGTTCTTCGAGGTGCACGAGTTCGCGCGCGCGATAACGCTCAGGGATTTCATCGGACTAATAAAGGGCCAGGTTTTAAGCTGCGATGACCTTGTTGACTCCACGCGGATATACGGATACACGCTAATTGACAGCATCAAAGTCATTCTCGAGATGCCCTTTTCTTATTTCCAGAATTTATATGGGAACGTGAACGAGCGTGTGTTCATTTTCACTGGGATTTCCACAGGGAGGAGCCCGATGGTGGTTATCAGGGTGAGCTCCTCAAAACCAAGCGCAGTCGTTCTCCATAACATCGACCCTAACAAGGTGGATAGGTTAGCTGTGAAGATATCCGAGAAGGAAAGGATCCCGCTAATTCTGACAAAGGCTACTGTGGAAGAGATGAAGGATGCGTTGAACCGGATCTGATAAGCTATTAGGGAGAGGAGCCGCTCAATAAACCCTTACCTCTGTAAAGAGCATATCTTTGCCGACCTGAGTAAGGGAAATCGTAAACATATTGCCACCAAGGCTGAATTGCCTCTGCTGCCCGACTTTCAATTCGAATTCCCTCTGGAATGGAACATCCTCAGTAGGTCTGCAGAGACTGTGATGAGACTCCACTGAGATTTTGCGTCCGAACCCCTCCATGCGTTTTACGCGATCGGGATTCACATAATACATATGGAAGCTTTGGCCAGCGTCAGTGAGAGCGTCGCCATCGATATTGAATCCGCAACCTCCCCGAGCCAGGAAAAAATTATTGCCCAGGTCCAGGAAGCGATCGTCATGATGTTCGGGACAAAGCGGAGTCCTTATTAACTGTAATATTTTCTTTGCCGTCCCTGCATTTTCCGCGATTGGTTTCGGTTCAGGGGAAGCGAAAACGGGAAAAACAAGGCTGGCTGGCTCTCCAATAGTGGCTTCCATAATATGGTCGCCACCGGAGACGGTTATCAGAAGCCCCTCATCAGACACGAATTTGAAAGATCCTCCTCTGCGGCTTACACCATCGCACCACTCCCGAGCGCCTGAGGCCTTGTGCCGGATCCAAAAAGGTGGGATGCCATCGAAGGTATTGATTCGAATGTAGCTCAACGGAGTCATTTCTGAAACATCACCCAACTGGTAAGACCTTTCAAAAAGGCTGACTTTGCGCCCGATAAGTGCTGAATTGCCTGCAGTCACTGTTTCAATTGTGGCGCTAGCCTGTGCTGGTTTTGAAGATAAACCCCCCGGAGGCTCTGGCTCGACTTTCAGCTTCGCCGCTTCCCCTTGAATGGGCAGTGCCGGCTTTGCTGCCTGCTGCTCCTTGCGCCTGGCTGAGATTTCTTTTATAATCTGCTGAGCGGTTTTCTTTGGCCCGTCGTTCATTGTTATACCTTCATTTAGATAGTGTTACGAAGGATATAAAAATGTATTAGATATTGAGGCCTTCCGATTTGTAATCCCCGTTCGGTCGCAATCATTAAATACCTGAAATGCTATTATTTCCTATGCCAGAAAAAAAACAGACCAAATTCATTGTTGTGACCGGAGCAATAATGTCCGGCCTGGGAAAAGGGATCCTTACTTCAGCTATAGGAAAACTACTTCAAGCCCGCGGCTATTTAGTTGTTCCGATAAAGTTCGACGGCTATCTGAACGTTGACTGCGGAACTATGAACCCATTCAGGCACGGGGAGGTCTTTGTCCTTGATGACGGAACCGAAGTGGACATGGACTTCGGGACATACGAGCGATTTCTTAATAGGTCAATGCCAGGAAGCTGCTCAATAACCGGAGGAAAAATATTCCAGCGGATTATAGAAAGGGAGCGGAAGGGCGAGTATCTTGGCAGGGATGTGCAGTTCGTTCCCCATCTTACTGATGAGATAAAGAAATGGGTGATGTCTGTTGGAACAGAAAGCAATGCAGACATCGTGCTTGTAGAGGTAGGCGGAACAGTCGGAGACCTTGAGAATGGCTATTTCCTTGAGGCAATGAGACAGCTCCACTTTGAGCATAACAACCTGATTTTCGTCCAGCTGACATATGTGCCAAGCCTCAGTCCTGGTGAGCAGAAGACAAAGCCGACCCAGCATGCTACGAGGTTATTGCAGTCCATGGGAATACAGCCTGACATAATACTCACTCGCGAGCAGGAGAACCTGGCTGAGGATTCACGAAGAAAAATAGCGCAGTATTGTAATGTGCATGAGAATGCTGTGTTTGATGACCCAGTGGTGCGGACAGTTTACGATCTTCCGCTGGCGCTCGAAAAACAGAACGTATACGCAACAATTGCTTCGAAAATGGGGCTTGATCCGAAAAAAGAGGCGGACCTTCAGGAATGGAAGAAGATCGTGAAAAAAATAATTGAGCCAAAACACGACCCGCTTCGAATCGCGATCGTGGGTAAGTACATTGCCGTGAAGGACGCGTACGTTAGCGTGAAGGAAGCGCTCGTGCATTCAGCTGCTGCAATTGACCATGGACTGGAAATCGGATGGATCGAGGCTAGTGATCTTGAGAAGGAAAGCGATGTTTCGAAGGTTCTCAAACAATATGATGGAATAATAGTACCTGGTGGTTTTGGTGAGCGGGGAATCGAAGGGAAGATAAAAGCAATCGAATTCGCGCGAAAGAATAAGGTCCCTTATCTCGGCCTGTGCCTTGGGGTCCAGCTCATGGTAGTGGAATGGGCAAGGAATGTTGCTGGGATGAAGGATGCGCACAGCACTGAGTTCAGCAAAAGCACTGCCAACCCTGTCATAGATTTCCTGCCTGAGCAAAAGCAAATATCAAGAATGGGAGGGACCATGAGGCTCG
>Ga0315275_10006064_pt1 | contig 11511 bp, 11 predicted proteins | sample YL17G03_0_MG_FD_205557 | JGI IMG/M metagenome (GOLD analysis project Ga0315275, IMG submission 205557) | Sediment microbial communities from Yellowstone Lake, YNP, Wyoming, USA - YL17G03_0 | ecosystem: Environmental > Aquatic > Freshwater > Lake > Sediment | place: USA: Wyoming | collected...
CGCGTCCGTATAGCGTGGATCGGTCGGCCCTATGAGGACAACGATCGGAATATCGAACGCCACTGCGTAGTGGCGCGGTCCCGTATCGTTCGTGATGAACAGATTGCATCGCTTCACGAGCGGCTTGAGGGTCTCAAGGTCGATTCCGCCGGCCCGCGCGTCAATGACGTCGGCCTTCGTCTGATCGAGGATGGCGCGGCGGATATCCTCCTCACCGGGGCCGCAGAACAGAATGACCTTGGCGTTGAAATGTCCCTGGCACAACTCGGCCAATTCGGCAAAATACTCTGCCGGCCAGCATTTCGACGATCCGAAACTGGCGCCGGGCGTCACTCCGACGAGGAAATCCCCGTCTGCGATGCCGAACCGGGCGAGGAGCGAATCGCCTCGCCGGCGAAGGTCCTCGCCGATGAACAAGGTGGGTTTGGGCTGTGGCGGCAGGTCCAATCCAAGCCACCGGCAGATTTCCAGGTAGTACTGGCCCATGGGGATCGGTGTGACTTTGCCGTTGTGGGAGGCGGTGGGGCCGCCGGTCAGGAGCACTCGTCGCCCTTGCCGCTGGTAGCCGTAAATCCGCCGGATGCCGCTGAGCCTTATGCTCAATGCAGACCGCAGCGAATTCGTCAGAAGGATCGCCGCCTCGGGCGATAAGGACCTGATCTCGCTGCGCATTTGGCAAAAACCGGCCCAGGTCTTGTCGTTGGCGTCGACGAACGCATCGAACCACGGGCTGTCTTTGACAACGCCCAGGGTGCCTTTCTTGAGCACACCGACAATTCGCGTCTGAGGCAGGTTCTTACGCAGGCACTCGAATACCGGCGTTGCCATGACAATGTCACCGACCCAATTGGGGCAGCGAACCGCCAACGTCTCAATATCTGCCAGCTTCGATGTCATTCTTCCGGTTCAACAATGTACAGATGTCTATCGGCGGCCGTGCATGATGTAGAACGTCAGGGCCATCAACTGCAAAACGGCCGCAAAACCGAGGGCCAGGAAGACGTTGTTATCCTGTCGCCTCGACCCCATCAGGAACCACAGGGCCAGCAGCAGGCAGAAAGGAACGAAGACCTGCACCATGCCCGCCAGCAGCCTCATCAGCGAGAAGTCGCCGAACATCTCGGTCTTCTGCATCCGCCGCAAGTGCTCCAGAATGCTCGTCAGGATCTGGTCGGTCCTGGTGGGGGTTATTGCCGGCTGTGTCGCGGAAGCAGGGGCCTTTTCTTCGGGCTCATTGGTGGCGTACTCCTGGACCATCGATAGGATCTCGGCCGACTTGGCGACCAGCGTCTGTCCGTCGTTTGCCTCGGACTCGGGTGTCGTCCGCCGGCCTTCAACCGAGCGATGATGTCTCTTGACGATATTCACCGCCTCTCTCAAGTTCACGGCGACGTAATCCGGCTTGCTTTTCTCCGGATGAGCCGATTGCCGCGCTTCGCTCGCCAGGACATGCTCGGAGGGCGTCGAGCCGATCAGGATGGTCCTGCACCCGGCGCTGTGGCCGGCCCGAACGTCGCGGTCGCTGTCCCCGACCATCCAGGACCGTGTTAGATCGATGTCCATCTCTTCGGCCGCCGCCAGGAGCATGCCGGGCTTGGGCTTTCGCCAGTCGCTCTCCTTGCGATACTCCGGGACGACGCCGTCGGGATGATACGGGCAGTAGTAGATCGCATCCAGCGATGCCCCTTTCAAGGCGAGCAACTCGCGGAGCCGGTTGTGGATCCGTTCGAGCATCTCGGTGGTGACGACTCCTCTCGCCACGCCCGACTGGTTCGAGGCGACGACCGTCTTGTAGCCCAGAAGCTGGAATTCCTTCAAGGCTTCCGCCGCGCCGTCCACCACCTGCACCTGATCGGGGTGGTTGAGGTCGCCCGGATCGTGGATCAACGTTCCGTCTCGATCGAAGAATACCGCCGCATTTGGCATAAACGCCCGTCCTTGGATTTGTGATTCTTGACTTACGATTTCTGATTTGGGCTTTGCAGGCCGGAAATCAAGAATCAAACATCAAAAACCAGCCTATTCAATCGCTCAGGCTCTGCTCCACGAGATCACAAATGATATGGTATGCCAATTGGTGAATCTCCTGGCTCCGGGCCGTCAGGGCCGCCTCCGCGCAGAAACACAGATCGGCCGATGCCTGGAGCTTGCTGTTCGCCCGGCCGGTGAAGGCGATCACGCGAACGCCCTTGCGCCGGGCCGCCTCGGCCGCCTGGAGCACGTTGGGGGAAGTCCCGCTGGTGGAAAACGCCCACAAGAGATCGCCGGGCTTCGCCAGGGCTTCGACCTGCCGGGCAAAAACCCGATCGAAATCGTAGTCGTTGCCGATGCAGGTCAGGACGGATGTGTCGGTGGAGAGCGCCACCGCCGGCAGGGCCCTTCGCTCGATCCGGAATCGCCCTATGAATTCTCCGGCGATGTGCTGGGCGTCGGCCGCCGAGCCGCCGTTGCCGCACAGGTACAGCGTCCCGCCCGCCCGCAGCGATTGCACGATCATCTCCGCGATGGCGATGATCGTGCCGGTGGCGGAAGCTTCGAACGCCGCTACCATTTTGCGGTGGGTCTCAACGGCCTCTTGGATAACTTGGCGGTCCATCGAGCTCATTCCGGATTTCCCTGCAAGGCTTTCATCTTCTCTATCGTGGCGGTCGAGCTTTTGCCCTGCACCAGCGGGGCGAGCATCACTTTGCCGCCGTAGGACTCGACAAAGTCCCAGCCGACGACGCCTTCCTTATTGCCCCAATCCCCGCCCTTGACGATCACATCTGGCTTGACTTTCTTGACGAGGTTTAGCACGCTGGGCTCATCGAAGATCGTGATGAAGTCCACGGTTTCGAGCCCGGACAGCACGGCCGCACGGTCGTACTGATTGTTGATCGGGCGCTGGGGCCCCTTGATCGCCCGGACCGAGCCATCACTGTTGAGACCGACGACGACCACGTCGCCTTGCGCCTTGCAGAATCGCAGATAGTCGATGTGCCCGCGGTGGATGACGTCGAAACAGCCGTTCGTAAAGACGATGGTCTGGCCGCGGCTTCGCCGCCAGTTGATTTCCTCCATCAGGGTGTCGAGAGAACGGAGCTTGGTGTTCGGCGTCCCGAACTGGCCGGCGATCTCGTGGATCATCTCGGAGACGCTGACCGTCGCGGCCCCGAATTTTTCGACCTCGATGCCGCCGGCGATGTTGGCCAGATGCGCCGCCGTCAGATAGTCGCTGTCGGCCGTCAGGCTCATGGCCAGAGTCGCCAGCACGGCGTCGCTCGCCCCGGTCACGTCGTAGACGTTGCGCGGCCTGGCCGGGACCAGTTGGCTGAGGCTGTCCGTGCAGAGGTATAGGCCCTCTTTGTCCAGGGTGATGACTACGGCATCCAGCTTGAACGTCTCGATCAGGTTTCGGGCGGCTCTGGCGGCGTCCGCCACGTCCCGCACTTCGAAGCCGACCGCCGCCGAGGCCTCGTAACGATTCGGCGTCAGCAGGGTGGCGCCGGCATATTTCGCATAGTCACAGTTGAGCACGGGATCGACGAGGACCTTGCGTCCCGCCTCGATCCCCAGCCGGATCATTTCTTTGCACACGTCCTCGGCGAGCACGCCCTTGTCATAGTCTGGCAGGCAGACGATATCCACCTGCTCCAGGGCCTCCCGGTACGTTTGCAGCAGCTTCTCGCAGATGCTGTTCGGGAGAGCGTCGGTGCTCTCCAAGTCGATCCGCATGAGTTGCTGCCTGTGTCGGTGCTGCGCCAGGCCGATCAGCCGCTGTTTGGTGGTGGTGGGGCGGTCCGCGACCTCGCAGATGCCCGAGATGTCCGCACCGGCGGCTGCCAATCGCTCCTTCAGCACGCCGCCATTGGCATCCTCGCCCACGACCCCGATGCAGACGGGTACCGCACCGAGCGCCGCCAGGTCGGCGGCCACCGAGCCTGCACCGCCGCACCGCGATTCCGTCTGCGTGACCTTCAGGATGGGCACCGGCGCCTCCGGGCTGATCCTTGCGGCGTCGCCGTAGACGTAGACATCGAGCATGAAGTCCCCGGCGACGAGAATCCTCGGCGTGCCAAGATTGCCTATTGTCTTGAGCAGTCGTTCGTACATACGATTCCTATGGATGGGGCATTCTACCGCCGAGAAGGCGGTCGATCAAGGCCATCAGCTCCTGCGCCCCGGCGACGATCTGCAATTCCACGGCCAGATAGGCCAGGGGAGGATGCCCCTGCAAGCCGGCCAATTTCGCGATTTTCGTCCAGTCCTTTTGCGTGGTCAGGACCATCTCGGCTTGCTGCCTGACGGCCTCTTCGCGGATTCGATTCAAATCGCTCGTTTCATAACGGTAATGGTCGTCGTATACTCTTGATCCGACCAGCCGGCTGTCGAGACGCTCCACAGTGTGGAAGAAGGATTGGGGATTTCCGATGCCGCAGAAGGCGAACAGCCGTTTGCCTCGGATCTCCTCAACGCCGATCTCGGTCCCTTCGTGCATCCTGATCCCGACGGGCGAGTGAATGGAGCGTGCGATGACCAGATCGTGATTGATCCGGTGGACGTCCTCTTCGATCTGCTCCAGTGTGTCCTGCGGCAGTTGATCGCATCGGGTCAGGACCACGGCGTGGGCTCGCCGCAGCCCCGCGACCGGCTCTCGCAGCAGCCCAGCGGGCAGCATCTTGCCGAAGCCGAACGGCTGCGTGGCGTCGATGGCGACGATGTCCAGGTCCCGAGCCAAGCGGCGATGCTGAAACCCGTCGTCCATGATCAGCACTTGTGCCCCATGCGCGCGGATGGCCTCGGCGGCGCCGGCCACGCGGTCCGGATTGACAATGACGGCCACACCAGGACACTGTGCCGACAGCAAGGCGGGCTCATCCGACATCTCGCCTTCCTGCATCTTGTATCCTCGTGTCAGGATCGCCACTTGACAATTTTGATTTTTGATTTTTGATCTTTGATTTATCGTCTGGCAGAGCCAGGCGACCAAGGGGGTCTTGCCCGTGCCGCCGGTCGTCAGATTGCCTACCGACAGGACAATGGCATTCATACGATGGGTCCTGAGGAGACGATGATCGTACAAGGCGTTGCGGACATGCACGGCCAAGCCGTAGCCGAGCGAGGCCACACCCAACAGGGACCTCGCGGCGCTTGCCCTTGCGTCCCTGCGGTGGCACGAGATGATTGCTCTGAACTGGTCTTGGCTGAACGCCATGCCCGGCAGTGTTAACCGAGAACATGCGGCCGGTCAAGGGGTGGCCTAATTGCCCAAGCTCTCTCTCCACCCACATTGATGTACAGGAGGAGGTTGGGTATGATGTCCCCCAGGTGTCTTATCGGGAAACCATATAATACACAATTGGCCGGCACGACTATGAACACCGTCTCCGCGACCAACTCACCAGCGTTCCTCCGGACGCCCACCCTGGCCGACGCAGCCGCCATCGCCCGGCTCGCTGACGAACTCGGCTACTCGGCCTCTGCGTCCATGATCGAGGACCGCCTGGCCCGCTTGCTGCCACTCGACCGCCACTTCCTTCGGGTGGCAGAGAATAGTCAGAGGGTCGTCGTTGGCTGGCTTCATGCGGCGGAAGAGGATCTCTTGGAGTCGGGTCGGCGCTGTGAGATCCTGGGGTTGGTAGTCGCTGCGACCACCCGCGGTCAGGGCATCGGTCGGGCCCTCGTCGCCGCCGCCGAAGCCTGGGCCACTCAGTGTGGGCTGCCCCAGATGTCGGTGCGCAGCAATACCCGCCGCGAGGAGACTCACTCATTCTATCTCGGTCTGGGCTATACGCAGACCAAGACTCAACATGTCTACCGCAAGCGCCTGCCCGGAGGCCGTGCTGGCTAACCGGCGCATGACCCGGAGCAACGTCGGTTTCGCCGTCATATTGACACACATGAAGGGATTGGCTATGATTTAAGCCAAGCGTGAAGGGGAATTCGATGCAGGCGATGGTCAATCAAGTCACGTAGGGTGGGCCGTGCCCGCCGACTCAGTTCGATGCCGCCGATGGACGGTGGGCGAAGCCCACCCTACGAAACTGGTCGATTGAGAAAAGAGCGGTAACCAATTGGAATGAAAGACATTAAAGAAACTCGTGAGAAGAGTCGGGAACTTCTTGTACAGGAAGAGACAGTCGGTATTTCCCGTCTTATGCAGACTGTATGATTATTGTTTGGCCACAGTGAGAGTATCATCATGAATCCAGCAACCACAAACGACTGGCTACAGAAGACGCTACAGAACCTAGCGCGTGAGGGATTCGTAATCTCTGAGGATGTTAGCCATTCGGACGCCAGGATGATGGCATTGGCACGACGAACCCGTTTTGAGCTTACTAAGTTTGGGTTCTCCGAGACGTTCTTCGTCTTTCGCACGTTTGAAACCATCACCGCAGACGCCTTGCGGAAATTCTCATCGGATGCCTTTGATCTTGCCAGGCAGTCCAAGACCATTCCGTTGCCCCGCGGGATCTTTGAGAGTGTTTGGTGTTTTGCGGTAGCGATTGCGGAACGCGCAGATAGTGGTGTCACGGATAGCGTTCGGAATGATGCGCCGACGAAGCACTGGGCGGCCGCTGAGATCCCCGTCGTTTTTAATCAGACCGAGGGGCGTCTCTATTACTTTGAGAAGACGCCCCTCTGGGGCGCGGCTTATTACTCGGGTTTTCGGTCGCAGATCAAGAGATACCTTGCTTCATGATACGATGGCCGAACAAAATCACTGGAGCGAACACGGGCGGGCCACGTCAGTTGCCAATCCGGACGCGCTGGGCCGCCCGCGTCGCTCAGTTCTGTCGTTCGCCTCTATGAATATGAAAGCAGGCTCCTCCCGCATCAGGCCCACGAGATCAAGAAGGAGTCTTGAGCGTGCGTCTCAGATGGGGACCAGCATTGCGTTGCCGACCTCTTTGGCCTTCGCTGAGCCGAAGAGCAGCTCGACCAGCTTCAGTGCAAACTCGATAGCGGTGGCCGGTCCCTGGCTCGTAACGCAATTGCCGTCAATAACGACCCGCTCATCGGATGCATACGCGGGGTCCAGCTTGTTTCGCATCGCGGGAAAACAGGTCGCCTGGACCTTTTCCAGCAGCTTGTGGTGTTGCAGCACCACCGCCGGCGAAGCGCAGATCGCCGCGTAGAGCCGGCCCGCCTGCTTCTGTTTCCTCAGCATCTCGACCAACTCGGCCGAATCCCGCAAATGCTCCGCTCCAGGTATCCCGCCAGGTAGCGCGATGCAATCGTAGGTCTGCCCCGTGCAGTCGGCGATCCTGGCATCCGCCACCAGCTTCACGCCCCGGCTGGCGGTCACCTGGAGCCTATCCACCGATGCGACCGTAACCTCTGCGCCGGCCCGCCGCAACGTGTCGATAATGCAGACCGCCTCAATCTCCTCCGACCCATCGGCAATCGGCACGAGCACTCTCTTGGCCATCTTCGCACCCCATGGAAAATCAAAAATCAAAGATCAAATATCAAAACCACAGATCAAAAGTCAAAAAGGCTATCGCTGAAAGCGATTCCACATTTTTGATTTTTGCATTTTGATCTTTGATCTTACTTGAGCCTCTCAATAATCGCATCGGCCATCTCACTGGTTCCTACGGCCGTGGGGTCATCGCGGTTCTCCTTCAGATCGTAGGTGACCTTCCGGCCCTCGGCGATGACTGCGGCCACGGCGTTCTCCAGCCGGTCCGCCTCGCTCGTCTTGCCCAAGTGCCGCAGCATCAGCACGCCACTGAGGATCAGGGCGGTTGGGTTGACCTTGTTGAGGCCCTTGTACTTTGGCGCACTGCCGTGCGTGGCCTCGAAGGTGGCCCCTTTCTCACCGATATTAGCGCCGGGGGCGACGCCCAACCCGCCGACCAGCCCCGCACACAGGTCGCTGACGATATCGCCGTACAGGTTCGGCAGGACGAGCACGTCGTACAACTCGGGCTTCTGCACGAGCTGCATGCACATGTTGTCGACGATGCGGTCCTCGAACTCGATATCCGGGTAGTCCTTGGCGACTTGGCGGCTGACCTCCAGCCACAGGCCGTCGGAGAACTTCATGATGTTAGCCTTGTGCACGCTGGTGACCTTCTTGCGGCCGTTCTTGCGGGCGTAGTCGAATGCGAACCGCACGATCCGGTCAGTCGCGGTCACGGAGATCGGCTTGATGCTGATGCCGGCGTCCTCCCCGATCTTGCGTTTGCTGTGCTTATTGAGCCAGTCGATCAGCTCCAGCGTCTCGCTTTGGCCCTTGGCGTATTCGATGCCGGCGTAGAGGTCCTCGGTATTCTCCCGGACGATCACCAGGTCGATATCCTCGTACTTGCTGCGGACGCCCTTGTAGCTCTTGCACGGCCGCACGCAGGCGTACAGGTCCAGGCTCTGCCGCAGGTAGACGTTGATGCTGCGAAACCCCGTCCCAACGGGCGTCGTAATCGGGGCCTTGAGGGCCACGCCGTTTTTCTTGATGGACTCGACGGTCGCATCCGGCAGGGGGGTCCCCAGCCGAGCCATAACGTCCACGCCTGCTTCGGCCATCTCCCACCGAATCCCTACCCCGGTGGCGTCGATGCACCTTCGCGCAGCTTCAGCAATCTCCGGCCCAATCCCATCCCCGGTTATCAGCGTTACATCGATCATCTCCAGGCTCCTAACCAAAAATCGCTATGCTACCGCCGAAGACGCCGAAGGTCAACCGCCCCCAAAAGACCGCCGCTGGTCCTGAACGGGTCGGGGCCAGCGGCGGGTCGTTCTTTGTGACGCTGCTGTCTTATGCGAATTCCTTGTACTCGCGGTCCTTGAGAATACCGGGTTGCGGGACGGGATACTTCCCTTCGGCATTGGCCCGGACCGGGGCCGGCGAATCCATCGTGAACTTATCCACGTCCGGCGCCATCTCGTGCGGACAGTCGAGCATCTGCTGGTACGTGACCGTATTGCCGGTATGGGCGGCCATGCGGCCCATCGATGTGACCAGGCTCGCCTCAGCGCCGCGCTTGGCCTCGTTGTAGGGCTTGTTGTTGCGGATCGCGTCGATCAGGTCGTCCCATTCGAGCTGGTACGGGCTCTTCTCCGGCTGCGGGTACCGCCAGATCGGCTCAGCGCCTTCCATGAGATGGGTCTTATACGTGCGGACCTTGCCGGGGGTGTGGCTGTTGGTGGTGATGACGGCCGAGCCCTTCGTGCCGTGGGCGAAGCTGGAAAAGGCGGGTGTGCAGCCGTCCATGTTGCGGCCCTGGTAGAAGAGCTTCGTGCCGTCGGGGTAGGTGTACTCGACGTCGTAGATATCGAAGTTCTGGTCCACCGAGTCGCCGCGGTAGTGCCGGCCGCCGAGAGCGTGGGCCTGGATCGGCCAGGTGCCCTTCATCCAGGAGCACTCGTCGATCTGGTGGATGTAGTAGTCGCTGTAGCAGCCGCCGCTGGCCCAGATCCAGCTATGGAAGCTGCGGATCTGCCAGAGCAGCTCACTCATGGCGCTTGGCCTGGCTCTCGTCGTGGCGGACCGGCCGGCCATGCGATAGCCGCGCAGCAGGATGATATCGCCGATCTCGCCGTCCTTGATGCGGGCCAGCAATTCCTGCCGGCCCCGGCAGTGCCGGACCATCAGGCCGACGCCGACCTTGAGGTTCTTCTTGTCCGCCTCGTCGGAAAGCTGGAACATCCTCTTCGTCGTGGGGCCGTCCACGGTGACGGGCTTCTCCATGAAGACGTTGAGTCCCTTCTCGATGGCGTACTTGAAATGCACCCAGCGGAAGGCCGGCGGGGTCGCGAAGATCGCCACGTCGCCCTTGCCGAGGCAGTCCATGGCCTTCTTGTAGCCGTCGAAGCCGACGAACCGGCGATCTTCGGGCACGTCCATCTTGTCGGCGTGCTGCTTTTGCAGGTTCCCGTAGCTGCTTTTGAGACGGTCCGCGAAGACGTCGGCCAGAGCGACGAGCTTGACGGGGCCGTTCTTGACGGACAGGGCGTTGTCGGCCGCCCCGGTCCCGCGGCCGCCGCAGCCGATCAGGACGGCCTTGATCGTGTTGTTCTCCCCGGCGTACAGGCGGGACGTCAGCCCGGCCGCCAGGACCGAGGTCGCGGCGAGCCGGCCGGTGTTCTTCAGAAAATCGCGGCGGGACGGGTTGCTTTGCGTGGGTTCGTTCATAGCGGGTCTTCTCCTACAATGCTGCACTGGATTTCCAAGTCACCATCGGCTCCGGGCCCGGCGGTCGCCCAGGCCCAATGCCCCCCATTATCCCCGCGATGCCGCCTCGCAACAAGCACTTTCGGGGAATTGACGACGGATTCTTGAGGGGGGACGATGGGACCGATTTGGCCTTGACAAGGCCCATGAGGGAGTTTATCGCGTGTCATCGGCGCAGCTCATTCGCCAGCAATCTCATGCTGTCCCTGAGCCTCCGCATATAATCGTCTTCGGACATCTCCATAATTCCCAGGGCGTCACGAAGTCTGGCCCTGACGAATCCACAGGTTTTCTCGATATCGTCCATCATCATTGTTGCATTGCTGAGATCACGGGCCAGGACATCGATTATCAAGCCCGTGTAATCCCCCCTTGGGTCTGGCACCGCCAGCTCCAGAAGCCGGTTGTTTTCGACAATGCCAAACCTGACATTGGGGACCTCGTACATGAGCGACGCGGCTTCGTCCAATTTCTGAAAATACGCCCTCGTCGAGAGAACCAGTTCGTCAGCGGTGGGGAACAGATCGTCCAACAGGACTTCGTGCTTCTTGAAGCCGATCTGGGAAAGGCCCTCAAGTCCTTTGTATCGCACCCTGATTCTGTAGTCATCCAGATGAACCATACCCGGCCCCTCTATGCCCCAACAAAACGGCGATGGCGAAGTTCCTTGTGAAGCCACGTACAGGATACCACAGTCCCGCCGATTTGGCCAACAAGAACGTCTGCTACGATAGGCCCAGGTAGGGTTACACCCCATAGAAGACCAAACAAGGCAAGGATAACATATAGCTATCGGCAGGGTACGTTCCACCTGGAATCCCTCCACGGACCGTCCTTCGTAATGGTCTCCCGACATTCACACAGATAGAGGTGAACTATGTTGGCAATGGCTTCCTACTGGACGTTGATTATCGTCATCGTTGCACTTGTGCTTGGCGTCGTTGTATATCGAAAAGCGGCGTGATGACTCGATGGACAGGCCCCATTGGAGCCAGTCGATCATAGAGCGCGTCCCGCGTGTTACTCCTCAGCGGTTCATTTCACAACGCGTTTGTGAAGAGTGTATGCCTGACCCTCTAATCCTCTGGTTGTCCCAGGTTCTCCGATTAGCTGCTTGGCGTAGCGGGAGGGGCGGCTTGGGGCGTATGCAAGTCCCGCCACAACTCCATTGCACTCGCCGTGCGGAACGAAACATGTCGACGAAGAGCTTTCTCGATGGCGAAATTGTAGGGTGGCGAGACGGCAAGAGCCATGTCTCGCGGCTTTCCGTTGACAATCTCGTCTGTCGAGAAGCTGAGTTCCTTTGAATAGGCGAGTTGAAGCAAGAGAAGGCCTGCATGATAGATGTCAAT
>Ga0315275_10006065_pt1 | contig 11507 bp, 7 predicted proteins | sample YL17G03_0_MG_FD_205557 | JGI IMG/M metagenome (GOLD analysis project Ga0315275, IMG submission 205557) | Sediment microbial communities from Yellowstone Lake, YNP, Wyoming, USA - YL17G03_0 | ecosystem: Environmental > Aquatic > Freshwater > Lake > Sediment | place: USA: Wyoming | collected...
GCTATCGCGCGCACGTGTGCGACGCGGACCCTGACGCTGTGGAGGAATTCCGTGCGTCCCACCCGAACGCGGGTGCGAGGGTGGTCGACGTCAGCGACGCGAAGCAGGTCGATGCCTGGTTCGACGAAATCGGCGCGCAGTTCGGCCGCATCGACGTGCTGATCAACAATGCCGGTATTTCCGGTCCGACGGCACGTGTCGAGGACATCGAGCCCGCTGACTGGGATCGCACCATCGCCGTGGACCTCAACGGCCAGTTCTATTGTGCACGGCGCGCCGTGCCGCTCATCCGCAAGGCGGGCGGCGGCTCGATCATCAACATCTCGTCGAGCGCCGCGTTCTTCGGTTTCCCGCTGCGCGCGCCCTACGCGGCCTGCAAGTGGGCACTGCTCGGTTTCACCAAGACGCTGGCGATGGAACTCGGCCCCGAAGGCATCCGTGTAAACGCAATCCTGCCGGGCAGCATCAAGGGCCCGCGCATCGATGGCGTGATCGAACGCGATGCGCAGGCGCGCGGCATGACGCCGGCGCAGATCCGCAGGGTGTACGAGCGGCAGGTGTCGCTGCGCCAGTTCATCGACGCTGAGGACGTTGCCAACACGGCGTTCTTCCTCGCATCGCGCGAGGGGCGGATGATTTCGGGACAGATCCTCGGCGTCGACGGGCACCAGGAGTCGCTCTCCAACTGGCTCGACGACTGACCGTGCTTGCGGGGGGACACGAATGAAGGCAGCGTGGTTCGGGAAATTCGGCCCGGCCCGCGATGTGCTGGTGGTCGGCGACCAGCCGAAGCCGGAGCCGGGTCCGGGCGAAGTGCTGGTGCATCTCCACACGAGCGGCGTGAACCCCTCCGACGTGAAGAAGCGTGCGGGCTCGTTCCCGAACCTGCTCGATGGGGGATACGTCATCCCGAACAGCGATGGCGCCGGCGTGATCGAGGCGGTCGGCGCGGGTGTCGATTCCAGGCGCGTGGGTGAGCGAGTGTGGGTTTACCAGGCCCAGTTCGGGAGGCGCTTCGGCACGGCGGCGCAATACGTCGCGGTCGATGCGTCACGCGCGGCCACGTTGCCAGAAAAAACCGGCTTCGACGTCGGCGCGTGCCTCGGCATTCCCGTGATGACAGCGCATCGTTGCGTTTTCGCGGATGGACCGGTTGCGGGTCAGACACTGCTCGTCACGGGCGGCGCGGGCCGCGTCGGCTACTACGCGATCCAGTGGGCGCGCCACTCAGGCGCGAAGGTGATCGCGTCGGCGAGCAACGCGCGCGATGAAGCCGTGTGCCGCGCCGCGGGCGCGCATCACGTCTTCAATCACCGCGAAGCCGGCTGGGGCACGCGCGTGCAGCAGTTGAACGACGGTGCGCCCGTCGACCGCGTCGTCGACGTGGAGTTCGGTGCAAACCTGCCGGAGGTGCTGAATTGCATTCGCATCGGCGGCGTCATCGCGACGTACTCTTCGACGCAGGTCAAGGAGCCAATGCTGCCGTTCTTCCAGATAATGTACCTCGATCTCACGATCCGGTTCGTCATCGTCTATGCGATGCCGGAGACCGCGAAGCATCAGGCGATTGCGGACATCGATGCGGCGTTGAGCGAAGGCTGGATGCAGCATCGACTCATGGCGACCGTGCCGCTCGCCGAGATCGCGCGCGCGAACGAGTTGATCGAGCAAGGGGGACCCGGCGGCTGCGTCGTGGTCGACGTCACGGGTCGATGACCGGGAGCCTGCACCATGCGTGATTCCAGTTCTGCGAAGCGGCTCGTGTTGCTCGTCACGGCTGCGCTGTTCATCAACTACATCGACCGCGGCAACCTGGCGACGGCCGCGCCACTGATCCAGGACGAGCTGCACCTGAGCGCCAGCCAGCTCGGCTTCCTGCTGTCCGCTTTCTACTACGGCTACGTGTTATGCATGGCGCCGGCCGGCCGACTCGCGGAGCGCTTCGGCGCTCACCGCGTCCTCGCGACCGGCCTGACGATCTGGGCGGTCGCAACGATGGCGACCGGCCTGGTGCACGGCTTCGTGGCACTGCTGGTGCTGCGCATCCTGCTCGGTGTCGGCGAGAGCGTCGCCTTTCCCTGCGCCTCGAAAATCTTCGCGAGCGCGGTCGAGGTGCAGCACCTCGGCGTCGCAAACGGCGTGCTCGGCTTCGGCTATCTCGTGGGTCCGGCGGTGGGCACGCTGCTCGGCGGCTACCTGATGAGCCTCTACGGCTGGCGGCCCGTCTTCGTGCTGTTCGGCGGGCTCTCGCTGCTGTGGCTCCTGCCGTGGCGCAAGGTCAAGGTCGCGCTGGAGCCGAAGGGACAGGCTGTGGACCGGGACGTGCCGCCGTTGCGGACCATTCTTCGCCAGCGCGCGCTGTGGGGCGCCTCCCTAGGGCATTTCGCTTCGAACTACAGCTTCTATTTCATCCTGTCGTGGCTGCCGTTCTACCTCGTCAAGTCGCGCGGCTTCTCGATGGGCACGATGGCGCTGATCGCCTCGTGGGCGTACCTGCTGAACGCGCTGAGCGCGCTGGCGATGGGCTGGTTTGCCGATCGCTGGATCCGCGCCGGGCGCAGCCCCGACACCGTCTACAAGGGACTCATGGCCCTGTCGCACGTGTCCGGCATCGCGTGCATGGCAGGGATGGTGCTGTTGCCGGTCACCGGCTCCATCATCTCGCTGTTCATCCTGCAGATCATCGCCGGGTTCTCGTATCCCGGCGTGTTCGCGATCCCGCAGATCATCGCTGGGCCCAAGGCGTCGGGCAGCTGGGTCGGCGTGCAGAATGCCGCCGGCAACGTAGCCGGCCTGCTCGCTCCGGCGATCACGGGCATCCTGGTCGACCAGACCGGCCAGTTCGGCGTCGCCTTCGCGCTGGCCGCCGGCGTGAACGTCCTCGGACTGATCGGCTGGCTCGTCGTGTTGCCGAAGATCGCGCCGATCGACTGGTCACGCGAAGAGGCGCGCCGTGTCTGAGCGTGGCGGCTTCGGCGCGCTGGGCGCGATGATCATTGGCCTGGCTCTGGTCGCGTGCCACCGCGACCTGCGCGCCGCCGAGGTGCCGACGGTCGAAGCCAACCACGAGGTGCTGGTCGGAACCTTCGGCAGCCGGCATCCGCAGGTCGCCAGTTTCAAGGGCATACCGTTCGCTGCGCCGCCGGTCGGCGAGTTGCGCTGGCGGGAGCCGCAGCCGCACATGCCGCGCGTCTCCCGGTCATGGTCTGGATCCACGGCGGCAACAACAAGTCCGGCTGGACGTACGAGCCGAACTACCTCGGCGAGAGCCTCGCGGCGCGCGGCAATGTGGTGGTGGTGAGCATTGCCTATCGGGTCGGCATCTTCGGTTTCTTCGGTCACCCGGAATTGCGCGGAGCGATGGCGCCTGCCAACTTCGCCCTGCTCGACCAGATTGCCGCGCTGCGCTGGGTGCACGACCACATCGCGCAATTCGGCGGTGACGCGGGCAACGTCACGGTGGTCGGCGAATCGTCGGGCGCCAGCAACATCGGGTATCTCGTGTACTCGCCGCTGGCGCGAGGGCTGTTCAATCGCGCGATCAGCCAGAGCGGCGGGTTCCAGATGCTGGACCATCATCAGCTGGCCGATGCAGAGACGACGGGCACGACACTGGGCGCCGCACTTCCCGGCCGGCCGGGTCTCGCGGCGATGCGTCGCGTGTCGAGCCTGGAGATCTGGGGGGCGGCGATCCGCGGCTTGCCCGGCCACGATTACGGGCCGGTCGTCGACGGCACGTCGGTGATCGAGAGCCCGGCCGCTGCCTATTCGCGGCAGGGCATTGCGCACGACCTGCTCATCGGCAGCAACGAGGACGAGTGGTACATGTACGTGGACGGCGACCCACACGGTCTCGCCACCGATCTGGATGCATTCGCGCCGAGTGCGCGCGCGGCGCGGGACAAGACCGGCACGCTGGTCAACATGGTGTGCCCCTCGTACCTGATGGCCGGCGCCGCCCGGGCGGCAGGCCGCTCGGCGTGGGTGTATCGCTTCACGCGTGTGCGCCCGGGCCCCGGCGGCGTGGCGTTGCGCTCCTATCACGGGGCCGAGATTCCGTACGTCTTCGACACTCGCGATGAATGGCTGGCTCGAGACGCGACTGACGACGCGCTGACCACGCGCATGATCGATTTCTGGTCGAACTTCGCGCGATCCGGCAACCCGAACGGTCCACAGGGCGAAGCCTGGCCGCGTTACGATTCCGCCAGTCCGCGCGTCATGGAACTGGGCGACCGGGTCGGGCCGCTTGCGCCGGCGGACGACGAATTTTGCCGACGCTGGGCCGCCGACCTGTATCCCGGCTGGCAGGTTTCATCGCCACGCGCGCGCTGAGAACGGAGAGCACGGCCGTGAACAATCCTGCGGTTGCAAGACGGCGACTCGGCATCATCACCGCGCCCGGCTGGATGGACCCCAACGCGCCCGACCTCGAGCGGCTGCATCCGGGACAACTGCAGGTGCAGCAGACGATCCTGCCGCCGCCCGGCTTCGACTACAGCTTCGCGGCCATCGCGCAGTCCGAGCCGCACCTGGTGACGGCCGCGCAATTGCTGGCCGAAGCAGGGTGCGAACTGATCATCCAGGACGGCCCGGGCTTCGGGTGTCTCATCGGCAAGACGCCCGCCGGCGCGCGCGAGGCGGGCGATAGGATCGGCCGGGCCTGCGGCGTGCCCGTCGTGCTGAACGCCGTGGCGATACTCGACGAACTCGATCGCGTCGGCGCACGTCGCGTCGCCGTCGCTGCCCCGTACTACAGCCCCGAGTGGAAATCGATCTTCGCGGAGTTCCTGCTGCACGGGGGCTACCGCATCGAGGCGTTCCAGACGTTCGTCGAGCAGGGCCTGTTTCCGGACCAGGCCAGCGTGAGCGCCCGGCGTTACCAGTTCAGCGAAGACGAAGTCATGGCCAGCCTGCGCCGGACCCGGGCCGCCGCGCCCGCAGCGGAGGCAATGGTCATCGTCGGCACCGGCATCCGCACGGCGCACTGGATCGACCGGTTCCGGTGCGAACTGCGCCTGCCGTTGCTTGCGGCAGACGACGTGCTGCGACGCGCCGCCGCCAGTCGTCTCGGGTTGCGGCGCAACGAGTGAAGACGAACCGCCTGCCGTCGCCGGGGCCGAACATCGGCCGGCGTATTCCCGTCTTTTCCTGACGCCCGCCGCGTTTTTCGCCCGATTATGAAGCAATGCAAATCCGGGGACCCGGCGAGTCGTACAATCGGCAGCTGCGGCGGTGGAATCTCGCCGCGCGGGCCGGACGGCCCGGGTAGATATTTGAATTGCAAAGCATTTCTGCTAGCCTCGCCGGCCCGCAGAGACCCGCAGAGAAAGGACGTCCCATGTGCGGAATCGTTGGCGCCGTAGCGGATCGTGACGTCGTACCCATCCTGATCGAGGGCCTGCGCCGGCTCGAGTACCGCGGGTACGACTCGGCGGGTGTCGCCGTGCTGACCGCCGCGGGCCAGATGAAGCGCCTGCGCACGGTCGGCAAGGTGCGCGCGCTGCAGGACGCGCTCGAGACCGACCCGACGCACGGCCACCTCGGCATTGCGCACACGCGTTGGGCCACCCACGGCGTGCCTAGCGAACGTAACGCGCACCCGCACATCTCCCGGGACGGCATCGCGATCGTCCACAACGGCATCATCGAAAACCACGACGAGCTGCGCGACGAGCTGCAGGGCCTCGGTTACCAGTTCACCTCGGAGACCGACACCGAAGTGATCGCGCACCGCATTCACCATCACCTCAAGACCACCCACGACCTGTTCAAGGCCGTGCGTGCCACGGTTGCCGAACTCGAAGGCGCGTATGCACTGGCGGTGATTTCGCAGAACGATCCGGATCGCCTCGTGCTCGCGCGCCAGGGCTGCCCGGTGGTGGTCGGCCTCGGCGAGGACGAGAACTTCGTCGCGTCCGACGTTGCTGCGCTCCTGCCGGTGACCCGCAAGTTCATCTTCCTCGAGGAAGGCGACGTCGCCGAGGTGCGCCGCAAGAGCGTCCGCATCGTGGACCAGGACGGCAGCACGGTGCAGCGCAAGGTGCACGAGAGCGAACTCTCCGCCGACGCGGCGGAGAAGGGCGAGTATCAGCACTACATGCTGAAGGAGATCCACGAGCAGCCGCGGGCCGTGGCCCAGACGCTCGAGGAGCGTGTCGCCGGCGGCAAGCTGCTCGAGGCCGCGTTCGGTCCGGCAGCCCAGGCTGTGTTCGCGAAGACCGAGGCTGTCCGCATCGTTGCGTGCGGCACCAGTTATCACGCCGGCATGGTGGCCAAGTATTTCATCGAGCAGGTCTGCCGGCTGCCGTGCTCGGTCGAGATTGCGAGCGAATACCGCTACCGCAACCCGGTCGTGACGAAGAACACGTTGTTCGTGAGCGTCTCGCAGTCCGGCGAAACCGCCGACACGCTCGCCGCGCTGCGTCTCGCCAGGCAGGCCGGCTACCTGTCGCAGCTGGCGATCTGCAACGTACCCGAGAGCTCACTGGTGCGCGAGTCCGAGCTGGTGATGCTCACGCGCGCCGGCCCCGAGATCGGCGTGGCATCGACCAAGGCGTTCACCACGCAGCTGGCCGCGCTCGGCATGCTGGTCGTCGCGCTCGCGAAATTCCACAGCGCCGACGCGGAGCGCGAGCGCGGGCTCGTGCAGCGCCTGATCGGCATCCCCTCGCTGATCGAGGCGACGCTGAAACTCGATCCGGTGATCAAGGAACTCGCCAAGCGGTTTGCCGACAAGCACCACGCGCTGTTCCTCGGCCGCGGCCCGATGTATCCGATCGCCATGGAAGGCGCGCTCAAGCTGAAGGAAATTTCCTACATCCACGCCGAGGCCTATCCGGCGGGCGAGCTCAAGCACGGGCCGCTCGCGCTGGTCGACCGTGACATGCCGATCATCGCGATCGCGCCCAACAACGACCTGCTCGAGAAGCTCAAGTCGAACCTGCAGGAAGTACGCGCCCGCGGCGGCGAGCTATACGTGTTCGCCGATCCGGAGTCCGGCATGGAGTCTTCGGAGGGTGTCACGGTCATCAAGATGCCGCGGCACGTGAGTTACCTGCAGGCCCCGGCCGTGTATACGATCCCGCTGCAGCTGCTCGCCTATCACTGCGCCATCCTGAAAGGCACCGACGTCGACCAGCCGCGCAACCTGGCCAAGAGCGTGACGGTCGAATGAGGCCGGTCCGCCGTCGTCGCAAATTGCTTTCTGACAATTAAAGTTGTCGAAGTACGATTAAAGCTGTCGGAGTTTTTCTGTAACCCTCTGTTTGTGTTGACACCGGACGTACTTTGACAATTAAAGCTGTCGAAACCGACCGGTGATGGGAGGGACTAAAGTCCGTACGGAATCGACCGAACACGGAATCCGTACGACCCGTCCAGAATGGTCAACGGCTGCTTTGCGGTCGCGGGCTGACAGGCAGGAACCGGCCAGGAGCGGCCGCTCATCAATCGCGCCGAAAGCAGTCGTTCGAGCGCGTGCTTGACCGGCAGCAGGCGCCGCATCCCCCGAGCCGCTACTGCGGCAGCTTCACGTCGAACTTGATGGCGGCCAGCTGCTCCGGGGCCTTGCCGATCTTGCGCAGGAACGGCAGGAAGCGCGGGGCTCTTCATCGAGGCCGGGATTGCCGGTCTGCTTTTTCAAGCGCGACGAGCGATCTCCGGAGCGGACCGTCCAGGACTTTCGGCTGCACCCCACGCGGAGACACTTGCGTCCGGATCCATTTGCCAGTAATTGTCCGCTCCTTGGTCTCCGATGGAGACCGCCAACCAAGAACACAGGGTGAGTAATGGACAAGGCACTAGCTACGCGCGGCCGGTTGATGCAGGCGAATTCCGGCCCGAACCCGTCATTCGTGGCGCTCGCGGCCATTGCCATGGTCCTCGCCGGGTGTGCGAAGTCTCCGGGCACGGCTCCCGCGGCAAGTGCGCCCGCACCGGTCGCTGCCGCTGACCGCCCAAGTAATGTCACCATGACCGATCCCGAACCGACCATCGGGACGCCCGCCAATGCGAAGGCGCTGGTCTCACCCCGGGGCGGCAAGAAGCCGAACATCCTCGTCATCTGGGGTGACGACGTCGGCTGGTCGAACATCAGCTACAACACCCGCGGACTGATGGGCTACACCACGCCGAACATCGACCGCGTTGCCCGCGAGGGCGTGGCGTTCACCGACTACTACGCACAGCAATCCTGCACCGCCGGACGCGCCGCCTTCATCGGCGGCACCAACCCGCTGCGCACCGGCATGACCAAGGTGGGTGTGCCCGGCGCGAAGGAAGGCTGGCAGAAATCCGACGTGACGATCGCGACCGTGCTGAAGTCGCAGGGCTACGCGACCGGCCAGTTCGGCAAGAACCACCTGGGCGATCGAGACGAGCACCTGCCGACGATGCACGGGTTCGACGAGTTCCTCGGCAACCTCTATCACCTGAACGCCGAGGAGGAACCGGAGAACGAGGACTACCCGACGGATCCTGCCTTCCGCAAGCAGTTCGGGCCGCGCGGCGTGCTGAAAGTCACTGCGGACGGCAAGGGTGGCCAGACAATTGTCGATACCGGTCCGCTCACCAAGAAGCGGATGGAGACCATCGACGACGAGACCGTGCTGGCAACCAAGGACTTCATCACGCGCCAGGTGAAGGCGGGCAAGCCTTTCTTCGCGTGGTGGAACGGGACGCGCATGCACTTCCGTACGCACGTGCGCGAGGATCACCGGCACAAGGGCAACGACGAATACACCGACGGCATGCTCGAGCACGACGCGAACGTCGGCGAGCTGCTGAAGCTGCTCGACGACCTCGGCATCGCCAACGACACAATCGTGCTTTATTCAACCGACAACGGTCCGCACTTCAACACCTGGCCCGACGCCGGCAACACTCCGTTCCGAAGTGAGAAGAATTCGAACTGGGAGGGCGCCTACCGTGTACCCGCCTTCGTTCGATGGCCGGGGCGCTTCCCCGCCGGCGTGACGCTGAACGGTATCGTCTCGCACCAGGACTGGTTGCCGACGTTCGCCGATGCGGCCGGTGCGCCGGACATCAAGGAGCAGTTGCTGAAGGGGGCCAAGCTGAACGGCCGGACCTACAAGAACCACATCGACGGCTACGACATGCTCGACTACCTGAGCGGACAGGCCAAGGATTCACCCCGGCCGGGATTCATCTACGTGAACGACGACGGCGACATCGTCGCGGTCCGCTGGAACGACTGGAAGGTGGTCTACAAGGAGAATCGTGGCCAGGGCTTTGGGGTCTGGCGCGAGCCCTTCACGGACCTGCGCGTGCCGCTGGTCTTCAACCTGCGCCGTGATCCCTACGAGCGGGCGCAGCACAATGCGAACGTCTACGAGGACTGGGCGCTCGATCGCGTCTACATCATCTTCGGTGCGAACGCAGCCGCGACGCAGTTCCTGATGACGATGAAGGAGTTCCCGCCGAGCCAGAGTCCCGGCTCTTTCAACCTGGACTCGGTCATGCAGCAGATCGAGGCGGCGGGGCGCAACGAGCGCTGAGTGAAAAGCCTGCGCGACTTCCGGTCGCGCAGGCATCTTCCTAAACCGCCCGCCGCCGTGCGTGCGTCGGGCGTCAATCTGTCCTCAGCCTGCAAGCGTGCAGCCGGAGGTTGCCATCGGCGCCACATGCCCGGTCTCGCCGGCCTGACGGCAAGCGGAGGAACTCGGCCGGAAGCGGCAAGTCGCGGTAGCGGTCAGGCTGCCTGAAAGGACTCCCGGATGGCTCTCTCGAGTCGGTAGCACTATCGCACTCAACCGAGGTGTCCGGGAAAGGGGACGAAGCCCACTTCGGCCCGAAGCCGCCTGCCGGTCAGGAGTCCGACTGGCTATACACGCAGCCGGGTCAGAAATGGTTCCCGTGGTTCCGAGTGTATGGCCCTGAGAAGGCGATCATGGACAAGAGCTGGCGGTTGCAGGACATAGAGAAGGTGAACTGAACGCCGATAGACAGCCGCATACCCGGGAGCGGCGGGCTGCGCTGGCGCGCAGCCGCTGAGTCGGGCCGTGGAGCGTCCGCTTTCCCAAGTACCGAACTTCTGCTGCGGGTTGCGGATTCAACTGATCGACGCAACACATTGGCCAAAGCGTTCTGCCGGTGTCCCGAAGTCGAGCGTCTGCCGGGGGCGTTCGTTCAACCGCCGAGCGATGGCATTGAGCTTGCTCTGGGTAATATCCGCCAAGTCCATGCCTTTCGGGAAGTACTGGCGCAGTAGACCGTTGGTGTTCTCGTTCGAGCCTCGCTGCCACGGCTGCTGGGGATCGCAGAAGTACACCTGGATGTCGGTCGCCAGCGAGAAGCGCGCGTGCTCGGCCATCTCTGTGCCGCGATCCCAGGTCAGTGACTTGTAGAGTTCCCGGGGGAGCTTGTGCGATTGCTTGATCAGCGCATTGATCACCGTCTCGCTGTCCTTGCTCGGCACCTTCACCAGCATCACGTAACGCGTCTGACGCTCCACCAGCGTGGCGATCTGGCTGTTATGGCTGCCGAAGAGCAGGTCGCCTTCCCAGTGACCGGGCACCGCCCGGTCCTCGGCCTCCGCTGGCCGCTCCCGGATCGATACCGTCTCGGTAATTCGGCCATGGTCAGGGGTTTTCTGCGTGTGGTGACGCGAGCGCCGCATCGCACGAGTTCGTCGCAGGTGCTGCAACAGCTCTTTCTTCAGGGCCCCGCGGGCCTGGATGAACAGCGTGCGGTAAATGGTCTCGTGCGACACCTGGCGAGTCTCATCCAGCGGGTACGTTCGCCTGAGCCACCCGGCGACCTGATACGGCGACCACTCGAGCCGCAGCTTCTCGGCCACCCTGCGCGCCAGCGCACGGTTCTGCGCCAGTTTACAGGGCTTCGGCCTCTGCGCCCGGTCCCACGCCGCCTGCTCGGCCGCGCTCGCTCGGTAGTCGCAAGAACCGCCATTGCGACGGATCTCGCGGCTCACCGTGCTCGGTGCGCGTCGCAACAACCGTGCGATCGATCGCACCGACTGGCCTGCCGTCACGCCGCGGGAGATCTCTTCGCGCTCGGCCAGCGCCAAGGCTCGAGCCGCTCGTCTTCGCGCCGGCGGTCTGATGCCGCCGGATCGCAGCAATATGCCTCGGACAGATCCATGCTGGCGGTCGAACAGCTGAGCGATTGTCTGCAGCGACTCACCCTCCCGCCAGCGCTCCCACATCAACGCCTTCTGTGTCTCGCTGTAAAAAGTCCTCGTCCGGTACTTCATTTACAACACCCTCCGCTCTACGATCAGAGTCTAGGTGTTGCATCGACCGGTTGAATCCGCAGTCGACTGGAGACGTTACGGCCTGGCGAAGCAGACGTTCCGCAGTGGTGGCCGCAGTAGCGGGACAGCCTGCCCGGTGGCCCCGCCAGTGTGGAGCCGGTCGCGCCCCTGAACCTCGAATCCGGCCTGTCCGCGCGGACTCTCTATCTTCCAGTTCGCTACGGGCTGTGGGAGACACTATTCCCGGCCACTGTGCTGGATCTGGAAACCTAGC
>Ga0315275_10006067_pt1 | contig 11506 bp, 15 predicted proteins | sample YL17G03_0_MG_FD_205557 | JGI IMG/M metagenome (GOLD analysis project Ga0315275, IMG submission 205557) | Sediment microbial communities from Yellowstone Lake, YNP, Wyoming, USA - YL17G03_0 | ecosystem: Environmental > Aquatic > Freshwater > Lake > Sediment | place: USA: Wyoming | collected...
TCGTTATTTCTTCCCTTCAGTAACTTTTCGATCGTTTTTTGCCCTTACCCGCAATTTGCCTAGGGTAGCATCGCCATTTATAAACTTTTCGATTTATGAACTGGTATTACCCAATAACACCACTAAGGTCCTATATGGGCCTCAAGGAAATGTTTTATCCCGGTAGGGGGTGGAACTTCAGGGGGCGCTTGGAATCATCTGGACGCCCCATACAGTGGGAGGGAGAGTTGAATAATAATGGATTGGAAAGACGATAGGATCAAGGAAGGCATTACGAAGGCCCTGGAGGAGAAAGGCAAGAAGAAGTTCGAGCAGTCAATGGAGATGATAGTCAACTTCAGGGGCATGGACTTCTCAAAGCCTGAAAATAGGCTCAACCTGACTGTTCCACTGCCGAAGGGCAAGGGAAAGCCAAACAAGGTTGTCGTGGTCGGCTCAGAGATGATAACCCACGAGGCAAAGAAGCAGGGCGCTGAATTGACGATTACAGCTGACCAGATAGAGTCCTTTGACAAGAAGGAGCTCAAGAAGATAGCTAAGGACCATCTTTTCCTGGTTGACCCGAAATTCATCGGAATTGTGGCAAAGAACTGGTCGAAGATATTGGGGCCAAGAGGACGAAACCCGATACCCATCCCTTCGGACGTGAAGAAGACGATTGATGCGACAAGGAACAACGTTCCTGTGCAGACAAAGGGAAAATATTTGCCAACGGTCCATGCAGTGGTGGGGACTGAGAAGATGAACGAAGCGGACATAATGGACAACGCAAAGGCGATATTCGACGCGATAACAAAGAAGATCGCCACAGGCAATGTCAAGAACATTTATTTCAAGCTCAGCATGGGCAAGCCGCACAAGGTGGTCTGAATGGCAGAAGGCGAAGTCAGGGGAACAAAGAAGGAAAGGGCCATAATCAAGGAGACAAAAAGGGACGAGACCAAAGCCAATATAAAAGAGGCAAAACGGGTAAAGTCAACAAAGGAAAGGGCGAGCATCACAGCGAAAAAGCAGGATGTCGAGGAAATGGTAAAGAACCTAAAAGACAAGAAATCAATAGTCCTTCTCAACCTTTCGAAGACTCCGGACAAGCTGGTCCAGAAAATCAGGAAAAAACTGAAGGACCAGAGCGGTGCATATTTCAAGATCTCAAAATTAGCAGTAGTGAAAAGGGCGCTTGAGGCTGCGAAGCTTCCGAGCCAATTATACAGTGACGTCAACTTCCCGGTTGCAGTCATAGGATTGAAAGACATCTCTCCCTACGACGTGAGCAGCATGTTCATGGACAACATGCTCAGCATTGCAGCAAAGCCAGGGGACATCTCCCCCTTTGAGATAGTCATCCCTGCAGGGGAGACGGAGATGCCTCCAGGGCCGGCTTTGACGCAATTGAAGCAGGCGGGGCTGAATGTCAAGGTTGACAAGGGAAAGATAGCGATAGTCTCTGACAGCGTCCTTGCAAAGGCGGGCGACAAATTGACAAAGGAAAAGGTCGCTGCATTGCAGATGCTGAACATAAAGCCGTTCAAGGTCGGATTGACGATCTGGAAGGCGTTTGACGGAAGCACGATCTTCAGCGCAGAGGTCCTCGGATTAAGTATGGAGGGCATCGTCTCAGGATTGAAGGAAGCGGTAAGCCAGGGATTCAACGTAAGCATAAACGCGAATTATCCGACTGAATCGAATGTCAGCATAATACTGACCAATGCGATCCAGCAGGGAAGGAGCGTCGGAATAAACTCAGGAGCATACTCAGAAGGTGTCATAGGAGACATCTTGAGAAGGGCAATATCGCAAGGTAATGCTATAGGCAAAGTGGAGGGTGGCAATAGTTAGAATAGGTGAAAAATATGACAAAAGTAGATCCGTATTTACATGCAGTTCTTGTTCTTCACGGGGCAGGAAAGGAGGTTAGCGCAGACTCAATAGTGAGCATTCTGAAGGCGGCAGGAGCCGACGCGGATGCGGCAAGGGCAAAGGTCCTTGCGGACGCAGTGAAAGGAGTCGATTTCGAGGACCTGCTCAAGGCAGCGGCAGTTGTAGCAGCTCCGGCAGCGGCAGCGGCACCTGCGGAGGCGGCAAAGCCAAAGGAGGAGAAGAAGGACGAGGCAAAGACTGAGGCAGAGGCAGCAGCCGGATTGGCGAACTTGTTTGGCTAATCCGCCAATCCTTTTTTTCGTGATCAAATGTCTGAATTCAACTTCGGTTCCGCGAAGGACCTCAAGCCCGGAAGGTATGTGATAATAGACGACATTCCGTGCAGGGTCGTTAGCATGGATACTTCAAAGCCAGGAAAGCATGGCGCAGCAAAGATGAGGATTGTTGCCATAGGAATCTTTGACGGCCAGAAGAAGAACCTGCTCACATCAAGCGACGGAGACATCCATATCCCTGTCATCAACAAGTTCAACGCCCAGGTCATAAGCCTGAGCGGAGACACTGTCCAGCTGATGAACAAGGACACTTTCGAGATGTTTGAGGCATACGTTCCAGAGGACCTTAAGGCTGATGTTGTCGAGGGAAGGGACGTCGAGGTCATGGAATCGATGGGGAGAAAAGCGATCGTCAGGGTATTCAAGGCAGGGGAATGATTCAATGAACATAAACATAGTATCAAAGTCAGAGAACACAGTGATCGGCAGGAAGGAATTCCTTTTCGAGCTAGGATACGAAAAGACAACCCCGAAAAAGACCGATGTCAGGGAGGCGATCGTCACAAAGACAGGGGTCCTGCCCGACACATTGGTGATAAAGTCGATAAACCAGCACACTGGGGAAAAGAAGGCAACAGTCATCGCCTACGCATACTCTGACGCGGAGATAATGATGGCAGTTGAGCCGAAATATATCCTGAGAAGGAATGGGTTCATACAGGATGAAAAGAAGGAGGAAGCAAAGCCAGAGGAGAAAAAATGATCCCCTTTTCTGAAAGGATTCCGATAAAAGACGCAAAAGGCAAGGACAATGAGAAAGTCATAATAGCAGGATATGTCCATGAGATAAGGGCCTTGGGAAAGATGACGTTCATCTCCCTGAGGGACTGGACAGGAAGAATCCAGGTTTTGGCAAAGAAGAATGAGGTAGGGGACGAAATTTTCGCAAAGGCAAACCTGAACAAGGAAGACGTAATCATACTCGAGGGGACTGTCAAGAAGAATACAGTCGCTCCTGACGGAGTCGAAATCCTATTGTCCAACATTGACGTTCTCAGCAGGGTTGAGAACAAATTGCCGGTGGATCCGACTGGCGTGGTTCCGACAGACATCGACGTGAGGCTGGATTACAGATACATTGACCTGAGGAGCCCCAATGTCACGACAATCTTCAGGGCAAAGTCCATCCTGGTCACTGCTTTCAGGGAATATGCGCTGAAGAACGGGTTTGTGGAAATCCATCCAACATCATTGGCAGGCGCAGCGACAGAAGGAGGGACAAACATCTTTGAAGTGCAATATTTCGAGAACAAGGCCTATCTGGTTCAGAGCCCGCAGTTCTACAAGCAGATGGCTGTTGTTGGAGGACTGGAAAAGGTCTTCATGACAACCCCTGTTTTCAGGGCAGAGAAGCACAACACCATCCACCACCTCAATGAGATAATACAGATGGACTGCGAGGTAGGCTTTGCGGACGACAAGATGGGGATAGATTATCTCAAGGGAGCTTTCAAGCACGTGATCAACAGCGTCTATGCCTATGACAAGGCAAGGGAGCTCAATCCGGAATTGAACGAGATCAAGGACATAAAGACCTACACTTATACGGAAATGATAGATCTCCTCAACGAGAACAACATGAAGATAGAATGGGGCGAGGACTTCTCAAGGGAGCATGAAAGCAAGATGTTCGAGATCCTGAAGGAGGAATCCTATGTGATTTCAGAATATCCGACTGCAGTGAGGGCGTTCTATTCCATGCCAAAGGAGGACAATCCCGAAATATCGAAATCCTATGACCTCATGTATAAGGGGCTGGAGGTGAGCAGCGGAGCGCAGCGAATCCACATCGCATCATTGCTTGAGGATCAGTTGAGGAAAAGGAATCTTGACCCAATAAACTTCAAGTTCTATGTCGATTCCTTCAGGTATGGGGCGCCGCCCCATGCAGGATGGAGCCTTGGATTAGAAAGGCTGACAATGAAGTCCTTGAACTTAAAAAATATAAGGGAAGCGATGATGTTCCCAAGGGACAGGACAAGATTGGTGCCTTAGCAACATATCTTTAAAATCCGTTCGGATAAGCTTATCTTATGGACTCAAAATCAGCCATTTCATTGGTAGCAATAATACTTCTTTCAGCAGGATGCATAGACAATCTTGGATCGGATAATCCTGCGAATTCAGCGGAAAAGTCAAGCCTCCAAAGCTGCATTGACGCCTGCAGCACCGAGAATTCCCCAGTATGCTCCACCAACAACACCAATTACAAAAACAACTGCATCCTGAGCTGCAACGGGGCCATCCTGTCCCATATTGGGGAATGCGCATCCGAAATTGCAACTACCGCCAAGAAATGGTGCAACGACAGCGATAACGGATCCAACCTGTTTGTCAAGGGCACAACAACCTCCTCAGGAGGCAACGGCATAGACTTCTGCGTAAATACCTCCGCTGTGGAGGAATACTCCTGCCAGATCGAGGTCACAAGGCAGGCAAATGACTGCCCATCAGGGTATGGGTGCAGCGACGGCGCATGCACAAAGGTCCAGCCAGCCGGTTGCATTGACAGCGACAATGGAACAAACCTGGATGTCAATGGCACAGTCACTTTGAACGGAAACGATTATGCGGATACCTGCAGCTCAATGTTCATAGTCAAGGAATATTTCTGCAGCAAAGGAACTGTCGACAACATGGTCATGCAATGCCCTGAGGGCCAAAGGTGCGGCTTCGGGAAATGCGTTCCCATAATATACACATGCAACGACAGCGACAGCGGGATAAAGATATACGACAGGGGAACAGTGACCATTTTTTCAGACGCAGGGCACCTCAATTCCTTTGCGGATTCATGCCAGGATGACAACTCAGTCAAGGAATACTTCTGCAGCAACAATTTGCAGAACTCAACAATACGCGACTGCCCCTCCGACCACTACTGCGACAGGGGCGCCTGCAAGGAAGCTGACTGCATTGACAGCGACGGAGGAACGGACATATACACAAGCGGATATGCATCAAAGGGCAACCTGACATATGACGACAGGTGCACCAGCTCCGGCGTGGTCAGGGAGTATTTCTGCGACGGCAAGGACGTGGAGTATGACTCGATCGCCTGCCCCTCGGATGAATGTGACAACGGGGCATGCGTCAGGGTTCCGTAACATCCATTTAAATACTCTTTTTTCCATAAAATATAACTAGGGATAAATATGTCTGCCCAAAAACAAAGGCCAGCTGCAGGAAGGAACCTCAAATACCCTATGAGATTCACGAAGAAAAAGGACATGCTTAGCATATTCTATTACCGCAAGAACGATGTCCTTATCTCAAACATACAGGAATTCAGCAGGAATCCCATAATAAGGAAGCATCTTGCCAAGGATCCGAAGCTGAAGATAATCCTCAATTCAATACTCGCCAAGGACAAGCATGACGCTCCCTGGTTCCTCTCCAACATAATGGCAGAGGCCCACCAGACATTCAACAGCGACAACATTTCTGATAGAATAACGGAGATCAAGGCAAGGATAAGCGCGCTGGAGGACATAAACCATGAGCTCATGGGGATGGGATACAATGCGCTGAAGGACTTCAAGTTCGTGTCAACAGTCTATTCCATGATAATCAGCGAGTCATGCACCATAAGGAACATCAATGAGAATTCGGCAGGCGAGGTAGACGCGCTGATGGACCAGCAGAAGAAGGACATTGAATATGCCAACGAGTTCAAGACAAAGAGGTCTTGGCCAAGGGTCTTCACCTATCTTACGACGATATCCGGATCCTTGGGAGTGACGATGGCTGCCTTCGCCTCTGAACTGAGGACAATGGTGGAAAGCGTTGCAGGCGCGAACAAGGTTGCCTTGGTTCTGGGAACAGGGGCGGCGGTCCTTTCTGCAGCCGCATTCACGACAGGGAAGCTTCTGGATTTCTTCGTCAACAGGGGAATAAAGAAGACAATAGAGGATACCAATGATAATATCAAGGATATCCTCAAATGGAGGGACGGCGAAGTCAACAAGAGGCTGGCGTTCATAAGGTTCAAGGTAATAGAGCTGGAGGCAAAATGCAGGTACCTCAATGACGTCAAGAAGGAGATCCCCCATCTGGCAGTCGCCATAGACCAGGGAAATTGGGAACAGATAAACACCTGGGTCGACCTATCCATAAGGCAGATCCTTTCCGAGAAAAAGGAAAGGCCATTCTTCAAATTCAACCATGTCAGCTCGCAGATGGTCGACAGGGCAAAAGCGGAGATAGACGGATTGGACGGGAATCCGACTCCCCAGACAAAAAGGGACAATAAGAAAAGGAGGAAGTAACATCCATTTTTAAAGTTCATGGTCAGGAGAAATCCCTGGGTTTCAACTCCGAAACAAATTGGCACAATAATATGCATTTAGTTTGGCAGGGGTCTGGCAGCGGGGTCTGCCTTGCTTTATAAACAACCAAAATAACATTCGAACCGGTGGAATCGTGCATTGCGCAAATGGCAGAATCGGCGGTTTTAAAAAACCTTCTTATATAAATATATATATGAAGAAAAGCCGCGCAGCAATCCACAGTCCGACGCTGGAATCCGTTATCATGGTAGAAAAAATAATACGGGAGCATAGCCAGGAGTGCGGCAAATATCAGCTGTGGAAAAAACTTCCCAGGAAGATGATGTACCAGACTTTTCAGACCATCCTGGGCTATCTTGCTGAGTCAGGCAAGATAATGGTTGACCAGAAAGACGGCTGCATCATCTGGACATACAACCCCGAGCGCATTAGGAAATACCTTTCCTCCGGGGCAAAGCTAAGATGAACGGAAAGCCTTCATACGTAATTTTCGCAGACAAAAAGCTGGAAAAGGGGTTTGAGGAATTGAAAAAAGGCAGATTCGAGGACAAGATTCTTCATTCTTCGGTGCAAAATGCGATATCTCATCTCAAGGAAAACCCGATGTGCGGAACAAAAATTCCAAAGAAGCTGTGGCCAAGAGAATATTCAATGAAATATGGCATAACCAACCTATGGAAGCATGATTTGCCAAGCGCATGGAGACTGGTTTATACGATACAGACCGATGATGCCATGACACTTAGCGTAATACTCGAATGGTTCAGCCACAAGGATTATGAGAAGAGATTTGGGTATTAACCAGGGGTCTGGCAGCGGGGTCTGCCTTGCTTTATAAATGGCGGAAAAGACATCCTTCTGGTGATCAGGATGAGAATGTCGATAGAATGCTTAACGCTTAGGGAAATAAGGGATCTGGAGGATGAAGGGCTGGAAGGCAGCATTGAGAGGAAAAGGTCAATCAGCCTTTTCATGTGAACCATGATTCAGGGCTTGTGCAAGCCAAACCCATGATGAACCGGGCTTGCGCCCAAACCATATTTTATCATTTCAGTTTTTGAAGCGATAAGGGGCAATGCAGAATTCATTCCTTGGCGCCTGCCGCCTTCAGGAGATTGAGTATCTTGGCATTTCCAGCATCTTTTGCTATCATATAGACAGTTTCATCAAATTTTCCCCTTGCATTCAAATCTGCGCCTTCCTCGATCAGCAGAGCACACATATCTGTTTCTTCAGACAGTATCGCATGCATGAGAGCAGTCCAGCCCATAATATCACATTTCGCATTAATGTCCGCGCCTTTTTCCAGAAGCAGCCTGACAGTATCCATATGCTCATTTGATGCGGCTTTCATGAATGCGGTTTCTCCGTTGTTTTCCTTTGCATTCACATCCGCGCCTCCTTCTATAAGCATTCTGCAAACTTCAATGTGGCCATTATCTGCAGCTTTCATAAGCGCAGTCCCGCCGTTCCTGTCCTTGGCATTGACATCCGCGCCTTTTTCCAGAAGCAGCCTGACAGTATCAATATTGCCTTTTTCTGCAACCATCATGAGTGCGGTGCAGTTATCCCTATCCTTTGCGTCAATGTCCGCGCCTTTCTCTATCAGCAGGCTCACCGTATCTGTGTAATTTCCACATGATGCTTTCATCAGCGAGGTTCTGCCACGATTATCCTCCGCCTCAATGTCCGCGCCTTTTTCTATCAGCATGCTTACATTATCCGTATGCCCTCTGCCGGAAGCTATTGCCAGGACAGATGCCTGATGTTCATCCTTCACGTTTGCATCGGCGCCAGCCATCAGCAATCTTTCAATCTTCTTCTTTTCGTGATTGTAAAGTGCATATGCCAATTTGATAAGCAGGAAATTGCTTGGTTTGGCATTGGTTTTCCTCAATTTCATCTCGTAATAGTAAGGAGATGCGAGGTCACTATGGGATACGACATCCAGCAATTTGGCATCGAGTCCCTTTTGTTTGGCATGGCTTAATTCCTTCTTTTTCTTTGGCTTGCGAATGAAGATCGTTTTGCCTGCTTTTTTTGCCGCTGAGCCAATGGCAGAAATGGTAGCCGACAGGCATGCTGCTGTGCCAAACAAGAAAGCAAGGAATCCGCCTATGGTGATCGGATTCACGAATGCCTTAATCTGCACACTGTTTGCTTCGTTTCGTAGGTCTTCCACCCAGCCATCTTCCGTAGCATATGATTCAGGGCTCCTCTTGCAATGGCTTTTCAGATATTGGAATATGGGGATCAGACTTTTTTCATCAAAGACAAATTGATTTTCTGGCATAACTTTTTCGGCCAAAGGATCCGCTACACGATTCACCCAAGGAGATATCAATTTACCTGCCATAGGTATCCCATCCAGCATCTTTTTGCCTTGGGATTTCATTTCATCCCATTCCCGAGTAGGAAACAAAGGCCGGGTATTGATCCATGCATTCACCATTCTTTCTATAACGTACCTATCCGCTATCGCCATCGAATCTTTTGGGAATTTTGGAAAATATGTTTCATTTAGCATTTTCGTAATTTCTTCTTTCATTTTTTCCTTGTTTTTATCGGAGATTCCACGGGTGGAATCTACAATCACGGTTTGTCTTTTCCAGATATTTTCCTTTGAATAATGGTTATACTCCTTGAGAGGGGGCACGCTAACCGCAATTGCGCCGGCAACCAACCAGGTCGCACCTGCGCCGAACAGTGTTCTTCGGGAACTCATGTGGTAAATAGTGGAACAAACAGTTTAAATACCATTGCTACAAGGAGGCTCAAAATGCCTTTTTCTCTGATTTCCTTGCAAAGACCAGGAAACCGGTGTGCACGAGCTGGAGATGATATGGCCTTGACCTTTTTTCGTCTATCTCCCATTCCCTTGCCTCAATCGTCATTGTGAAAACGTCGTCAAAGCTTTCATTGCATTTTATGTGGAATGCCTTGGCCTGCTCCATGTTTGGAAGATATGCGACAAGCCCTAGCCTGACTTTGTCCTTCACGCTTTCCAGTATCGCAACCGCATCAGGGGAATCTATCGTGTAGAAATCCGCTTCCTCCTTCGCGTTGACGCCATCTTCGAACCTGAGTTCAACGTTGCCCATTTCCAGCTTCTTTACGTTGAGCTCAAGGACCTTCAGGGATTCCTCGCTTTTCTCATAAGTGATAACTTTCTTGCATATCCTTGACAGGTATGCTGTGAGGAATCCTGTCCCTCCCCCTATCTCGACAACGTCGTTCTCCTTCCCCATTCCCAGGTATGCCACCATTGCCCCTATGTCCTTGGGCAATATTACCGCCGTCCTCCTCTTCATTTTCTTGATGAAATACGGAACATGAAAATCTGTCCTTTGCATTCATAACACCTCAACATCAGCCACTATCTGGACTATCTTGGGGGAAAAGTCCCTCACCTGCTTCAGCCTCTTTATCCTGAATTTCCTCTTGAGATTGTTCCTTAGCTTTTCAATCGTCTCTTTCCTGGCCTTTCCCTCATCAACGAACGTGTAAAAATGGATGATCGCCCCCTTCCTGCACGCCTTTTCAGCGCAGGACAGGAAATGCTCCGCATCCTTCGGCAGGGGCATGATCACCCTGTCCGCCCATCCATTGTATCTCTTCCTGGCAAGCTCCCTCTTCACGTCGCCAAGGACCGCCTCAACGTTCTTGAGCTTGTTTATGGTTATGTTTTTCCTGAACCATTTGACCGCCTCCTTGTTGAGCTCTATGCCGATCACCTTTGTCCTTGGCTTGCTCTTTGCGATGCACAGCGCGAAAGGCCCGACCCCTGCAAAAAGAATAAGCACATTCTCCCCTTTCTTTATCAGATCCGAAATCCTCTTCCTTTCATTTGAAAGCCTTGGGGAAAAGAAAACCTTTTCCACATCGAATTCCATCCTGATGCCGTTCTCGACATAGCTGGCTACCCCCTGCTTTTTTCCACCTATGAGCTTCAGCTCCCTTACGCGGTATTTGCCCTTCATCCCGCTCTTTTTCTGGAATACGCTTTTTACCCCCCTATGAACTTCCATGATCGCCTTTGCGACCTTTTTTGGGGCGATGCCGTCTGGAATCTCAACAACTGCAATGGTGCCAATGAGGTCGAAAGATGACAGGACATTTTTGGTCTCGATCCCAAACCCCTTCAGGGCTTCCTCAAGGTTTTTCGGCTTGATTTCCCTGGATTTCAATTTCTTGGCGCAATAATCAAATCCCCTGACCTTTTCCATGGCAGGGATGTATACGAAAATGCCGTCGTTCTCTATCTTCCTTGAATTGTCTATGAGATTTTTCCTGTAAAGCGCCTGGATGGTTCCATTCGCTTTTTCCTTCACTATCCTTATGCAAAACATGTCCTGTCCCCGAGCATTTTGATGCTGTGATACAACTAACTTTTTAGTCGACTATATATTTAAATACATATAACACATCAGGATATTCATGAAGGAATTGTTAGGATTCGCATTCCTGATATCATTCGTTATTTTCGCAGGATGCTGCAGCATGATTTCCCCAAGCCAGACATATTATTACGGGAACAACACATCCGGCTCGCTTCTTCCGCCTCCGATGCCGAATCTGGACGCGACAATAATAGGATGCTCGACCAGTTATGGTCTTGACGGGGAAACCACTATAATTTACGTTACAGTGTCAAATTCCGGAAACGCTGCGGCTGAAAACGTGGCCATTACATTCAACGCAAGCGACATACTGGTTTCCCCGCCGAAGCTGGAGCTCGGGCTGCTTCCCGCAAGCAAGCAGATAACCGTGTCAAGGACCCTAAACACGAAGTTCGGGGTAGCAACCGACGTTGACATCTCGGTTGATGCAAAGGACACCTACACGATACGCAGGTTCTCGTCATCCGACTGCAAGATGCTTGACGACAATACGATAGAGACCCTGAATGCTCTGGTGCATTCAGGCCTGATCTCCCTGGGAAAATAAATTGGGCCCGCTGGGATTTGAACCCAGGGCCTACGGCTAACCTAGGCAAAATAGAAC
>Ga0315275_10006068_pt1 | contig 11505 bp, 9 predicted proteins | sample YL17G03_0_MG_FD_205557 | JGI IMG/M metagenome (GOLD analysis project Ga0315275, IMG submission 205557) | Sediment microbial communities from Yellowstone Lake, YNP, Wyoming, USA - YL17G03_0 | ecosystem: Environmental > Aquatic > Freshwater > Lake > Sediment | place: USA: Wyoming | collected...
ACCGTCTGCCGCGGGGCTCTCGAGCTCCACGGTGGCTACGGCAGCTGCGGCGCCTTCTCCGTCGACCGCAGCACCATCGACCGCGGCCGGCTTCTTGCGACGGTTCTTGCCACCTCGGCTGCCGCGTCGCGTCTTGCGCTTGACGACGACGGCACCGTCGGCGTCAACCCCGACGCTCGGGGCATCATCGGGCCCGGCATCACCATCGAGATCGACGTCGACAGCGGTTGCCTCGATTGCACCCTCGGCCACCGCCTCCTGGATCACGTCGGGTGACGGCGGCGGCGCGTCGGGGTCGCCCGGCACGTGGATCCGCGGTGCGCGACGCCGGGCGGGAGCCTTCGGCTTCTCGCCCACGGCACCGTTCGCATCCGCTTCGTCGACCTCGAGCACAGCTGGCGCGACGAGATCAGCGGAGGTCTCTGCTGCGCCCTCACCCTCGGCAATGCCCCCCGCGGCACCCGCGGTGGCGCCAGCGGCACCGGCGGGCTTCCGTCGTCGACGGCCTCCACGCGAGCCGCGGCGCGTCCGCTTCTTCGCAGGCGTGACTCCGTCGACTCCCGGCTCGCCCTCATCGAGCTCACCGGCCTCCTCCAATTCGGCTTCGCTCTCGATGTCGGCCTCGCCGCCTTCCTCGACGTCGATGTCGTGGCCCGGATCGAGGTCTTCGACGGCGTCCGTGTCGACCTCGTCGACCTCGCTGACGTCGTCGAGCGACGGCTCCTCGCCGTCGGTGGGTGTCGTGACCTTGCGCTTGGCAGGAGCCCGGGTCGGCTTCTCGGCCTCGCTCTCGAACGTGATCGGCCCTTCTCCCGCCGCGCCCGAGACCACGAGCGTTGCGAACGCCTGTCCTTCGAGGACGCGTCCGATCGTGACGGTTGCCTTCTTGCCGACGAGCTTTGCCGCGCCGGCGACGAGAACATCGACGCCGTCGACCTTGCCCGCCGCCGCGGTGGCGTCGTACCGGCCCACCTCGCCCAGCTTGAGCTCGACCGTCGAGCCCTCGACGAGCGCCGAGACCGGCTGCAGGTCGATCAACTTGCCCTCGGCGATCACGTCGAAGTGATCGGTATGGATGTGGCCTTCTGCGGGAACGAGGAAGAAGCGCCGACGTGTCGCCTCCTCGATCGCCGCCAGCCGGGCGCCACCCGGGCCGACGAGCAGCTCGAGCACCCGGGGATGCAGAGCGACGCGATACGCCTGGACACGGTTGCCCGGCGACGCGAGCGCCCGCAGGCGGCGCTCGATCTGCATCGCGACCGTGTGATCCGAGACGACGATGCCGTCACCGGCACAGGTCGGGCACTTGCGGGTGAGGATCTCGCGCGGCCCGTCGGTGACGTTCTGACGCGTCATCTCCACGAGGCCCAGCGGTGAGATCTCCACCACGTACGTCTTGGTCCGATCGCGCTCGAGCTCGCCGCGTAGCGCGTCCTCGACGGACGCCCTGTTCTTCGGGTTCGCCATGTCGATGAAGTCGATCACGATGATCCCGCCGATATCGCGGAGGCGGAGCTGGCGCACGACCTCCTTCACGGCTTCGAGGTTGTTCTTCGTGATCGTGTCCTCGAGCCGCTGATTCGAGTTCTTCGAGCGCGAGCCGACGAAGCGGCCGGTGTTCACGTCGATGACGGTGAACGCCTCCGCGTAGTCGAAGACGAGGTAGCCGCCCGACGGGAGATCGACGCGCCGGTCGAGGGTCGAGGCAATCTCCTTCTCGACGCCCGAGCTCTCGAACAGCGACTCCTTCTCCTTGTAGCGGTGGACGCGCTCGATCATGTGCGGCGATGTCTTCTTCAGGTAGCTGACAATCCGCTTGTGGGTGCGCTCGTTGTCCACCTGCGCCGAGACGAAGTCGCCGGCGAAAAGGTCGCGCACGATCCGCAGGGGCAGCTCCGCTTCCTGGTACACGAGCGACGGCGCGGTTGCACCCTTCGCGCGAGTCTGAATCGTCTTCCAGAGCCGCTGCAGGAAGACGAGGTCGCGCTCGACGTCCTCCGCCGAGGCGCCCTCGGCAGCGGTACGGACGATGACGCCTCCCTCCTTCACTTCGAGGCCCTTGATGATGTCCTTCAGCCGGGCGCGCTCCGCGTCCTCGAGCCTCCGGGAGACCCCGAGCCCTTCTCCGTTCGGGACGTAGACGAGGAAGCGGCCCGGAAGCGAGATCTCGGTCGTCAGCCTGGCGCCCTTCGTCTTCATCGGGTCCTTGACCGCCTGCACGAGCAGCTTCTCGCCACGCGAGATCAGATCCTGGATCTTCTTGCCGTGATGACGCTTGCCCTCGAGCTCGGGCACGACGATCTCGTCGACGTAGAGGAAGCCGTTCTTCTCGAGCCCGATCTCGACGAACGCGGCCTCCATGCCGGGAAGCACGTTGTCGACGACCCCGAGGTAGATGTTCCCGGCGATCGACCTGCGCTCGGGACGCTCGAGGTACACCTCGGCGACGCGGTCGTCCTCGATCACGGCGACGCGCTGCTCGCCGATGTCGACCGAGATCAGCAGCTCGCGCTTCGCGGCGGGCAACGGTGCCCGGCGAGGCGGCTGGCGGCGGCGCTGGGTGCTGCCACCCTGTCCGGTGCGGCGGCGGTCGGCCGACCGCTCGGCCCGCTGGCTCCGCTCCGGCTTGTCCCGGGCGGGGTCCTTCGGAGCCCTCCCGGGCGTCTCGGCCTTCTGGGCCGTCGGCTCGGCTTCGGTAGCACCATCGGCGGCCGGCCGCTTTCGGCCCCGGCCCCCACGGCTGCCACGCCGACGCTTGCTGCGCAACGCTTCGGATTCCGCGCCCGTTGCGGTCGATTCTGCAGTCGTGCTCTCCGGCTCGGCTTCCGGCTCAGCCGGGGCGGCAGGAACTTCTGTGGTTGCGCTCTCGGGCGCGTTCTGCTCGTTCTTCTTGTTCTTCCATCGGAACCAGGGCAAAGAGTGCCTCTCCTATGTGTAGCGCGCGCGGGCGTACGGCAACCCACCAGGATGCCGGCCTCGCGCAGCGGATGTCGAAAACCATGGCCATATTCAGTTGGGCCTCGCGGTGCAGGGTATCAGTGCGCGCGCCCAGCGGCCTTGGCGCCGGTCGACGTCGGGTCAGGCAGCAGCGGGGCGCAGCCGTGCCCGACGGGCGCGGACGGCGCGCAGGCGCTGGTTGAGTCGCGCCCAGGCCCACGACTCGACCTCGGAATAGCGCGTCGCCGACTGGGCACGCGTCGCCTCGAGGTATTCGAACCACGCATCGGCCTCTTCGATCTGCAACAACTCTTCCGCGAGCTCTGTGTCCGGCACCGGCACTCCCTTCGCCTGTCGGGGTCGATGCGATCCTAGGACCCGGTCCGGACGACATGCCCTCGCGGGCGCGGGCGTCAGAGGCGGAGCCGGACGGCGCCGAGCACGCGGGTGCCCGCATACGCCACGGCGGCGCGCACGATCGGCCCTCCGAGCGGCGACCGGCGCACGAGCGCTCGCGCGCCGAGCCCGACGGCGATGGAGCCTCCGACCGCCGGCGCCGCGGCGCGTGCCAGCTCCTTCGGGTCACGCGGGAGAACATCGCCACCGCTGAGCCCGAGCAGGAGCAGCATGCGGCTCTGAGCGAGCGTCAGCAGCGGGAGCTGGGCCTGCTTGATCCAGGGTGAGGCGGCGATCGCCGCATTTGTGAGCGACGTCGTCGCGATCAACCTTTGTGCGACCGCTGGCCGCAGCACGGGGAGCCGAGCGGCCAGGGCCGGGCCCGCCGGCCCCGACACCCGGGCGATCAGGGCGACGATCTCGGCGACGGGTGGCTCGCCGTCCACATCGAGCACGTCACCGGGAAAAACGTACGGGATCTTCTCCGTCACACGACGCCGCACGACGACCAACGGAGTTCCCGCACGCGAGAGCCGACGCAGGACGGCGGCCTCCGCAGGCGACTGCGCACCGTCGACGATCCTGACCGCGACTGCGGCCCCGCTCGGGTCTCCGTCGACGGAGACGGCGGCGCGGTCGCCTCCGGCGGCGAGGGCCGCGGCGAAGTCACCTGCTCCAGGGCCCGAAACGGCGATCTGCGCAGACGCCCCTTCGAGGCTCCTTGTCTCCTTGACGAGTCCGACGACCTGGCCGATCCCGATTCCGAACGGCACTAGCGCCCCCTTTCGTCTCGGCCACGCGCATGAATCGACTGCAGAACGCCAACCGCAAGGAGGTTCGCGACCATCGAGGAGCCGCCGACCGTGATGAAGGGGAGTGGAATTCCGGTCACGGGAGCGATCCCCATCGTCATCCCGACGTTGACGAAGACCTGGAAGAGGAAGGCGAAGACGATTCCGCCGGCGACGACGGCGCCGTAGAGGTCTCCAGCCACCGTGACGATGCGGAGCCCCCTCCAGACGACGAGGAGGTAGAGCAGGAGCAGGATCGAGGTACCGACGAATCCGCGTTGCTCCGCGAACGACGCAAACACGAAATCGGTGGCGTGCTCGGGCAGGTAGTCGAGGCGCGTCTGGCTCGCCCCCTCGACCCCGCGGCCTGAAAGCCCCCCTGCGCCGACCGCCGTCCTCGACTGGGTGACGTTGTAGGTCAGACCTCCCGGATCGCTGTCCGGGTTCGTGAACCCCGTCAGGCGGGCCGTCTGGTACGGCTTCAGCACCTCCACTCCTGCAGCGGGAAGCGCCCACAACACACTCGTCACGAGCACGATCGCCGCGACCCCGAGCAGCACGAGGTGAAGCCAGCGCACGCCTGAGAGGAACAGCACCGCGGTGAGCGCCGCTCCGTAGACGAGGGCGGTGCCGAGGTCGGGCTGAAGGAAGACGAGCCCCATGGGCACGAGGGCGAGACCGATCGCGGTGAGGACGGTTCCGAATTCGGAGACGCGGCGGCCGCGCTCGACGAGGAAGCCGGCAATCGCGAGGACGAAGAAGAGCTTGCCGAACTCGGACGGCTGGAACTGGAAGGGGCCGAGGTCGATCCAGCGCTTCGAGCCGCGTACCGCCTCGGCGACGACGAAGACGAAGATCATCACGCCGATCGTGCCGCCGTAGAGGAAGCGCCAGTGGCGCTGGAAGACGCTCGGCGGGATCAGGATCATGACGACCATCCCGACGACGCCGAGAGCGGCGGCGATCGCCTGCCGCATCACGAAGTAGTCCGGGTTCCCGGGGACGTCGTACCTGGTGATCCCGCCGATCGCCCAGAGGCCGTACCCGACGAGCGTGGCGACGGCGAGGAGCAGCAGCCAGTCGAGCCGCCGCACGACCGCGCCGACGTCGAAGACGCCGAGAGACGGAGATCGAAGCCCCGCCGGCCGGTGTCGCGTGTCGACGATCAATCGACGTTCACCAGAGCCTGGGAGCGGGCCTTGCGGTTGAAGTACTTCTCGAAGACACGGAGTGCTGCAGGCGCCGCAGCGGACGATCCGTGACCGCCGTTCTCGATCACCGCACAGACGACGAGCTCGGCCGAGTCCGACGGCCCGTAACCACACCACCAAGACTGATCCTCGAGATGGCCGACCGGATAGCCAGGGAGATTGACGACCTTCTCGGCCGTCCCGGTCTTCCCAGCGATCGAGATCGGATAGGCGCCGAACACGCCGGACGACGTGCCGTTGGTCGAATGGGTCGCCGCCCAGAGCCCGTCGCGCACCGCCTGCAGCGCAGCCGGGTCGACGCCGGCGTCGCGCGGTGGGTCGGGTGGGAACTGCTGCAGGGTGACCGGCTGCTGCCGGTTCGGGCCGGGTTGCTCGACGCCGGAGACGACATACGGTGTCACGAGCTTGCCTCCGTTCGCGATCATCGCGTAGAAGCGCGCCATCTGCAGCGGCGTCACGGTAACGTCCTTCTGCCCGATTGCGAGCTGGATCGAGTCGCCGGGGTTCCAGGCCTTGTCCCAGTCGCTCTTGAACGTCTTCTTCCGCCACGCGGGTGTCGGCACGATCGTCTGCCACGAGGGCGCCTCGTTGCCGATGTCGAGCCCGGTCGGCGCTCCGAAGCCGAACTTGCGGGCCCACTGCTGGAGGCGGCTCCGCTCGGCCGAACCGCCCTCGTAGAACCGGTTACCCACGTTGTAGAAATACGTGTCGCAGGAGGTGGCGAGCGCCTCCGGCAGGTTCATCGGCCGGTTGACGTACGGATCCCAGTTCTTGAACACCTGCTTGTCGCGGCCGTACTCGGCCGTCGGGGTGCACTGGATCGACGAATACGGTGAGAGGAGGTGCTCCTGCATCGCGGCGAGGGCCGTGACCGGCTTCCAGGTCGAGCCCGGCGGATAGGCGACCTGCGTGACGCGGTTGAGGCCGGGGAAGTTCGCCTCCTTCGCGGCGGCGTCGTTCACGAGCGGAGCGAGCTTGTCGGGGTCGATCCGCCCGACGTAGACCGACGGCTTGTACGTCGGGTAGGACGCCATGGCCCGCACGGCCCCGTCACGGGGATCGAGGGCGATGATCGCGCCGCCGGCGACGTTGTACTTCTTGTTGGCCCTGGCGAGCGCGATCCCCTCGCGGATCGCCTGCTCGGCTGCGCGCTGGACGCGCATGTCGATCGTGAGCCGGACCGCGGTGCCCGGACGGGCGTCCCGCCTCACCTCGAGCGGGCTCTGGGGCCGCCCGAGCGAGTCGACCCGGATCTGAGCGGCTCCCGAGATGCCACGGAGGTACTCGTCGAACGTGCCCTCCACTCCGGACTTGCCGACCTTGTCACCGCCGCGGTAGTCGGCCTTCTGCTTCAGCTTCTGCTTCAGCTCGGTCGGAGAGATCTCACCCACGTAGCCCAGGAACTGTGCGCCGAGCGACTGGTAGGGGTAGCTCCGCAGATACGTCTGCTGGATCTGCACGCCCGGGAACTCCGACGCGTGCTCCTGAAGATAGTAGACCTGGTCGTCGTGGACTGCGGTCTTGACGGTGATGGGCGTCAGAGGGTCGACGCGCCTCTCCTTCACCTCACGGACGAGACGGCCCACCGGCACGTCGAGCACCATGGAGAGGCGCTTGATCATCCGGTAGCGACCCTCCTTCTTCGGCATGTCGCCGACCCAGAGCTTGACCGCAGTTCCCGGGACGTTCCCCACGATCACCCTGCCCTGTCGGTCGAGGATCGGCCCGCGCGGGGCCTCGACCCTGATCGTCCGCAACTGGTTGTTCTGGGCCGCGTCGAGATACCGCGCGGTGGAAAGCACCTGCAGCGACCAGAGCCGGAAGAAGAGCACGGCGAACACGGCGAGCGCAACGACGCCGAGCACACCGACACGCAGCGCAAGCCCCGGAGTCAGACGGTACGGCGCGCTGACGCCCGGATCGGGCGGCAGAAACCGGCTCGACGTGTTGCGCCGCTCTCCGTAGGGCGCGTCAGACAAGGATCTCGACCTCCCGAGCCCGTTCGAGGCGCTCGGTCGCGCCGATCAGCCGACGCACGAGGCCGAAGACGGGATACGTGAGCGCTGCGTTCCAGGTCAGCGCGGCCGGCAGCGCTGCGAGAACGGTACGGGCCGCGACGGGCTCTCCGAGCAGGGAGTGGAGCCCGTAGCCCCCGAGCTCGACGAAGAGCGTGGCCGCCAGCGTTGCGGCGAGCGGGGCGTGCGCGCGGGCGCGACCGGTCGTCTCGCCGTAGCGCCCCGCCCAGAAGCCCGCAAGCGTGAGCAAGAGCGCCGTGAGGCCGAGCGTGCCGAGCGTGGCGATGTCGACGATCAGGCCCGCTGCGAACCCGGCAATCGCACCGGTGACGGCACCGCGGAGAAGCGCAATCGCGACGAGGGTGACGAGCAGGACGTTCGGCCCACCCCCCGCTATCGAGACGGACGAGAAGGCCGAGACCTGCATGATCGCGACGACGAACACGATCAGTCCAATCCGGACGCCGGTGCCGACACTCACGGTTGCCCGTCCTTGCGGACGAGCACAAGTACGGCATCGACGCGATCGAAGTCGGCGAACGGCTCTACCTGGACCTGCTTCCAGAGATCCGTGTCCGCCTGCCCGACGCTCGTCACGCGGCCGATCGGGATCCCGCGCGGGTACAGCGAGGCGAGCTTGCTGGAGCGCCAGCCGGCGGTGACGATCGTATCTCCGACGGCCACTCTCAGCTTCTTCGGCACGCGATCGAAGATGAGTGTCGACGCCGACGCGCGTCCGTGCTTGACGATGCCCGCCGCGCCCGACTTGACGTCCAGGGCCGAGACGGCCAGTTGTTCGTCGGTGAGCAGCGTCACCCGCGCAGAGCGGGTGTAGACCCGTGTCACGCGGCCGAGGAACCCGTCCTGCGTGACCACCGGGGCATCGAGTGCGACTCCGTCGTTCGAGCCGACGGCGACGACGACGTCCTGCGCGAAGCTGCCCGTCGGCCGCGCGATCACTGCTGCGGCGAGGCCCGTGTAGTCGTCGGGGAAGCGAGGACCGTCGCGGAACGCGAGCAGGGCCTTGAGCTTGTCGTTCTCGTTTGCCGCGAACTGGTTCTGGATCGCCTGCTGGCGCAGCGCCACGTTCTCGGCACGGAGCTGCTTGGCATCGGACCGCGCCGTCAGCAGCGAGTCGCCCCAGCCGTAGACGTCGCGGAACGGCTGGGCAACACGCTCGCCTGCGATCGTGAACGGCCGCAGGACGGACGAGGCGGTGCTCTCGGCCGAGGCGACGGGGCCGTCGTCGGGCTTACGGAACGAGAAAGTGATCAGGACGAGGGCGAGCACGACGAGTATCCCCACCACGACGCGCCGGAGAAGGGCGGAGGTCGTTCGGGAGGGGGGTTTGCCGGTGGCGGGACGCCGGACGGTGACGCCCAGCACCGCCGTGCGTGCGGTGCGATGACGGGGCACAGAGGCCGATTGTACCGGTGACAAACAGACGGACGGGGTGTCTCCCCGATGGGAATCGGAGGGGGTGTCTCCCCTGCCTTTTCGGGAGACACCCCCCTCACAGATCTACGCTCGGGGTTGCCTCGTGCCGTTCAACGCCATCTTGCCGCGTAGGACCGAGAAGTGGGTGTCTCCCAAAGAGCAGGGGAGACACCCCTTCACTCCGTTAGTAACGCCTGCTGCCGTGGCGCCGCTTGCGCGACCGCTCGGAGCGGTGGATCGCCTCGAACTCCTCGAGGCTCCGCCCGGAGCCGACCGCAACACAGGTGAGCGGGCTCTCGGCCAGATGCACCGGCATCTGCGTCTCGTGACGCAGGCGCTCGTCGAGCCCCTGCAGGAGCGCACCGCCGCCGGCGAGCACGATGCCCCGATCCATGATGTCCGCCGCGAGCTCGGGAGGCGTCTTGTCGAGCGTCGACTTGATCGCGTCGATGATCTGGGAGACCGGCTCGTCGAGTGCGCGGCGCACCTCCTCGGAGGAGATGACGACGGTCTTCGGGAGCCCGGTGAGCATGTCGCGTCCCCGTACCTCTGCCTGCACCTCCTCGGCCAACCGGTAGCCGGAGCCGACCTCGAGCTTGATCTCCTCTGCGGTCTGCTGGCCGACGAGAAGCTTGTACTCCTTCTTGATGTGGGTGACGATCGCGTCGTCCATCTCGTCGCCGCCTACCCGTAGCGACTGCGAGACGACGATGCCGCCGAGGGAGATCACCGCGACCTCGGTCGTACCGCCACCGATGTCGACGATCATGTTCCCGGTCGGCTCGCCAACCGGCAGCCCTGCGCCGATCGCGGCAGCCATCGGCTCCTCGATCAGGTAGGCCTGGCGGGCACCTGCGGCCAGCGTCGCATCCTCGACGGCGCGCTTCTCGACTCCGGTGACGCCGGAGGGTACGCAGACGATCACGCGCGGGTGGGCAAAGCGATGCTGGTGCACCTTCTGGATGAAGTGACGGAGCATCTGCTCGGTGACGTCGAAGTCGGCGATGACGCCGTCCTTCAGTGGCCGGATCGCCGAGATCGTTCCCGGCGTGCGCCCGAGCATGCGCTTCGCCTCGACACCGACGGCGTGCACATCGCCCGTGCGCTGATCGATCGCGACGACGGACGGCTCGGAGAGCACGATGCCGCGACCCCGCACGTAGACGAGGGTGTTGGCGGTGCCGAGGTCGACCGCCATGTCGCGGCCGCCGAAGCCGGTGAGAGCGTTGAGCCAGCTCATGGACGGAGCAGTCTAGCTGCGTATTTGCAGCAGGTTCGGGGCGTGAACGGCGAGCGTGTCGAGCAGGAGCGCCGCGGGGAGCCCGACGACGTTGAGATAGTCGCCGTCGATGCCGCCGACGAGGCGCGCACCGAGGCCCTGGATCGCGTAGCCGCCGGCACGCCCGCCCCACTCTCCGGAATCGAGGTAGACGTCGATCTCCGCCCCGGAGAGCGGGCGGAACGTCACGCGGGTCACCTGGTGCTCGACAACCGAGAAGCCGTCACCGAGAAGGCAGAGACCCGAGACGACGAGGTGAGTACGGCCCTCGAGCTCGCGCAGCATCGCCCCCGCGCCGTCCCGGTCGTCGGGCTTGCCGTAGAGGCGCCCGTCGAGGTGGACGGTCGTATCGACACCGAGCGTGACGGCACCCTCGACGTGCACGGAGCGCGCCTTGCCTCTTGCGTGGTCGCAGACGAGCGAGACGGGATCGGCGTCCGGCGGGTCGTGCTCGACGTACGACGGCGCGACGACGGTGAACGGGATCGCGAGCTGCTCGAGGATCGCGCGACGCTGCGGTGACGTCGAGGCGAGGACGACCCGCTCGGTCACGCGTGCTTCTTCGCGACCCAGATCTCCTCGACGGGCCACTTATGCGACCACTCGGCGGAGAAGGTGGTGTAGTAGGGGTGGTCGACAGCGTCGTCCGGGGCGTAGAGCTCGACCAGGTCGAGCACCTCGAAGCCGGTCTCGCGCAGGAGCCGGAACAGCTCGCCGTGGGGCAGCTGCCACTCGACCCCGAGCTCGCCGGGCCATTCCAGGCGGCCGAGGCCCCGCTGCGGGCGCTGCAGCGCATCCGTCGGCTTGCCCTCGTCGTCGGGCGAGACGAGAATGAAGATCGTGCTGTTGCGGAGAAACCAGAGCCGGCCCCCGGGGCGCAGCAGCCGGTGGGCCTCCGGAAGCCACAGGTGTGGGTTGCACCAGATGCTGGCGCCGTACTCGGAGATTGCGAGGTCGAAGCTGCCGGACGGCAGCGGAACATCCTCGGCGCTGGCCTCGACGAGTGGGAACTCGATCCCGAGCTCGGCCTGACAGCGGCGGGCGGTTGCGAGTTGCGCGGGCGTGACGTCCACCCCGACGGGGCGCGCGCCACGCTTCGCGAGCCAGGCGGAGACGTAGGCGGTACCGCAGCCCAGCTCGACGACATCGAGGCCGGCGACTTCGCCGAGCGTCTCGAGCGACGACTCGGGGACGCCGAACACACCCCACGTGATCTCCTCGGCGGCCCACATCGCGCTCGCGTGCTCATCGGTGTACGCGGTGTTCTTCTGCGTCCAGTCGTCGCGGTTGCGCTTCGCGTCCTCGGAGATGTCGGTCATGGGCGAGGGGGTGGTGCTCCCCCGGGGCACGTGCTCCCGGGGGAGACAGGATCAGACGAGGCCGTCGGGGAAGAAGAGCGACAGCTCGCGCTTTGCGCTGCCCCTCGAATCCGAGCCATG
>Ga0315275_10006069_pt1 | contig 11504 bp, 12 predicted proteins | sample YL17G03_0_MG_FD_205557 | JGI IMG/M metagenome (GOLD analysis project Ga0315275, IMG submission 205557) | Sediment microbial communities from Yellowstone Lake, YNP, Wyoming, USA - YL17G03_0 | ecosystem: Environmental > Aquatic > Freshwater > Lake > Sediment | place: USA: Wyoming | collected...
GCTGCACCGGGCAGAATAGAACCATAGATTGTCATATACCTGCCACCATACCTTCCCTTCATAGTTTTTCAACCCATAGGTGGAGGATATCATATGAACCAGCGCATTCATTTGAATTTAGCTTTATTTTAGGGTATAATCAACCTAGAAAACATGACGGAAATTAACCTGGAATCGCTCAAAATTGAGGCCAAAAAAGAGATAGAAAAAAGCTCTGATTTAAAGCAGCTAGAGGAGGTTTTTAAAAGATACTTAGGCAAGCAAGGGGAGATTGCCCGGATTTTGCGTTCCTTGGACGGCTTGCCGAAGGAAAAAAGAGCTGAAATCGGGAAACAGGCCAATGATTTTAAAAATTTCATTAATTTAAAGATTGAAGAAAAAACCAAAGAATTAAAGGAAAAATTAGGGAAAGGCTTCGGGAGAAAAGAATGGATTGATATAACCGCTCCGGGCAAGAGACCTTCAGCAGGCCATCTCCATCCCTTGACCCTGACCAGAAGAAAAATTGAGGAAATTTTCCAGACAATGGGATTTTCAATAATCGAAGGTCCGGAAATTGAAAGCGAATGGTATAATTTTGACGCATTGAATATTCCCAAAGATCATCCGGCCAGAGATGCTTGGGATACCTTTTATTTAAAAAACGGCATGCTTCTGCGAACCCATACTTCTCCGGTTCAGATTAGGTTTATGGAAAAGAACAATCCTCCTTTCAGAATCATAGTTCCGGGCAGGATTTATAGACATGAAGCAACGGACCCCTCCCACGAATTTGATTTTAACCAGCTTGAGGGGCTGATGGTCGGGAAAGACATTTCAGCAGCCAACTTTAAAGCAGTAATACAGGAATTTTACAGAAGGTTTTTCGGAAAGCCAGTGAAAATCCGTTTAATACCAAGCTTTTTTCCTTTTACAGAGCCGAGTTTTCAGGTTGATATGTCTTGCGTAAACTGCAGCGGAAAAGGATGTCCGGCCTGTAAGCGCACGGGCTGGCTGGAAATAATGGGAGCGGGCATGGTCCACCCCAATGTTTTTAAATACGCGGGACTGAATCCCAAAGGACTCACGGGCTTTGCCTTCGGCATGGGACTGGAAAGGCTGGCCATGATGAAATACAAGATAAACGACATAAGGCTGTTCAGAGGAGGGGATCTTAGATTTTTACAACAATTTTAAAATGAAATTCAGCTATAATTGGCTACAATCTTTTTTCAATAAGAAATTGCCTGCACCGGAAAAGCTGGCCGAGCTTATCATAGGTCATGCTTTTGAGGTGGAGGAAATAAAAAAGATTGGCAATGACCATACTCTGGACATCGGAGTTTTGGCCAATCGGGGGCCTGATTGTTTTTCCCACATAGGAATGGCCAGAGAGATTGCCGCAATTTTAAATTATAAATTTTCAATTCCAGCGTTTAAATTAAATGAAGATAAGAAAATTAATGCGAAGGATTTAATTAAAGTCATCGTTGAGAACAAAGGAGGGTGCCCCCGCTACACGGCCAGGGTTATTACCGATGTGAAAGTAGGGGATTCGCCTAAATGGATAAAGGAAAAGCTGGAAGTCTGCGGGCTCCGCTCGATTAACAATGTGGTTGACGTGACCAATTACGTGATGCTTGAAACGGGTCAGCCCCTGCACGCTTTTGATCAGGAAAAAATCGAGGGCAAAAAGATCATTGTCAGGTTCGCCGAGACGGGAGAAAAAATTACGACCTTGGATGAAGAAACATATAAACTAAATGAAGATGTTTTGGTTATTGCAGATGCAAAAAAACCCATTGCCGTGGCGGGGGTAAAAGGAGGAAAAAGCCCGGAGATTGACCAAAAAACAAAAACAATTGTTTTGGAATCGGCTAATTTCGATCCCCAGAACGTGAGAAAAAGCTCAAAGACAATAAACCTAAGAACGGATGCTTCTTTACGGTTCGAACACGGGCTTGACCGTAATTTGGCCGAATTCGCAATAAACAGAGCGGCTTATTTTATTCAACAAGTAACCAAAGGAAAGATTGCTAGTGGCCTGATAGATGTTTCTGTTAAACAGAATCCAAAAAAGATAATTAGACTGGATTTAGACTATGCTGACAGATTATTGGGGGTGAAAATTCCCAAGAAACAAGCAGTTGATATTTTAAAAAGGCTTGAATTTAAAATAAAAGCCGCTAAAAAAACAGAAGCCTTAGATGTGGAGGTGCCGACCTTCAGACTGGATGTTTTATTACCCGAAGATCTGATTGAAGAAATAGGAAGGATCTATGGCTATGAAAATATTGGTTCGGCTTTTCCGTTGGCATCCCTGGTCCCGCCCAAAAGGAATCTTGATATTTTCTGGGAAAACTTTTCAAAAGATATTCTCAAGGAATCCGGATTTACCGAAGTTTCCAATTATGCTTTCGTTTCTCAAAAAGACGCGGAGAACTTAGCCTATAAGGAAAAAGAAATGATCGAGCTGGATAATCCCATGAGCTCGGAGTATCAATACCTAAGACCCAGCCTGATCCCCAATCTTTTAAAAAATATAGAAAGCAACCAGGGTAATTTTTCAGAAATTAATATTTTCGAATTGGGCAAGGTTTATAAATCCGACAAAAAAGAGAAAGAAAAAAGAATGCTTTCGGCGGTAATTTTTTCCCAAAAAGGAAAAAACGATTTGTTTTATCAGATGAAAGGAACAGTCGAAGTGCTTTTAAACAAGATGGGGATCAGCAATATTTGGAATGATGATTACCAGCCCACCCCGGAAGACAGCAAATCAATTATCTGGCATCACGGGAAAACTGCGGAAATAAAAGTAGGCAATGTGGAAATAGGATTTTTAGGTGAAATTTCAAATAAAGTCATGGAAAGCTTCAAGATAAAAGGAAGGGTGGTTTTATGCGATATCGATTTTGATAAGCTGTCAAAAATAGCTTCCGAAGAACACGAATATTACCCCATTTCCAGGTTTCCGGCAGCCATCAGGGATATAGCGGTTTTAATTCCCAGGGAAATCAGGGTGGCCGAGGTTTTGAATAAAATAGAAACGGAAGGAGGGGAGCTGGTGAGAGACATAGATTTGTTCGATATTTACGAGGGAGAGGAATTGCCGGAAGGAAAAAAGAATCTGGCTTTCCATATCATTTTCCAATCAGACAAAAAAACCTTGTCTTCAAGAGAGGTAGACGAGCTTCAGGAAAAAATAATCAAGGTCTTAGAAAAAGAGCCCCAGTGGCAAGTTCGAAAACAATAATATGGCTAAAGAAAAAACAAAAACTCAAAAAGCTTCTGATTACAACGCCAAAGATATTTACGTCCTGGAAGGGCTGGAACCGGTCAGGAAGAGGCCTGGAATGTACATCGGAACAACTGGTTCCGAAGGTTTGCATCATCTGATTTGGGAATGCGTTGACAATTCCCTGGACGAAGCGATGGCCGGTTTTGCCAAAAACATAGAAGTTGTCATTCTTCCGGGAAACAAAATCAAGACCGTTGATGACGGAAGGGGAATACCGGTTGACAAGCATCCCCAGACAAAGAAGTCTGCTTTGGAAACCGTAATGACCACTCTCCACGCAGGGGCAAAGTTCGGAGGCAAAGCATATCAGGTTTCCGGCGGATTGCACGGGGTGGGAGTTTCGGTCGTCTGCGCATTGTCAAAGGAAATGAAAGTGGAAGTTTGCAGGGATGGGATAAGATACATGCAGGAATATGTCAGAGGCAAGCCCAAGGCAGCAGTTAAAAAAGACGGAAACTGCAGACAGAGAGGAACAACAATTTTTTTCGAGCCGGATCCGGAAATATTCAGCGAAATCAAATTCGATCTGAAAAAAATCCTCAACCATCTCAGGCAGCAGGTATATCTGACGAGAAAAGTGAGGATAACCGTAATCGACCAAAGGGAAAAGCCGGAGAAGCCGTACACTTTTTATTTTGAAGGAGGGCTTTCTTCCTACGTTAAATACCTGACCAGGGGAAAATCAGTGCGCCATTACAACATTTTCAGCGGATCGGGGACAAAAAATGAAATCTTGGTTGAGGCTGCTTTCCAATACACCGACGAGTATGAGTTTTTTGAAGAAAGCTTTGCCAATAACATCTATACCGGAGAAGGAGGCACCCATCTGACCGGCTTCAGAACAGCTTTGACAAGAACCTTTAACGATTATGCCAAAAAGAACAGCCTGTTGAAAGATAAGGACGATAACCTGAGCGGGGAAGACATCAGGGAAGGTTTTACCGGAGTGGTTTCTGTTAAATTAAGAGAGCCCCAGTTTGAAGGGCAAACCAAGGCGAAATTGGGTAACCAGGAAGTAAAGCCTGCAGTGGAAGCGGTCGTTTCCGAAGCGCTGGCCGACTTTTTGGAAAGAAATCCCCAGGACGCAAGGGCGATCATTGAAAAATGTATTCTCTCGGCCAAAGCCAGAAAAGCGGCTAAATCAGCCAGAGAAACGGTCTTGAGAAAGGGGATTTTGGAAGGCCTAGCCCTGCCCGGAAAATTAGCAGACTGCTCTTCCCGGAATCCCGAGGAATCAGAGCTTTACATCGTGGAAGGGGAAAGCGCGGGAGGCAGCGGCAAGCAGGCCAGGGACAGGAGATTCCAAGCCATCCTGCCCTTGAGGGGGAAGATATTGAATGTTGAAAGGGCAAGGCTGGATAAAATCCTGGAATCAAAGGAAATAAAATCCTTGATCATTGCCCTGGGAACGGCCATTTCCGATGATTTCAATTTGGAAAAATTAAGATACCAGAGGATTATCATAATGAGCGATGCCGACGTGGACGGCGCCCACATCAGGACCCTGCTTCTGACGCTTTTCTACCGCCATTTCCCCCAGATAATTGAAAAAGGGTATTTGTACATCGCCCAGCCGCCCCTGTATAAAGTGCAAGCGGGGAAACAGATTCAGTACGCCTATACAGAAGAAGAAAAAGACAAGCTTATATTGGCCATAAAGAAATCCTCGACCAAGATAAAAACCAAAAAAGAAGGGGACGGGGAAGAGAAAATCAGCGGGGTTAACATCCAGAGATACAAGGGTTTGGGAGAAATGAATCCGGAAGAGCTGTGGGTTACCACCATGGATCCCGAAAAAAGATCGCTTCTTCAGGTTAGAGTAGAAGATGTTAAGGAGGCGGACAGGGTTTTTGACACCCTGATGGGAGACGAGGTTCTGCCCCGCAAGAAATTCATCCAGACCCATGCCAAGAAGGTGAGAAACCTTGACATTTAAAAATTTTCTGGCTAAGATAAGCCCGGAAGCCCGGGAAGGGCTTTTTAAAAACCATGCCATCAGTTACAGATAAAATTTCAACCTTTCTCAAAGAAGTAAGGCTGGAGATGAAAAAAGTCAATTGGCCCACAAGGGAGGAAACAATCAAATATACATTGATTGTTATTGGCGTTTCAGTGTTTGTCGCCACTTACTTGGGAGGCCTGGATTACCTTTTTTCCCTGGTGCTTAAAAGATTTTTTTTGAAATAGAATAATATGTCTAAACAGCAAATTCCCCAAGAAAGAAACTGGTATGTTCTCCATACCTATTCGGGCTATGAAGATGCAGTCGCCAAGAGCCTTAAGCAGAGAATAGAATCTTTGAGCATGGAAGATAAGATTTTTAACGTCCTGGTTCCCAAAGAAAAAAAGATTAAAATCAAGAACGGAAAGAGAAAGACGGTTGAGGAAAAGATATATCCCGGATACGTCCTGGTGGAGATGATCGTCACCGATGATTCCTGGTACGTGGTAAGAAACACGCCCAATGTCACCGGTTTTGTCGGAGCCGGAACCACCCCCGTCCCCGTTTCTTTAAAGGAAATAGAGAGCCTGAAAAAGAGGACGACCGGAGAAGAGCCCCAGTACAAGATAGAGGTGAAAAAAGGAGATCTGGTAAAAATTGTCGACGGCTCTTTCAAGGATTTCGACGGCAAGGTTTCGGAAGTTGACGAAGAAAGAGGAAAAGTCAAGGTCCTCGTCAATATGTTCGGGCGCGATACGCCCATTGAACTGGACTCATTGCAAATTAAGAAGGTATAGAATAATATATATTCATGAAAAAAGTTAAAGCTATAGTTAAAATTCAAATTCCGGCCGGAAAAGCTACTCCTGCGCCGCCGGTTGGACAGATCCTGGCCCCTCATGGCATCAATCTTTCCGAGTTTTGCCTTAAATTCAACGATGCCACGAAAAACAGCCAGGGCTTTGTTATTCCCGTCGAGGTCACGATTTTTGAAGACAGGACCTTCACTTTTATACTCAAGCAGCCGCCTGCTGCGGAACTCTTAAAAAAAGCGGCTGGCATAGAAAAAGGTTCAGGAACTCCCAATAAAATCAAGGCCGGAAAAATTACCAGAGCCCAATTAAAGGAAATCGCAGAAAGGAAGATGCCTGATTTGAACGCCGAAAATATCGAGCAGGCGATGAAAATAATAGAAGGAACGGCCAGAAGTTTGGGAATAACAGTAGAATAATCAAATGTCTAGACCATCCAAAGACCAATATTATCTTAATATCGCAAAACAGATCAACGAAAGATCCAATTGTTTGAGGAGTCAAAATGGTGCGATTATTGTCAGGGATGATCAGATTGTCGCCACTGGGTATAACGGCGCTCCGAGAAAAACAAAATCCTGCATGGAAAAAAACGAGTGCTTAAGGGATAAATTAAATATTCCTCATGGCAAGCAATATGAAATGTGCAGCAGCGTCCATGCTGAACAGAATGCAATAATCAACGCAGCCAGGGCAGGAGTAAGCCTATTGGACGGGGACATGTACATTTATTGCGGAGGAAAAGACGGCAGCGGAGTGGACAGTTTTCCCTGTTTCATCTGTAAGAAAATGATCCTCAACGCTGGCTTGAAAAGAGTGATTTGTTCTACAAAAGACGGCGGATATAAAGTTTTCCAGGTCTCCCAATGGGTTGAAGATTGGCAGAAGCGAGATATCTTGGACGATGAGAGCCAGTACGGAAAAGACCAGAACGAGGCATAAAAAATATAATAGTTAAAGCAAATACAAAATGTCATCATCAGTTGACGTTTTTTTTATTTCTGTTAGTTTAAAAAGCGGAGGGTTCTAGGGATTAGGACCTTTAAAATTGAAAAGGAGGAGCCAAAGAATGAGCTACACGCCATTTAACGTCATTCGGGAAGAAAATTTTCATAATGCATGGGCAAAGGCAGTTAAATTTGTAGTTGACCATGGAGCAGTTCGGACCTTCGGCGGACCGGAATATAAAAACGGACAAAGGACCGGTAAATTTGAACAGAAACACATAAGAGACAGTCGCCAGATTATCTTTTTAAGAGGCGAAGCAATCCAGCAGATATTAAGGGGAGAAATGCATCCCCAATTTCCCTGGACACCTAAAAAGCTTGCAGAATACTGCCTTGAATTTGACTGGCCCTATCTGGAATATTTTAAAAGTTTACCCACCGAGGACAAGAAAAGATTTGACTATATCTACTTTGACCGGTTCGTAAACCCGATAAACCAACTAAAATATCTGAGGGAAAACATTGCAGAACAACGCGAACATCTAACGATGTCGAACCGCTGCCAAGCGATAACATGGCAGCCCATGGTTGACACTGCAACCGGTTCTCCGCCCTGTCTGCAGAGAGTTCAAATACGATGGATTACCGAAAGCTATGTCGAGATTGAAACGGACTGGCGCTCCAGAGATCTTTATACCGCTCTGCAAAGCAACATGAACTGTGAAATCAGAATGTTAAATCGCGAAGTCCTTAAACCGAACGATTTACAAATACAAGAAATTATTGACTTCAGCACATCTTTGCATATCCATGACGGCGACATGCAGAAGGCGGTAGAGGTAAAGCCGGTAGCCATCAATCCTCAAATGATGAGATAATAAAATAAGGAGCTTTTATATATAAATATCAAGCTCTTTTTTCTTTACAATAAGACGTCTTGGTGTAATATTATATCGACCACATAAGTGGTAGCTCATTACATTTTAAGAGGGATTGAAATGCTTGAATTTGAAATGACAAGAGAAAAAATTCCTTGTTTGTACGAACTTTCGTTCGAAAAAGGCGAACCGCCGGTTTTACAAATCAGAATTCACAATGATTTTTTGGAGATAAACAAAGGTATCGTTCCAACGCAAGCAGTGCTGGAATACATAAAAAAAGAGCACAAGCTCAACGAATTTTTACCCTTCGGAGGAGATTATTTCGGATTCGACAAAGCCCTTAAAAAAGGAGAAACCAAGGGCGAATTTACCGAATTCGATATAGAGATTCCCGTGCTCAAAAAGGAAACAAATGAGATTTGCGAACATTGCGGTGGCAAAGGTTGGGACGAATATTTTCAAAGACCCTGTTCCTGGTGCGACGGTAGCAAGCACAAAATACTATACGACTGGAAGCCCTTAACGGCTATCAGCGCAAGCCTGCAGCTGCTGACCTCGATGACGGAAATTTTTGACAAAAAAATTTCGGCCGAGAACAATCAGTTGCTGACCTTTCAGCTGATTTGCGGAAAAGATATGGGAGGATTTCCTATCGGCGGCGCTTACGGCATAGACTTTTGCGGTTGGCTGGACTCTTTTCCAGCCCACTATCAATTCGATCAGGTCATCCATGCGATGGCCGAAGTCCATGCCCACATCTACAAGAGCGAAGTAGATTTCTGGGACTTTCAAGCCTATGTCGAAGAAAGCGCTTGGCTGATAATTAATTGCCCGGGAGATGCCTGCGGGCTTCATCCAAGCGATAGTTACCGGAAACCCGGCGAAGGAAGAAATTTTTCCTGCCATAATTTGGACAATGCCATACAGCAAATAGATTTGCTGATAGGGCTGGCCGTATTGTCCGATGAGGCAAGGAAAGAAATATAGGGTAAGATCTAAAAAAGATCACCCTTTTTATTTTTGAAAAAATACAATCACTTAACAAAATATTAGAAAAATGCTAAGGTGTCCGATGGGAGATATTGATCGGTTAGCCCCTCCCGCAAGAAAAAGTTCTTTAAAATTGGTGGTGACAGAAATGGAAAAAAAGGAAAGGCCAGTTTCTCTTAAAGACTGGCAGAACATGTTCAAAAAAATTTACACACGCAAAGACAAGAGAGACTACACGGAATCCGATCTCTTGTTGCACATCCAAGAAGAAGCGGCTCTGATTGATGAGGGACTGAGAAAAATCGATGAGAATGGAAGGCAAGAAATAATTAACGCTTTGCCGAAATTCTTCTGCTGGCTTTTAAGCTTCTGTAATATGGCGGGTATTGATCTCGAAACGGTGATTTCCGGAAAGTATTCAGGATGCTGTCCTTATTGTGGCAGAGAAAAAAACTGTATGTGTATTACGGGTGATGTGAAACCCTCTCAGTGGCATGCGCTGGATGCGAGAAAAATTCCTTGCAATCTTCCTGAGTGGCAGATAATGTTTTTTGATATTTATGGCAAAATCAATAAAATATCGCCTTTAATCCACATTTGGCTGCATGTCCATGAAGAACTGGGGGAATTCAGCAGGGAATGGAGGTTGGGAAACCGCTCGGAAGCCTTTGACGAGATGGCCGACTCCTTTGCCTGGTTGATGGCATTTTGCAACAAGCTGGGAGTTAATCTGGGCGATCTCACCTGGGAGGCCTATCCCAGAGCATGCAATGTCTGCAAGAAGAAAGAATGCCAATGTCCCAAAGTATGAGGTCTAAAAAGACCTTTTTTCTTTTTGAAAATTTCTTTAAAAATGATACAATCAACCAATGAAAAAGAGCAATTATTCCGGAAAATTTATTGTTTTTGAGGGAATAGACGGTTCGGGAAAATCAACCCAAATGAAGCTGTTGGTAAAGAAGCTCAAGAAAGAAGGATACAATGTCGTAACGATTGATTTTCCCCAGTACGGACAGAAATCAGCCGGGCCCACCGAAGAGTATTTGAACGGGAAATACGGATCTTCCTTGGATGTCGGTCCTTATCGGGCTTCAGCTCTTTTCGCGGTTGACCATTACGACGGAGCTTTTAAAATAAAAGATTGGCTGAAGAAAGGGAAGATTGTTGTTTCCGACCGCTATTTTCAATCCAACATCGGGCACCAGGGAGGCAAGATAAAGGATAAAAAAGAAAGAAAAAGATTCTTGAAATGGCTTTACGGCCTAGAGCTGGGAATCTTCAACATTCCAAAGCCCGATATTACCTTTATCCTGAAGGTTCCTCCTAAAACTTCCCAGACAATGGCCTTAACCATTACCGACAAGAAAAAGAAGGCCAAAAGAAAACTGTACCTAGGCAATAAGAAAAAAGATCTCCATGACAAGGACATCGATCACTTAATAAATGCGGAACGGTCTTACCTCGAAGCGGCAAAAGAATTTCCCAAAGATTTTACGCTAATTGATTGCACAGAAAAAGAAATACTTTTGCCTCCTCAAATAATACATCAAAAGGTTTGGAAAATAGTTAATAAAATTTTATAAAAAAATATGAATATAGCAAAAATGATCGATCAGACGAATATAAGGCCGGAAGCCAAAGCAGTAGATATTATCAAGACCTGCAAAGAAGCCCTGGAATACGGGTTCAGGGGAGTTTGCGTCAATCCGGAATGGGTTAAAACAGCTAAAAATGAGCTAAAAGACAGCGATATTAAGGTTGTCTGCCTGATTGACCCTCCCATAGGCGACAGCATCCACACAGACAGGTCTAGGGCCTGTTTAAAGGCTAAAACGGACGGGGCTGATGAGACAGACGTGGTTGCCTGTATTCCCGATATCAAGCATGAAAGATGGGATAAAATATGGAATGATCTGGAAGAGATCTGCAGGATTTTGCCCACAAAGGTGATAATAGGATCAGGTTATCTTATCGATGAAGAGATTAAAAAAATATCAGAAACAGTTAAAAAAGCCGGGGCGATTTGCGTTAAGACTGCTACCGCCAAGGATCCTCTGGAGAACCGCGAACTGGAGGAAAAATCCAATCATTTGAAAATAATGAAAAGCGCAGCTCCCGGCCTCTTGATCAAGGCTTCGGGTAATATTAAGACTTTCGATGATGCGATGAAAATGATCGCTTCGGGCGCCGACATAATAGGGACGAGCAGCGGCGTCGAGATCGTTCAAGCGTCAAGATAAATTATGGCATATAAACCTACAATCGGCCTGGAAATTCACAGCGAACTGAAAACAAAGACAAAGATGTTTTGCGATTGCCTGAATGATCCGAAAGAAATTAGGCCCAATGTTAATATCTGTCCCATCTGCATGGGTCATCCGGGAACCTTGCCGGTAATCAATATGGATGCTGTCAGAAAGGTAGTAAAAACCGGATTGGCCCTGAACTGCAACATTCCTGAATATGCCAAATTCGACAGGAAGAATTATTTTTATCCCGACCTGCCCAAGGGTTATCAGATTAGCCAATACGACAAGCCATTTTGCCTCAAGGGCTATCTGGAAATAGACGGGAAAAAGATAGGGATAACAAGAGTCCATCTGGAGGAAGATACCGGGAGACTGATTCATCCCCAGAAAGAAGACTATTCCTTGG
>Ga0315275_10006070_pt1 | contig 11504 bp, 11 predicted proteins | sample YL17G03_0_MG_FD_205557 | JGI IMG/M metagenome (GOLD analysis project Ga0315275, IMG submission 205557) | Sediment microbial communities from Yellowstone Lake, YNP, Wyoming, USA - YL17G03_0 | ecosystem: Environmental > Aquatic > Freshwater > Lake > Sediment | place: USA: Wyoming | collected...
GCCGTAGTAGCGCTCGCTGCGGATTACGCGCCCGCCTTCCTTCTGCTCCTTCTCCTGTTTGACCTCGGCGGAGATGGAAACCACGTTGCCGTCGACATCCACCTTGATGTCTTCCTTTTTCACGCCGGGAATGTCGGCGCGAACGACATATGCGCTGTCATTTTCCTTCACGTCCATCTTGATCTGCATCTGCGGCGCCTGTGGATCCAGGCGCACCGGCCGCAGCATGAAGCCCTTGAACATATCGTCCAGATCCGCGAACGGATCGTATCTCGTCACGTTTGCCATGCTCACTCTCCTGTCGTCTCGATGTTGGTGGCTTCGCCACCGGAAGTTGAATCCGCTTCAATGCCGCTGTCGTCCGCGCTGAGGCGTTCCCGCAGTTCGGCCTCCGCCTGGTACCAGTCGTCCTCGGCCGCATCGCCCTCGAAGCCGCGTGCTTCGGCGCGGAAATAGGCGGCGGTCGCGACCATGTCGCGCCATTCCTCATCGCTGAACTCGTTGCGCGGATCGTCTGTCTTGCCGTGCTTCGAACCCGCGGCAACAGGCGCACGCTTGCGCGCACGCTTCGCATGCGGCGTTTCCTTGCGTTCGATTGCGCGTTTGATCGCGGACTTGCGTACGCCCCTTGCAGTGGTCATGGCAGTCATGGCGCAAACCTTCCGGGTCGGCCGCCCCCTATCGGGCATGCAATAAGCGCGATCTTAGGCAACACCGCGAGGCCTTCCTTGACGCAGATCAAACGAAGCCGAAACAGCAAGCCGTTGCGCAATCCTTAACGCTCCGATCGGGTTGCTCTTGACTTGCGTCAAGCAGCGGCGCCTCGCGGTTTGTTAGATTGACCGCGTCATCAATGCCTCCGGGAAGGCCTGTCATGTCCGCCAAAGAACTGCTGTTTCACCATGACGCCCACGAAAAAGTCCGCATGGGCGTCAATACGCTGGCCAATGCCGTCAAAGTGACCTTGGGGCCCAAGGGCCGCAACGTTTTGCTGCAGCAAAGTTACGGCCCGCCCTTGATCGCAAACTCCGGTGTCGTGGTGGCAAAGGCCATTGAACTGTCCGACCCATTCGAGAACATGGGCGCGCAACTGGTGCGCGAAGTCGCGTCCAAGACCTCGGAGGTGGCCGGCGACGGAACGACGACCGCCACCGTGCTGGCGCAGGCGATCGTCAACGAAGGCATGAAGGTGGTCGCGGCGGGAATGAATCCGATGGACCTGCGCCGCGGCATCGACCAGGCCGTGGCCGCGGCGGTGGCCGAATTGAAGCGGATCTCGCGTCCCTGCTCGACCGCCACCGAGATCGCACAAGTGGGCAGCATCTCGGCGAACAACGAGCAGTCTGTCGGCGACATCGTTTCGCGGGCGATGGACAAGGTGGGCAAGCAGGGCGTGATCACGGTCGAAGACGGATCGGGCCTGGACAACGAACTGGAAGTGGTCGAGGGCATGCAGTTCGACCGCGGCTATCTGTCGCCGTACTTCATCAACAACCCCGAGCGGCAGGGGGCCATCTTGGAAGACGCCTACGTGCTGATCCACGACAAGAAGATTTCCGCCGTCAAGGAATTGCTCCCTGTCCTCGAGGAAATCACGCGCGCGGGCAAACCGCTGCTGATCGTGGCCGAAGATGTGGAAGGCGAAGCGCTGGCAACACTGGTGGTCAATACCATACGCGGCGTCATCAAGACCTGCGCGGTCAAGGCACCGGGTTTCGGCGACCGCCGCAAAGCCATGCTCGAGGACATCGCCGCGCTCACCGGCGGAACGGTCGTTGCCGAGGAATTGGGCCTGAAGCTCGAGAATACGAAGCTCTCGGATCTCGGCCGGGTCAAGCGCATCGAAGTGGACAAGGAGAACACCACGCTGATTCATGGCGCCGGAGACCCCAAGGCCATCGACGAGCGCATCGCGCGCATTCGCGCGGAAGCTGAAAAGTCAACCAGCGACTACGATCGGGAAAAGCTCGAGGAGCGCGCCGCCAAACTCGCCGGCGGCGTGGCGCTCATCAAGGTGGGCGGCGCCACCGAGACGGAGATGAAGGAACGCAAGGTGCGGGTCGTCGATGCGTTGCACGCCACCCGCGCCGCGGTCGAAGAAGGGATCGTCCCCGGCGGTGGCGTTGCGCTGGTCCGGGTGCGCGCCGCGCTGGCCGGCCTCAAGGGCGCCAACGACGACCAGACCGCAGGCATCCAGATCGTGCTGCGTTCGCTGGAAGAACCGCTGCGCCAGATCGTCGGCAATACCGGAGCCGAACCCTCCGTGGTGTTGAGCAAAGTAGCCGAAGGCAGCGGCAGTTACGGCTATAACGCCGCCACGGAACACTACGGCGACCTGGTGAACATGGGCGTGATCGATCCGACCAAAGTGACCCGTATCGCGCTGCAGAATGCGGCATCCGTAGCCGGGCTGATCCTGACCACGGATTGCATGGTGGCCGAGATCCCGCAGAAAGCCGCGCCTGCCCGGGCGGACGACATGCAGATGTAGAGTACCGCACGCATCTTTGGCCAATCGGCATTGGTCGTGCACCCCGCCTTGAGCCTTCCCGCGACGCGTGATATGGTTGAACAGGAAGACTTCCCGTCGGAGTTCATGAGCCGCAAGAGCACGTCTCGCAAACTGGAAGCGGCCCTCACGCCCCGGCAGCCGGAACTGCCTGAGCGCGGGCGCCGTGAGCCGGTCCCGGTCGCGTTGCCCCGGCGATGGGTCCTGCGGCTGGTCCCCGTGCTGATTGCTCTGGTCACCTTCGCGGCGTTTCTGCCCACGCTGCAGAACCAGTTCGTGAACTGGGACGACGCTGACAATTTCCTCGACAACCCGCACTATCGCGGACTCGGCTGGTCCCAGCTGCGCTGGATGTGGACGGCGTTTCACATGGGTCACTGGATTCCGCTGACCTGGATGACCCTCGGCCTGGACTACCGGCTCTGGGGCATGAACCCCGTCGGCTACCATCTGACCAGCCTCGTCCTGCACGCCGCCAATGCGATCGTCCTTTACTTCGTCGCCCTTCGGATTCTGGGGCTGGCGCTGCCCGACCCAGGTGACCGGCGGCGAGCGAGCCTCGCTCTCGCCGCGGGGTTTGCCGCCCTCCTCTTCGCCCTGCATCCCCTGCGCGTGGAGTCGGTCGCCTGGGCCACGGAACGGCGCGATGTGCTCTCGGGGCTCTTTTACCTGTTGACGATCCTCGCCTATCTCCGCGCCCTCGAGCGCGGGGAGCGTGGCCGGGGGTGGTACTGGGGGGCCGTTGGCTTGTTCGCCTGCGCGCTGCTGTCCAAATCCATGGCCGTGAGTCTCCCGATCGTGCTGCTGATCCTGGACGTCTATCCGCTCAAACGCCTCGGCGGGGCCACGGGCTGGTGGAGCAAGTCCGCGCGGCGCGTCTACCTGGAGAAGATCCCGTTCGTCCTGTTGGCGGGCGCGGCCGCAGCCATCGCATTCCTCGCGCTCTTTCAACTCCACAACATGGCGGTCTTGGATAAACTGAGCGTGCCCGGCAGGTTGGCGATCTCCGCGTACAACCTGAGTTTCTACCTGTGGAAGATGGTCGTGCCGGTGACGCTCTCGCCCCTCTACGAGCTGGGTCCCGTCAACCCGTCGGCGACACCGTTCCTGCTCAGCTACGCCGCGGTGCTCGCCATCACCGTTCTCGCGCTGGCCGTCCGCCACCGAGTACCGGGCCTGCCGGTGGCCTGGCTCGCTTACCTCATCATCCTGCTCCCGGTGCTCGGGATCTTTCAGAATGGCCCCCAGGTCGCCGCCGACCGCTATACCTACCTGGCGGGCATGGGCTGGGCGCTGTTGGCCGGTGCCGGCCTGCTTTGCGCTTCGCGACGGCTGCCCGTCCTGTCCGCCGGGCTCGCTCTCGTGCTCCTTGGTGGCTTGGGATCTCTGACCTGGAGCCAGACCCGGATCTGGCACGACTCGGAGACCCTCTGGAGCCATGCGGTGGCCATTGATCCCAGTTCCCCGCTCGGTGAGTACAACTGGGGCCTGGCGCTCGATCGGCAAGGCAAAGTGACCGAGGCGATCGAGCGCTACCAGGCGGCCCTGCGCCTCAACCCGAACTATGCCGACGCCCACAACAGCGTGGGTGCTGCGCTCGCCAACCAGGGCAAGGTGGCCGAGGCGATCGAGCACTACCAGACGGCCCTGCGCCTCAGGCCGGACTTCGCCGAGGCCCACGGCAACCTGGGTGCTGCGCTCGCTCAACAGGGCATGCTGGCCGAGGCGAACGACCGTTATCGGCAGGCCTTGCAGATCAAGCCCGACTATGCCGACGCCCACGGCAACTGGGGCAATGCGCTCGCTCGGCAGGGCAAGCTGGCCGAGGCGAACGAGCATTACCGGCAGGCCTTGCAGATCAAGCCTGACTATGCCGACGCCCACTTCAATTGGGGCAATGCCCTGGCTCGGCAGGGCGAGTTGGCCGCGGCCATCGCGCACTATCAGCAGGCGCTGCAGATCAAGCCCGACTCCGCCCAGGCCCACACCAACTGGGGCAATGTGCTCGCGCAGCAGGGCAAGCTGGACGAGGCCATCGCACACTATCAGCAGGCGCTGCAGATCAGGCCTGATCACGCCGCAGCCCGCGCCAACCTGCACGAAGCTCTGCGTGCGCGCGACATGGGCAAGGAGGACACGGCCCACTACCGCGAGGCCGAAGAAAAGGAACAGCGTGCGAAACGCGCTCGTTGACCGCGCTGCCGAGGAGTCCGACCGACGCATGACCACCAGGCCGCGGCTGCTCATCCTCATCGTCGCGTACAACGCCGAGAAGAACTTTGGCGCCGTGCTCGGGCGCGTACCGCGCCAGCTCGCGCAGGAGTACGACGTCGATGTGCTCGTGCTCGACGACTCGTCCGCGGACCGCACGTTCGAGAAGAGCCGCCAAGTTCAGCGCGAGGGGACGATCCCGTTCGCTCTCCACGTCCTGTTCAACCCGGTCAACCAGGGCTACGGCGGCAATCAAAAGATCGGCTATCACTTCGCCATCGAGCAGGGCTTCGACTACGTGGCGCTCCTGCACGGAGACGGCCAGTACGCGCCTGAGTGCCTCATGGACCTGGTGCGCCCGCTTCGCGCCGGCGAAGCCGACGCCGTCTTCGGGTCGCGGATGCTCGAGAAGGCCGCGGCGCGGCGCGGCGGCATGCCACTGTACAAGTACGTCGGCAACAGGATTCTGACTCGATTCCAGAACTGGATTCTCGGCGCGTCGTTGAGCGAGTTCCACTCGGGCTACCGCGTCTACTCGGTCGCGGCGCTGCGCAGCATCCCCTTTGCCCTCAATACGAACGACTTTCATTTCGACACTGAGATCATCATTCAACTGCTGCTGGCGGGGATGCGGATCAAGGAGCTGCCGATCCCGACCTACTACGGCGACGAGATCTGCCGCGTCAACGGCCTGAGGTACGCGGGCGACGTCGCCAAGTCGGTGTTGCTGGCGCGCTGCCAGCGGATGGGTCTTTTTTACGACCGGCGCTTCGATTGTGAACCGGGGGCGACCGAGCACGCGCACTATCAGCCGAAGCTGAACTATCTCAGCCCGCACAGCGCCGCGCTCGCCGCAATACCTCAGGGCGCGCGCGTGCTCGATCTGGGCTGTGCCGGCGGCTACTTCGGCGGCATGCTGCGCCGCGAGCGAGGATGCCGCGTGACCGGGGTCGACCAGTTCCGGCTCGGGCCCGGCGTCGAAATGGACCGGTTTATCCGTCATGATTTGAACGATGGCTTGCCTGCGGTCGATCTGCGCGACTACGACTATATCCTTCTGCTCGACGTCATCGAGCACCTCTTGTCGCCGGAAGCGTTCGTGAACGATCTGCGCACAGCGCTGACACTGGCGCCAGAAGCGAGGCTTCTTGTCAGCACGGCGAATATCGGCTTCGCCGTCAACCGCTTCATGCTTCTGATCGGGCAGTTCAACTACGGCAAGCGAGGCATTCTGGACCTCACGCACACGCGCTTATTCACCTTCTCGTCGTTGCGGCGCCTCTTCGAGCAGGGCGGATTCCGCGTGTGTCGGATGCAGGGGATTCCTGCTCCGTTTCCGCTCGTCCTCGGCGACGGCCCGCTTGGCCGCTCGCTGGTGGCGATCAACACGGCGCTCATTCGAATCGCACGCGGCTTGTTCTCCTACCAGATGCTCTTCGTCGTCGAGCCGCAGCGCTCGCTCGAGTACCTCCTGCGGGAAGCGCACCACGAAGCGGCAATTCGCAGCGAAGGCGACGAACGCCGGGTGGCCAAGCGCTGAACGAGCGGGTCCCGGCGTCTGCACGCGGTCGTTCAGGAGATTCCGGCAGCTCATGCTGGCAGGCGGGGCGTGGGTCTGATACCAGGCGCCGATCCCGCGCAATACGTCGAGCGTTCCCCGGTGCGCGTTCCCCGGTGCGCTTTCTCCGGGCGGTGGTGCCGGCGCGCATCGATGAGATCTTCCCCCTGCGCTGCGCACCGTGCTGCGCCGAGATGCGCATCATCGGCCTCACTCACGCAGGCCGTCAGTGGGATGCGTTGTCGTCCGGCCGGGTAAACAAAGGCCCGTGGCGCCGTCCCCACTCGGCGGCCCGGGCAATGGCCACGCGAATGGCGAAACCCTCGTCGTGCCCGTCTCTGAGCAGCGCGTTCGCGATCTCTATGGCCTTGTCCCGGGTGTCGGGTTCGAGGTTGCGCATCGCGGCCGGAAAGTGCTCGCGGGTCCAGGGCATGGCGCTAGTGTAGTGCTTCAGTCTGTTTGGAACTTATGCGGCTCTGTAACCGAAAGACTCCTTCCCTCGCTTGCGGGGGAAGGCGGGGATGGGGGCATGTTTAGCGTGCACGTGCGGGATTCGCCCCCACCCTACCCTGCTGCGCTTCAAGTGTTCCCTTGTCCCCCGCACGCGAGGGAGGGAAAGTTCCGGTAATTCAGAAGCACTACACTAGCGCGTCCAGTTCACCCGCACCAGAAATTCGTCCGGGCTGTATTTGATGACCAGTTCCCCCTGGAAAGCGCCGCGCAGCGCGTCGCCGATGCGGCGCGCCAGGTGCACGTCGGTGGTGGTCACCGTGACCACGCCTTGCCGATTGTCGATGCCCATGATGCGCTGGAGCGGATGGTCCTGCGCCTCGCGCGCCTCCTCGTTGCGCACCAGACGCAGCAAGTCCTGCTCGTGCGCGGCCACGTACGGACCGGCCAGCGTGATATAGCCCGCCGGGGCGCGGTCGTTGACCCGGTGGCATGCCGGGCACACGTGTTCGTTTGCATTCTGCGGCCGGGCGCCGCGCTGCCAGCGCCCCTTGCGATAGATCACGCCGCATTGCGGACACACGGCCGGCTCGGCCGGCTTGCCGCGCGCGTGATACGGATCGTGCCCGACCTCCTCGAGCTGCCGGTCCCGATGGGACCTGTCGTGGGCCCGCGGTTCGCGCCCCTTCATGGCTGTTCTTCCGTTTGTTTGCTCGATGCCGGCTGGCCGTTGGCAGGATGCTTCAGTGCGCGACGCATCTTCTGCGCGTGCTCCTCGAGCTGCCGGCGCACCGCATCGAAGGCGTCACGCAAGGCCACGTAGACGTCCTCGTGGTGGTCGCGGTTCACGACCAGCTCGCCTCCCGGAACATGCAGCGTGATGCGCACATTGAAGGGATTGCCCTGCTGCTTGTGACGATGGGGTTGCTCGATGCTGACGTGGCAGCGCATCAGCCGCGGAAAAATGGCCTCGAGCTTGCCGGCTTTTTCGCGGATCAGGTTCTCCAGCGCCTGCGAATGCGCCACTTCATGAAAGACGATTTGAACAGGTGTTTCCATTGCCGCTCCTCTCAGGCCATCACTTTGCGCAGCGCAGCTTCGCGTTTGCGCTCGCCGCCCACCATGGCAGCCAGCGCCGACATCTCCTCGGCAAGCAGGCACAGCACGTCGTCGGCCGCGACGATGCCCACCAGATAGCCGTCCGCATCGGTGACGACCAGGCGCCGCACGGCCTTGAGTTGCATCAACTCCACAACCTCCGCGACACCCCAGTCTTCTTTGACGCTGACCAGCGCGCTGCCCATGATATCGCCGATCTGGATGACTTTGGGGTCGAGCCCCAGCGCCACCACGGCCACGGCGATGTCGCGATCGGTCACGATTCCCGCGGCAATGCGTTTGTCCTCCGGCTCGTCGACCACCACGATGCTGCCCACGTGATACTCGCGCATCAGCCGCGCAGCCGTTTTCACGGTGACGTCACGCTTTGCGCAAACCACTTCCCGACTGCAGATTTCCCCGATCGGCATGACCGCCTCCCCTTTTTGGTAAGGACTGCATTCTGCTTCAGGCACGCGGCCGCACCTTGACGCAGATCAAGCGGCGGTGGCATGGCCCGGCTGCCCCGGCCGATGAGCGCGGGCATCAGCCGGGAGGCGGCGACAGACGCTGCAGCAATGGCGTCCAGGGCTGCAAACGCTGCGCATCCTCGGCGGGTCGCGAGGCGTCGTAGGCAAAGGCGAAGGCAAGCTCATCGGGTTGCAGCGGCTCGTGCGTCGCGAGTTGATGTTCGAGCACGCCCAGGTCCGCGTCCGATGCGTCTTGCCCCTGTCGCAGCCGAACGCCGATGCGGCTGCGCAGAATCTCCTCGCGGACGCGGAAATCGACGATCGAAAACGGCACGCGGGCACGGGTCGCCAGGGCACGGAACCAGTCCCGGTGCCGCCGGTTCAGGAAGGTGGCGTCGACGATCACGCCGTATCCGGACTCGAGGACCGTCCCCGCCAGGTCCAGCAGCCGCCGGTAGGTCGAATCGGTGACGTCGGCCGAATAGAGGCCGCCCGCAATGCCTGCCTCCCGGTGATTCGTCGACGAAATGTCGTGCATGCGCTTTCTTTCGATGTCGGATCGGATCCGGATCGCGCCGCTCAGTTCAACCAGGGATTGGGACAGCGTGGTCTTGCCGCTCCCGGAAAAGCCGTGCGTAATGGCAACGAAACCAGGACGCGGGCGCGCGCAACGGCCTGCCAGTTCGAGATAGCGGCGGCAGCTGTCCAGCAAGGGCCCCTCTGCTTCACTGCCGCGCTCGAGCTGGCGGGTCCGTAGGACGCCGATCTTTGCGCGCACCATCGCCCGATACGCGAAGTAATAGGGCAGCACGCGCAGCCCCCCGTAGTCGCCGGAGTGTTCGAGGTAAGTGTTCAGAAATCGTCTGCCGAGGTCCGGTCGCTCGGTGGCATGCAGGTCCATGACCAGGAACGCGACTTCGCTCATCACGTCGATCCAGCGCAAGTCCGGGTTGAATTCGAGGCAATCGAAAGCCAGCGGCTCGCCGTCCAGCAACACGATATTGCCCAAATGAAGATCGCCGTGGCATTCGCGCACCCGGCCGTCGTGTTTGCGCTGCACGAACACGTTGCGCCGGCGGCCGTGCTCTTGCCGCGTCCAGCCTTCGATGTCGTCGAGGACCTGCACATGCGCCGCATGCGCCGGAACTGCACGGATCTGGCTGAAGTTCTGCGCGGCAGCGGCCCGTATTGCCTGCGGCGTTCCATAGCCATCGCTTTCCCGCGAACACGCCGCGCGGGTGTGATACTGCGCCACCAGCGCGGCCAGCGCGTCCATATGGCGCGAGGTCAGCCCGCCGCGGGCAAGCACCCTGTCGGCCAGGGCTTCCTGCGGGAACTCGAGCATCTTCACCGCATACTCGATCGCCGCCGCGTCGTCGCCGACCCTGGGCGCCTCGCGCGTTCCGCCGATGGCCACGACCTGCAGGTAGATTTGTGGCGCCAGCCGCGCGTTGAGCCTCAACTCTTCCTGGCAGAAGAAGCGTCTCTTTTCCAGCGTCGTGAAATCCAGAAAGCCGAAGTCGACCGGTTTCTTGATCTTGTAGGCGAAGGTTCCGGTCAGCACGATGAACGAGATGTGGGTCTCGAGCATCGAAATGCCCGCGACGGGGTGCGGATAGCAGGCGGGATCGCGCAGCGCCTGCACCAACTTCCTCTGGGCCTCTCCGGCCTGATCGACCGCTGCCAATGTCCGTTGCTCCTTTTCAGGCCTTTGTAGACGCGAATCGCCCGCCGCCACTTGACCAGGATCAAGGCAACACAGAATCAGGGTGCGACCCACTTGATTCCGGTCAATGGCATCCCGCCGCCACGCGGTTAGTATGCGCATCGTATGAATGGCGAAGAGCACATGGATCACAAACCGGGGCTCGCTCTGATTGCCGGCGATGCCCATCGGCGGCTGGCGCAGGAAATCGCGCGCCTGATCGGAATCGCGGCGACCCCCACATCCGTCACGGCTTTCGCCGATGGCGAAACGCGCGTGCGCATCGAGGGCGAGGTTCAGGATGCCGATGTGTACATCGTGCAGCCGACATCGGCCCCCACCAACGAGCGCCTGATGAGCCTGGCATTGCTCGCGGATGCAGCGCGCGGCGCCGGCGCCGCGCGCGTCACCGCCGTGTCACCCTACTTCGGCTATGCGCGGCAGGACGTGCGCAAGAACCCGGGCGAGCCGCGCTCGGCGCAGCTTGCGGCGCGGATTCTGGGCTGCGCCGGAATCGACCGCGCGGTGGTGCTGGAGCTGCATTCTCCCGCATTGGAGAGTGCGTTCGCTATGCCGCTGCTGCATTTACAGGCGGACGAACTCGTGTTGCCGCTCGTGCGCGGCTGGGGGATCGCCGATCTGGTGATCGTTTCTCCCGATGCCGGTGGGCTTAAGCGGGCACAACGCTATGCCTCCGCTCTCGGGGCTGGGCTGGCGGTCGTCGCCAAGACGCGCCCCGGCGCTGACGCGGCCGTTGCGCTGCAAATCCTCGGCGATGTGCGCGACCGCGTCTGCCTGATCGCGGATGACATGGCGAGCACGGGGCGTACACTGGTCGCGGCGGCGGAATCGTTGGCGCGTGCCGGGGCCAAAGAAATCCATGCGCTGTTTGTCCACGCGGTCATGGCGCCCGGCGCCCTGGAACGGATGTGCGCGGGGCCCCTGCGGCGTATCATCACGACCGACAGCGTGCCGAGCGCGCCGGACACGCGCGTTCAAGTCCTGTCTGTCGCGCCACTGCTTGCCCGCGCAGTCAGCAGCCTCGCGCGGCAACGATGAACAGGTTCCGCCTAACTTGAAAGGAGACGTTTCATGCTCACACCGGAGCAATTGGGAAGGCTGCGCGCCATGATCGACGAGCGCCATGAGGCGCTCGAGTCGGAAATCCACCGCGACGCGGCCCGCGCGCGCGATGAGCCGTACCGCCTGCTCGCGGGCGAGGTCAGCGATGCGGGCGACGAGGCGAGCGCGGACCTGATAGCGGATGTGGACAACGCCGAACTCTCGCGCGACCTGCAGGAGCTTCGCGCGCTGGAGACGGCACAGGAAAGGCTCGACAGCGGCAGTTACGGGTCGTGCCTGGACTGCGGCGGCGAAATCGAATTCGAACGACTGCTTGCGCAACCGGCGGCGCTGCGCTGTTATGACTGCCAGCGGGTGCACGAAAGGACTTACGCGCACGCCCCCGAGCCGAAGCTCTAGGAGCCTGTCGGACTTAGGTGT
>Ga0315275_10006077_pt1 | contig 11500 bp, 10 predicted proteins | sample YL17G03_0_MG_FD_205557 | JGI IMG/M metagenome (GOLD analysis project Ga0315275, IMG submission 205557) | Sediment microbial communities from Yellowstone Lake, YNP, Wyoming, USA - YL17G03_0 | ecosystem: Environmental > Aquatic > Freshwater > Lake > Sediment | place: USA: Wyoming | collected...
CACGGACGGTACGGGCATCGACATGGCAGTCCACACGTTGTGCGTCCACGGCGATAATCCGTCGGCCGTTGACCATGTGAGGACGATCCGGCAGATGCTGGAGGCCGAGGGGCTTCGCATCGTGCCCCTGGGAGCATCGGCCTGACATCCCCTCCATCACGGTATTTCCCAAGCTATGGCAGCGATTCTCTATGAACAGGCTCGATTCCGGTTGAGCGGCGACCGCGCACTCCTGGTGGAATACGGCGACGGAATCGACCCCGTCGTCAACGAAAAGGTGCGGGCCATGACGGCGCTCCTGAAGAAAAACCTCCCGTCCGGCGTCGAGGCGGTTGTCCCGGCCTACCGCTCCCTCTCCATTCTCTACGATCCGCTGGCGACGACGCCCGGAAGGCTGGCAGAGATCCTCCATGCGCTGGAAGCGGATTTTTGTGCGGCGGAGATTGCGGAGGCGAAGGTCGTTCCGATCCCGGTCTGCTACGGCGGCGAGTTCGGTCCCGACGTCGGCGTTGTGGCGGAACACACCGGCCTGCGGGAGGATGAGATCGTCGCCATCCATGCCTCCGTCGACTATCCCATCTACATGATCGGTTTCACGCCGGGATTTAGCTACCTGGGCGGACTGGATCGCCGGTTGCAGACGCCGCGCAGAAAAACGCCGCGGACGAACCTGCCGGCGGGTTCCGTGGGAATCGCGGAATCCCAGACGGGCATGTATCCCGTCGACAGTCCCGGCGGCTGGCAGATCATCGGGCGGACGCCGCTGCGACTCTTTGCCCCCGTGCGGGAAACCCCCTTTCTGTACGAGGCGGGGGACCGTATCCGGTTCGTACCCATCTCCGAGGCCGAATTTGGCCGGGTGTACAAAAAGGAGTGGTCCTGATGGAGCTCTTCGCCGTCCGGAACCCCGGTCCGATGACCACCGTGCAGGATCTCGGGCGTCTCGCCTTCCTGGATCGGGGCGTTCCCCTCTCCGGGGCCCTCGATCCCTTTGCCTGCCGGGTTGCGAATCTGCTCGTGGGGAATCCGGAAGATGTCGCCGTGCTGGAGATCACCGTGATGGGCCCCACCCTGGAGGTTCTCACTTCGGCCGACATCGCACTGACCGGCGCCGACATGGGGATGACGGTCAACCGGGAACCTGTCCGGGGATGGCGGAGTGTCGGAGTCAACCCCGGCGACATCATCCGGATTCCCCGGGCGGCATCCGGCTGCCGGGCCTGCCTGGCTGTAACGGGGGGCATCGATGTACCCCCGATGATGGGGAGCCGCTCCACCTTCGTGAGGGCAAAAATCGGCGGCGTTCAGGGACGCGGATTGATCAAAGGCGATGTCCTGCGCAGGGGCGCGGGCGGTCTGCTGGATCGCCCCCGTGAGCTCCCCGGCGAATGGATTCCGCGATATGCGCGGGAGATCGCGCTCAGGGCCGTCCCCGGTCCACAGGACGACGCCTTCCGGGAAGGCATCGGCGCCTTTTTCGGCGCCTCCTATGAAGTGACCCAGCAGGCCGACCGAATGGGCTGCCGGCTCCGGGGGGCCGCCGTCCATCGAGATGCGGGATCACCCGAAAGTATCGTGACGGAGCCCACGATGCCCGGAAACGTTCAGGTTCCCGCCGACGGGCAGCCCATCATCCTCCTCGTCGAGCAGACCTCGGGGGGGTACGCAAAAATCGCAACCGTGATTACAGCGGATCTTCCCAACGTGGCGCAGGCCATGCCCGGGAATGTCGTGCGGTTCGAACGGGTGACCCTGGAGGATGCCCACCGTCTGTATCGGGAGCAGCAGCTTCAGATGCAACAGGTCAGGGAGTATCTCAAAAGGGTTTATGGCTTGTGATGGGATTTATTAATTCTTTGGCCCCTTTCTAAGGATTGGTTTTCAGATATTTATTGAATTCCTGAAAAGCCCTTCTCACGGGAATGGCAAACCCCATCCCTTCGAATTTTTGGGTTATCACTTTCAAGGTATTAATGCCGATGACTTTCCCGTCAGCGGTAATCAGCGGCCCACCGCTGTTTCCCGGGTATATTTTGGCGTCCGTTCGGATGTAATCATTGTCATATCCGGATAGGACCCCGGAGCTTACCGAATCAACAACTCCCAGGGGACTTCCGATGGCAAAGACCCCCATTCCCTGAGTCATCTCTTTTTGTGCGCCTGACTGAATGTATGGTGATTTGCACCCATCTATTTTCAGAAGAGCCAAATCATGATCGTTGCTTACGGAAACAAGATTGGCCTCAAGCTCTGTTTTGTCTTTCAGGATAACGGTAAACTGGCGGTCGTGTTTGGCCATTCTGGCTTTCTTGGTGAATTCCCCTTTCTCCTGCCGGTATTTCGATATCCTTTCTTCGAATTCGTTTTTTCGTTTTCTGAGCTGCGCTTCGTAGAAATCATATTGCGCAGATTGGCTCCTGTATTTTTGCATAGCGCTTATTTGGGCATTCGGATCGGTCATGCGGTCAATAGATGTCTTATAATCATCCAGATCGCTTCTCATTCTTCTTAACCGATTTTCTGCTTCAGCTATGGTTGCTTCATCATCCTCTATCCTATTATCCACTCGGGCGATAAACTCTTCCGCTTTTTTCATTTCAGTTTCATTCACCCTCAGTACATGTTTATTCGTCAAAATATAGCCGTTCTCATTGATAAAGAATCCTGATCCCTGCCCTATCGATGTCTTAATGGTTACGGTGCTGAGGGAGGCCTTCTCTATATCGTTTTTCGGCCGATATTTCTGTGTCAAATCTTTTTCGATATCTCTAAACTCGGAAGACCTTGAAGATCGTCCGTCTTTGCTTTTGATAATTTCCATATTTTCGACATTACCCGGGGGGGAGTCCGTTAAAACCCAGTGACCACTCTTATCTTTGTATTGGTAAATATCGGCTTCTGCCTTGCCCTCACCAAACACGAGGATTAAAAAGAGTACCAGAATTGCGTTGACAGAAAGGAGGGCCCTCTTAGAAAGGTATGGGTATGAATATCCCCTGTTCAAAGCGATTTCTTTGCGTTTCATCTCATCCTCCCGCGGTATGATAGGAGCTGTTCAGATCACTTCGGCAAAAAGGTCGTAATCGTCGGCGGCGGTAATCCGGCAGGCGGCGATCCGTCCCACCTCCGGATCCCCTCCCCGAAGATGGGTCACCCCATCGATCTCAGGGGCCTGGCGGCGACACCTTCCGGTGCGGGTGAACCCGTCCAGTTCGCCCGGCCCCTCGATGAGGATCTCCTGTCGCGTGCCGATCAGGGCGCTGTTGATCTCCCCGGAGATCAATGCCTGTTCCTCCATCACGAGGCCGCGGCGCCGTTCCTTTTCCCTTTCGGAGATCCGCAACGGCAGGGCCGCGGCTTCCGTCCCCTCCTCCCGGGAGTACGGAAAGACCCCGAGATGGTCAAAGCGGGTCTCCCGGACGAAAGAGAGGAGCCTCTCAAACCGGCGGGGGGTCTCCCCCGGAAAGCCGACGATCAGCGAGGTCCGCAGGGCGACATCGGGAATGACCTCACGGGCGTGCGCGATGACCTTGCGGATCAGCGCGTTGTCCCCCCGCCGGTGCATCGCGGTAAGGATCGCATCATCGCTGTGCTGGATGGGGATATCCAGGTAGCGGCAGATCTTCTCTTCCTCAGCAATCGTCCGGAGGAGCTCCTCCGTCAGACGGGCGGGGTAGGTGTAGAGAAGGCGGATCCAGGAAAGCCCGTTGACTTGGGCCAGCTCCCGGAGGAGACGGCTCAGGGTCGGTTTGCCCTTCCGGTCGAGGCCGTAGGCCGTCGTATCCTGCGCGGTGACGATCAGTTCGCGGACCCCCCTTGCGGTCAGATCTTCCGCCTCGCGGAGGATGTCGTCGATGGTTCGGCTCCGGGCCTTGCCTCGAATGGAGGGGATCACGCAGTAGGAGCAGCGGTTGGAACAGCCATCGGCGATCTTGATGTAGGCGCTGTGAGCCGGGGATGAGATCAGCCGTCTGTGGCCGGCGTTCATCAGGAAGGTCGGCCGGCCGATCACGGAGCGTCTCCGGCGGTCGGTTTCGGGGAGAGTCCGCAGTCGGTCCAGATGTCGGCCGATATGGGGCGTCTCGGCCGTGCCGAGGAAGAGATCGACCTCCGGCAGCGCCCCTTCCAGTTCCTTCCCATAGCGCTGCGGGAGACAGCCGGTGACGACCAGGTGCGAGCAGGGGCCCTTTCCCCCCGTCTTCCAGGCAGCCGCCTGGAGGATCTCTGCGATCGCCTCCTCCCGGGCGGGGAGGATAAAAGCGCAGGTGTTGATCAGGATGACGGAGGCCTCCTCCGGCCGGTCCGTCAGCAGATAGCCTGATTCGGCAAGGATGGCCCCCATGACCTCGGAATCGACCTGATTTTTGGGACAGCCGAGGCTGATGATGTGGACATTTTTTGCAACCATTTGAGGATATTCTTTCTGACCATGAAGCCCGGGCAGTCGCGCAGGCGAGGCTTTTCCATCAATGCGGGATTTTCCGCGCGAGGATCTTCCGCGGCTTGGCGCCGTCCGAGGGGCCGACAACGCCCTCCGCCTCCATCCGTTCGATGATCCGGGCCGCCCGGTTGTAGCCGATCTTCATGTAACGCTGCACGAGGGAGATCGACGCCTGTCCCAGATCGGTCACGAGTGCGACGGCCTCGTCGTACTTCTCGTCGAAGTCCGCGTCCGGTTTCTCCCCCTCGGCCGCCTCGGGTTCATATTCCGTGATCGACTCGTCGTAGGCGGGTTTTCCCTGTTTTTTCACGAAATCGACGATCCGTTCGATCTCCTGATCCGAGACGTACGGGCCGTGGATCCGTGTCAGCCGGGAGCTTCCGGGGGGGATGAAGAGCATATCCCCGGCCCCGAGGAGCTTTTCTGCGCCCATTTGATCGAGGATGGTCCGTGAGTCCACCTTGGAGGAGACCTTGAACGAGATCCGGGTGGGAAAGTTTGCCTTGATGATCCCCGTGATGACGTCCACGGACGGGCGCTGGGTCGCAAGGATCAGGTGGATCCCGGCGGCCCTGGCCATCTGGGCGAGGCGGGTCAGCGATTCCTCCACATTCCGCTGGGCGACCATCATCAGATCCGCGAGCTCGTCGATGATGATGACGATGTAGGGGAGTCGATCGGGAAGCGGTTCGTTCTTCCGGAATGCCTTTTCCGCCGCTTTTCTCACCGGGCTCGCACCCGGAACGGCCTTCATCGTTTCTTCCGCTTCTTCCGAGCCGGCCTCTCCGGTTTCGGGTGGCGGGGGGAGGGGCGGTGCGGGCGCCTTTCCGGCGGGCAACTGGTTATACGCCTCGATGCTCTTCACCCCCACGTCACAGATGATCCGGTAACGGCGCTCCATCTCCTCGACAGCCCAGCGGAGGACAAGAGAGGCCTTCTTCGGATCGACGACGACCGCATGGATGAGGTGGGGTATCCCTTCATAGCCCGACAGTTCCAGCCGCTTGGGGTCGATCATGATGAATTTGACCTCGTCCGGCGGCGCCTTGAAGAGGATGCTGCAGATCATCGCGTTCAGCGAGACGCTCTTGCCGGAGCCGGTCGTCCCGGCGATCAGGAGGTGGGGCATGCGGATCAGGTCGGTGATCACCGGGGCGCCCACGATGTCTTCGCCGAGGGCGATGGGGAGACGATAGGGCGATTCCCGGAAGGCGGCATGGTCGAGAACGTCCCGCAGGCTGACCGGATCCCGTTCCTGGTTGGGGATCTCGATGCCGATCGCCCCTCTGCCCGGGATGGGGGCGATGATCCGGATGCTCGGGGCGCGCAGCGCCAGCGCCAGGTCATCGGAGAGATTTGTGATCTTGTTAATCTTGACGCCCGGGGCGGGTTCGAGCTCATACATGGTGATCACCGGGCCGGGTTTTACCTCCACCACCTTCCCGTCGACGCCGAAGTCGGAGAGTTTTTTCTCAAGGGTCCGGGAGTTGGCGATGAGGGTTTCCCGTTTGATCCGCGTATCCTTCCTCTCCACATGGTCAAGGAGGGTCAGCGGTGGCAGCTTGAACTTGCCGCTCAACCGGCTTGCGAAATCGAAATGGGTTTGCTCCGCCTTTGCCAACTTTTCCTTGACGGCTTCCCGCTTCGTCTCCTCGATGATCGGGGTGGTCGCCGCAGAAGGTCTGCCGACGATGGTCGCTTCGCGTTTCCTTCCGAATCTCTCCCGGCAGCGGTCAAGCAAGGATCCGGCCATTCGTGCGGTTGCCCCGGCGACGGCGGCCGATCTTCCGGCAAAGGAGACAATGGAAAAATCGAACAGGATCATCAGCGCGACAATAAAAATCAAGCCGAGCACGATCAGGGACCCGGCCAGACGCAGGTAGGCGTTGAGAATCTTCGCCGTGACCGTTCCCAGCAACCCGCCCGCATTCATCTGAATGCCGTAGATTTCGATATCCCCGATCAGCAGGGCAATCATCCCGGAGGCGGCAAAGACCAAGCCGGTCGTCCCTGCCGCAGCGGCGGCGCCGATTCGGAATTGAGGGTCGCGGAAATACCGGATGGCGGCGACCAGCAGCAGGACCGGCAGCCAGAGGATGCCCAGCCCCATGAACCAGAACAGCGTGTCGGCGGTAAACGATCCGACGGAGCCGGTCAGGTTATGGACGGAAACGCTCTCCGGACCGTAATAACGCCTCAGGGAGGGGTCAAGGGGATGATAGGAGAGAAGGGCAAGCAGCAGAAACAGGGCGACGGCAAAGCAGGTCAGCCCGGCTATTTCCGCGGCCCGTTTCTGGGAAGGCGATTTCTCATTCATTTTTTCACACGAACGGTTATGGCCTTGTTATCCCATCCCCCGGATGATCAGGGTGGCGGTCCCGACAAACCAGCAGTAGTACGCAAAAAGGCGGAGGCCGGTTTTGTTGATGATCGCAAAGAGGAGTTTCAGCGAGAGAAGCCCCGTTACGGCGGCCGCGAGAAAACCGGCCCCCATCGCGGGCAGGTCGCCCGCGGGAAGCCGCAGCAGGTCGCCCGATTTCAGGATGACGGCGCCGCCGATCGCCGGAATGGAGAGCAGGAAGGAAAACGTTGCCGACGTCTTCCGCTCCAGTCCCCGGAAGATCCCGAAGGTGATCGTGGAACCCGAACGGGAGATTCCGGGGATCAGGGCGACAGCCTGAACGAGGCCGAGGACAATCCCGTCCGTCAGGTTCATGTCGCCCTTCCGCCTTCCGTTCGTTTTCACCCGGTCCGACAGGAAAAGCAGAATCCCCGTGATCAAAAGCATGCAGGCCGTCGTCTCCACCGATTCGAAAAGGCGTTCGATCCGGTCCTTGAACAGGATGCCGATTACTCCCGTCAGGAACGTGGCGATCATGATCCACAAAACCATTCGGCGGTTGGCGGCTTTCTCCACGGCATCCGTCCCCGGTACAGGGTCGTTCTGTGCTTTGCCCGGCATCAGCGAGGCGAAGAGTTCGCCGATCTCCCGTCTCAGGAAGAATACCACGGCAAGGAGCGTCCCGAGATGGAGGAGGACATCAAAGGCGACGTCCGGCTGATGAAATCCCGGGATCAGTGCGGGGACGATGACCAGGTGCGCCGAGCTGCTGACCGGCAATGGCTCCGTAAGCCCTTGAACGACGCCCAGGATGATGGCTTCTATCAGGGTCACAGGACGTCCTTCCCACGGTCCGGTGCGAGGGACTTTCCGCCGGAGGTTCTGCCGCTTTCAAAGTTCCGGATAATGATGCCGCGGACCCGCTCGATCAGTTCGCCCCTCGTTTCAATCGTGTATCCGGACACATCCACCGGCCGGCCGATTACCATCGTGACCCTTCCCGGTCTGACCTTCAGGGACCGCTTCGGCATGATTTCATGAGCCCCGATAATTGAAATGGGCACGATGGGGACCCCCGCCTGGATGGCGAGGTGGAACAGGCCCTGTTTGAACGGCTTGATCGTCCCGTCCTTGCTGCGGGTCCCCTCGGGGAAGGTGACGACCGATTTCCCCTCCCGGATCTTCTGCGCTGCCTCCTCCATGCTTTTCATCGCCTTCTCGTGATTCTGCCGGTCGATTTCGATGTATCCGGCGCTTTTCATGGCCTTGCCGAAGATGGGGATCTTGAAGAGTTCCTTCTTGACGATCCAGCGTAACTGGCCGGGGATGTGGGCCAGCACGATCAGGATGTCGAAATCGCTCTGGTGGTTGGCCATGAAGATCTGCGGCCGGTTCATCAGCACATTTTCCCGGCCGATCACATTCACCCGGATGCTGGTGAGTTTGAGGAGCATCTTCGCCCACAGGTTGGCGACTTTGTGTGCCTTGTTCTCGCCGGGTGAGATGAGCGGGAACAGCAGTGCGCACACCGACATGAAGGCGGTGACGGCGACGGCAAGCATGACAAGCAATGCGGAACGAATCATGATCAGGTCCTGTCCTGGCGGATGGATGTCCCGGGGCGAACCCCCGATGATGCGGATGGTTCTACTCGAATATCTCCCCGAAGTCAATAAGGAATGTTGTGCCTGTCGGCGGACGGTTCGGAGAAAATGGTTGACAAACGCCGCCCGTAAGAATAGATAAGCGGCCATGAAATATGACCTTTTCTCACCGGATCGGATGGCGGGATCTCTATGAAGCGGATCATGAGCAACCGACGGGCCTTTGCGATCATGGATAACTTTCCCCGGTCCAGGGTCCTGGTTGTCGGGGATATCATGGCGGACCACTTTATCTGGGGGAAGGTCTCCCGGATCTCGCCCGAGGCGCCCGTTCCCGTGGTTGAGGTGAAAAAGGATAACTTCACGCCGGGCGGCTCAGCCAATGTGCAAAACAACATCTTTGCGATGGGGGGCCGGGTTCATTTAGCCGGGGTGGTCGGCTCCGACGAAACGGGAAGACGGCTGCAGACCGAGTTCCGCAGCCGGGGCATGGATACGGAGGGCATCGTCGTCGAGACGGGGCGTCCCACAACGCTCAAGACGAGGATCGTGGCGCACGGCCAGCAAGTGGTCCGGTTCGACCGGGAGGAGCGCAAACCGATCCAGGCGAAAAGCATTCGGAAGATCCTCTCCTACATCGAATCGTTGCGGGATGATCTGGGCGCCCTCGTGATCTCGGATTACAGCAAGGGGGTGGTGACCCGTCCCCTTCTCGACGGGATCCGCAAGGTGATCGCCGGCCGTCCGGTCTTCACCTGCGTGGATCCGAAGCAGCGGGATTTTTCCGTGTATCAGGGTTTCGACATCATCACCCCGAACCATTACGAGGCCGGTCACGCGGCGGGGGAAGAGATGCAAAGCGGCCAGGATCATATCCGTGTCGGCATGAAGCTGCTGCAGCAGTACGATTTCAGGGCCCTGCTGATGACCCGGGGGGAAGAGGGGATGAGCCTCTTCGAGAAGGACGGCCGGATAAGACACACGGTGTTTCCGACGCAAGCCCGGGAGGTTTTTGATGTGACCGGCGCCGGGGATACGGTCATCGGCGTTCTGGCCCTTTCCCTGGCGGCGGGAGCCTCTTTCCGCGAGGCGGCGTATCTGGCCAACCATGCCGCAGGGATCGTGGTGGGAAAGGCGGGTACGGCGACCGTGACTCGGGAGGAACTGAGAGGGGTACTATGAGTGATCCGCGGCCGCCGGATGCCGTCAAGCTGCTGGCCGGCCTCTTTTCCGGGGATGACCGACTGCTCGGCGACGCGGTTCGGATCCTGTCGGAAAGGTATGGAAGGGCGGATTTCATCAGCGCCCCGGCGCCTTTTGCCTATACCGGCTATTACGCGAAGGAATTCGGAGGTTCCCTGATCCGCCGTTTTGTCGCCTTTGAGCGGCTCATCCGGCCGGAGTCGCTGCCGGACGTCAAGGTCTGGACGAACGCTCTGGAGAAGAGGTTGTCGGCGGAGGGGCAAAGACGGGTGAACATCGATCCCGGCTATCTGGCCATGGCTCATCTGATCCTGGCCACCGGAAAGGGGTATGCCCATCGGCCCTATCTCCGGGATGGGATCTACGCCGATCTGACCCTGATCTACCGGGACAAATCGTTTCATTCCCTTCCCTGGACCTATCCGGATTACGCCGGCGGGGAGGTGATCGGCATGTTGACCCGTATCCGGGGAAAGTATCGGATGCAGCTCAAGGGGGACACGGCGGGGGAGGCTTCCGTTTCCGATCCCGGTAGGGAATTATTTCATGAGGAATTTCGATGATTAAGAGTATGACCGGTTATGGCAAGGCGGAGGCCGTCCTTTCGGACCGAAAGTTCATGATCGAGATGAAGTCCGTCAACCACCGCTTTTTAGAGATCTCGCTGCGCCTGCCGGGGATGCTTCTTCCGCTGGAGGGCGAGATCAAGAGAAGGATTGGAGAGCAGTTCTCCCGTGGGCGGATCGAGGCGACCCTCCGGATGGAGAGCGACGGGGGCGCGGAAACCGCCGGCCGTTTCACGCTGAACCTGCCGCTGGTCCGCAATTACCATGCCCTCCTCGGGCAGATCAAGGAGGAGCTCCATCTCGGGGGAAAGATCACCGTAGAGATGATGGCCGGCTTCAGGGACGCCTTCGTTCCCGCGGAGACGAGTCAGGACCCGGCCGCCCTGTGGGAAGGGCTTTCAAAGATCCTCGCGGAGGCGATCCGGACGCTGACGGAGATGAGGGAAAAGGAGGGGGAAAGCCTGGAGCGCGATCTGACGGCGCGTCTGGATCTGATCGCCGGTTTTTTAGAAGGAATCGCCGGGAAGGCGCCGCAGGTGGTTCTGGACTATCAGAAGCGGCTCACCGACCGGGTGCGGGAACTGACGGGCGGCATGGTGATCGACGAGGCGCGCCTGCTTCAGGAGGTGGCGATCATGGCGGAGAAGAGCGATATTACCGAAGAGATCGTCCGTTTTCGCAGCCATATTGATCAGTTCACAGATCTGCTTGCGGGAGCGGACGCCGCCGGAAGGAAGATCGATTTCCTGATCCAGGAGATGGGCCGGGAGATCAATACGATCGGTTCCAAGAGCGGGGATGCGGAGATCTCGCGGAACGTCATCGAGATCAAGAGCGAACTGGCAAAATTGCGGGAGCAGGTGCAGAATATTGAATGAGATGCCGGTCGAACAGTCCCGGGGCTTGCTGATGGTCGTGTCTGCCCCTTCCGGTGCGGGAAAGACGTCGATCTGCCGGGAGATCCTGCAGATGTTTCCCAATGTCCGCTTTTCCGTCTCCTGCACCACCCGTTTGCCCCGTCCCGGCGAGACCGACGGAAAGGATTATGACTTTATCTCCGCGGAGGAGTTCCGGGAACGGATTGTCCGCGGGGAGTTTGTCGAATGGGTGGAGAATTACGGTCAGCTCTACGGGACGCCGAAAAAGACAATGAACGCCTTTCTAAAACAGGGATACGACCTGATCCTGGATATCGAGCCGCGCGGCGCGAAAGCGATCCGGGAACAGTGTCCGCAGGGGGTCTTCATTTTCATTCTGCCCCCTTCGCTTTCCGAGCTGAAGTCCCGGCTGTCGCGAAGAGGGGAGAGCGGCGCCGTCATGGAACACCGTCTCCGGAGTTCTCTGG
>Ga0315275_10006081_pt1 | contig 11498 bp, 5 predicted proteins | sample YL17G03_0_MG_FD_205557 | JGI IMG/M metagenome (GOLD analysis project Ga0315275, IMG submission 205557) | Sediment microbial communities from Yellowstone Lake, YNP, Wyoming, USA - YL17G03_0 | ecosystem: Environmental > Aquatic > Freshwater > Lake > Sediment | place: USA: Wyoming | collected...
CCCCACGCTCGTAGGACTCCAATATTTTTTTCTCTTCCGGATCAAGAATCCTTTTTTTCATGGATTGTCTCCTAATTTTCAAGTACGTTATCATGTTCCAATAGAACCACAACCTGTTCAAAACAAACGCCTCGCTCACGTTTAAGCCATTCGTTTTTATTTTCATCCTATCGGATGTGTTTCATAATGGTAAGATACAGGAATGCATGCCTTTTGTCAACACGTTGTCATCTGTTTTATTCTTCTGGCCTAACGATAAATGTCGGCGGCGCGGCTCTGCCGCGTCCGCTGGAGCGCTTTGTTGGCCGGGTTGCGCGCAGCGGCCGACTGCTGCACACGGAGTTAGATGGCATGACCTTTCTTATTCAGCATTCGCCACAATATACACGTATTTCAACTTGGCCGAACCCGTACAAATCACATCATGCACCGTGCGCGGAGGACAATAGGCAATGCTGCCACCTTTCAAATCCAACGTAGGGCCACCCGTGATCCTCATCTCGCCCGCACCCTCCAGGACGACAAGCACCTCCTCGTAGTTCTCCGTATTGTGCTTGCCTACCGATTTGCCGGGCTCAAGGACCACAAGCCCCGAATGCATCGTAACCGTCTCGGGTGGTCCCCCGAGAAGGCGCATGTACTCCTTTGCTCCAAGATCCAATGGTATCAGCTTGGGCTCCGGCACCTTCTTCTCCTGCTCCTCCGAAGCAGAAAGAAACATACCTATCAATAGGAAAACGACGACAAGGCTCACTAAACTAACAGACTTAACACGAATATTCATTCGCACTCCTTTCATAATTTCGCCCATCTAACGACCAAGAATAAGCCGCGCGTTGCCACGAGTCTGAACGCGTCGGCTCCATTTGTCCGTTAGGCACCAACACATTTCAGATTTCCTGGCGTGAGGCAACCCGAGCGCACTTGACTGTCGGTCCGTCGTTCACGTCAACGAGCCTCAAACCTCCACCAGGTGAATCCGAGGCGCTGTGCGCGCCCGTTCTGAATCGGGCTGACCACCGCCAAGCCACCCGCGCTGAGAAACGTCACTGCCAGGTATTCGCCGCCAGTATCTCGAGTCGGCGGATCTTCCGGGCGGGCGCCCGATCGCCAACTGTCAGGCCGAAACGGCCGCGACGTGATCATTCGCGGAGGCGCGTCGCCGTCGCTGACCTCGATTCGGCCCACGTGAGCCTGCAAGGTCTCGCCCGAGAACCACGTGGCTGCGAGCTCCCCAGGCCCACGCGCGACCAGATACGGGAAGTACAAGACGTCCTCGCTCTGGGCAACGCGCCAAGTCGTCCACGTGCCGCCTTGATCAATCGATCGCGCCAGCCAGAGTCCCTTTCGATCCGTCCAGAGAGAGTAGAGGGCACCCCGGGCGTCCCAGGCGAGCGGCTCCACCCACCGCGGTACCCCCTCCTTGTCGCTGGGCGGGCTCCACTCGCGCTGGCCCGGCGCCGGGTACTTTCGCCATGTCGTCCCGCCGTCTACGCTGACAGCGACGAGATCGACACCCTCGGTGAACACATTGCCGGAGGCCGACGCCGGAGTCACGCGCACCGCGACTTCACGGTTTGGGCCGACGGCAAGATGGCTTGATCCACCCTGTGCATGGATCCGTGGCCGCTCAGTCCAGGTGACGCCGCCATCCAAGCTGACCGCGTGGCAGACGCCGCTGCCATCGTTCCAGATGACATGGGCGGTTCCATCTGCCGCCACTTCGACCCATGGTCGGTCGTCGAACCGGGTTTTCGACAGCATCGTCCAGGACCACGTTCCCCCTGCGTTCTTGCTGACGCCGATGCTGACGTGCGTGCCCTCATTGACCTTGCGGTCGAATCCCATCGTCACGAAGTAGAGGGTGCCGTCCCGGCCCACCGCCAGATCCACGTCCGAGTTGCCGATCGCCCCGTCGGCCTCGCTGCCGACGTTCACACGCGCCCACGTGGCGCCGCGGTCCCGGCTCTGCCAGAGTTTCGGTCCGGGTTCTCCGAACCCGCTCACGAACAGCGTGCCGTCGGGATGCTCGACGACCATAGGTTCACGTGCGAGCACATCAAGATGGTCGACGCGATCGGCCATGACCAGCGTCGTGGCAGAGGTTGCGCTTGGCACCGCGCGGCGGTGGTCGAGACCAGGGGCGCAGCCGTCGCTGATCGCGACAAGACACAGCACCGTTACACTCGCCCGAACTCGCGCAGCGACCCGGTCTGGATGCGGCGTCCTCTCGGTACCTGGTCGCCTCAGTACACCTTGCTTCGCCATTAGGAATGCCCTCCATGACAGAAATGCCGTCGTTCGCATAGCGTGCCTAACGGCACGGGTCACGCGCGGCGGGTACGCCCTCTCGTGGACCCGATTGTTGGGCGTTCAGATTCGGTCTCTGGCGTGTCTCCCGATATGTCTAGGACATTCCTTTCTACTTCCGCATACAGCCGGTCGATCTGCTTCTGGATGTCCAGCGTCAACCCGAGGGCTGTGACAATGCGGCAATAGGTGCGGATGTCGTCAACCTCAAGGCGGCGTTCCTGACGGTCTTTCAGCCACTTCTCGCAGACTTGATAGCCGCCTAAATGGAACGACCAGACGGCTTCTGGTACGGGTGCGAAGTATTGGGTCACACTAATATACACTCGCTCTTCGTCAGATTCATAGCGCAGCCCCGCCGTCCTGCCCTTGCCGACGCGGCTATCGCCCTTGCCATCGAACCGGCAGGCGGGCGGATCAAGTTCGGGTGAGTTGAACAGATGCAAGGCGGTCAACCTTGCGCCAAGGGCGGCGAATTTCTGAAACAACTTCCGGTCCGCAGTGAAAGGCACACGCGGGAAGTCCATCCGTAGAAACTCGGTGTATTGCTCGCGGTACGTGGGCGCGTAAAGCACGGTGTAGATATAGTGGAAGATCTCTTCAGGCGTCGGTTCCGTGCCATATGCCTGCGCCAGCGCGGCGACCAGCTTGGGATTCAGATTCGGTTCGCGTTCCTGCGGTTTGTCGTGGGCGAAGAGGTTGGCGCGGTCGGCGGTGGGATAGAGGTAGAGCGGAAAGTAGTAGTTGATGTCGTAAGCGGCAACTGACTTATGCGCACCAATGGATTGCGTTGCGAACGCGCCGAACTCATCTTTGTGCTGTTTCGGCGTGATCAACGCCAGATTCTCCCCCGCAAGCATGTGGCGCATGACTTCGGGCCGACCCCAATCGACCATATGAGGATGATAATAGAGCCAACGAGCATCGAACGGGCGATAGAGGCACCGTACGACATAGTCACGCCAATCATCCATTGCGGCCAGTTCTCTGCGCTTCTCCGGGAGCTTCCATCCGCGAGTATCTTTCAATCCATATGCTTGTCGAATGAATGAATCAGTCAAGTTCCGGTCGCGGAACTGACCAATACGACGCAAGAGAGCATCACGCTCGAAATCGATCACAAATCGGTCTCGTGCGGTCACAATCCCGGTGACATTCACGGGGAAGACATTGGGGACAGGTATGAACCCTCGGTACTGCCGCATGCGCTCTTCGTTTCTCGGGACAAAGAAGTAGCATGGCGATTCAGGCTTCAATTCCGCCCAATTGGTGCGCTTCAGATCGTGCGCATTGAGCCAGTCGTACTTCTTCTCCCTCAGACCCCACTGACTGGCATGCCGCACCGAAGTATCGGCCTTCTGTTTCCCGCCGCGCTTAATGAAGAAGGCGATAGCGACGCCTTGCCGGATATCGAAGACGTTCTTGTCGGGGGTTCCGTCGGGGGGAATCTCTTTCTTGAGCGAGTTGCCGTGCAAGTCGAGCACATAGATTTCGTCGAAGGTCCGCATCAGGGCCTGGCGCATCCCGCGGAAGGTCGGATTGTCGAGGTAGCCGTGGTTCGTAATCATCCCGACGACGCCTCGACTGGCCTGCTCGATCTTCCACTGGGCGAATCTGAGGAACTTCACATAGTCGTCTTGCAGCCAGTGCTTCTTTTCACCGAAGTGCTTTCCGTCCACATACTTGTAGTCCTCGATCAGCCCGGTTATCCACTTACCCATATTAGACGAGATACCTGAGTAAGGCGGATTCCCGAGGATAACTAGGACGGGGGTTTGCTTCTTGACCTTTCCTGCGAGGCGGGATTCCTCGGCCAGGGCGGAGAAGCCGGGCAGACGACTCTGTTCCAGTTCTTCGTTATCGAGAGTATTGGTGAGGTAGAAGGGCATGCGCTCGTCATCCGCGAGGCGGTGGCCGAGTTCTTCGAGGAAAAAACCCATCTTGAGGTGGCCGACGGCGTAAGGAGCCATCATCAACTCGAAGGCATAAAAGTTCTTGAGTATATGCCGCCGAATGAAGTCCTCCCGACCGCCGGTACCGTACTTGGCCTCGAACTCGGCGACGGCCTGTTGCGCCGCGCGGGCGACAAAAGTCATGGTGCCCGCTGCCGGATCGAGCAGCGTCACGCCGTCCGAGGCCAAGCCGTCGCGTTTGCTGAATTCGGTCTTGAGGAGGTCATGCAGCGAACGCACGATGTATCCTACGACCGGTTCGGGCGTATAGTAAACGCCTCGGCGCTCGCGCTCGGCGGGGTCGTATTGAACGAGGAAAGTTTCGTAGAAGTGAACGATGGGATCGCTGCCCTTGCCTTCATGGTAGTAGCGGTCGAGGATGCCGGGAGCATCCGCCACGGCCAGGACTTCGGCGATGTCGTCCACACACCAGGCGAGTTGCTCTGGTAGATCGCCAAGCGAGATGAAGCGGAACAGATCGCGCAGCACGCCGATGGTGTGGGGGATGTTGTCGAAAGCGGCCCGGCGGCTAAACCCTTCCCCGGCGCGGGTCCGGGCGGCAAAAAGGCCATACGTAATCGTCTGGGCGAACAGATCGGCAAAGTCCTCCGGGGTCAGCGTACCGATGAGGTAGGTCTGGAAGGCCTCGAAGAAGCCGGAAAGCACGCCCGGCATCTCCTGTTCTTGTTGAAGCTGCTGGGCGACGACATCGCGGAGGAAGCGGGTGCGTTTGGCCAGTTCGACGGCGAGGGTTTCGGCCGTGAACACCGTGGGCAACGAGAACCCCAGGAAGCGGTCGAGGAGGGCCTGCAGTTCATCCGGTTTTTCCACCGGCGGCGTTGTCCGCAGCCGGTTGAGAACCATGGGCCGGGCGGCAAGAACCGTCTCCACACGCTCGCCGTTCCGATAGAGCCGGAATTCGAGGAAGTTGGTCAGGATGAGATTGGGAAACGTGGAGCGATAGCGCGTGAGTTGTTCGGAATCCTCGATAATGTCCAGCCGTTCTTCCGTCGGTTTCTTGGCTTCGACATAGCCTATAATGCGGTCTGTCCCGTTCCACAAGCGAAAATCCGGGTTCCCGGCGTCAGTGGGCTTCGGCAGCGTCGTGACGCGCACATGCGCCCGCCCGGTTGCCTTGGCAATAGCCGCCAGCATTTCGGCAAGCGTCGGGTAGAAGCTTTCCTCCCTCGCGTCGCCTTGCAGGGCCACGGCGGAAAGCTCTTTGAGGTACTTGGTGAATACCGGTTTGTCGCTCATCTTATCCCGATTCCTGCCGCCCAACGTCGAGAGTGAGCGTTCGGTGAGCCGCCCCGCGGATCACCGATAAGCTCCACCCTTTTGTCAGGTGATTCTCTCCGCATTTCATTCAATGGCGCCTTTTGCTCTAGCCGAGTACGGCCAGAGCCTTCTTGGCGAACAACCGGACGCGTTCTGGAGTCAGTGGATCCATGCCGGGAACATCGTCAACAGCATGATGGCTTGGAAGTGATGCATCGTTGATCGCCCCCAATTCGAGAAGTTTCTTTTGAAGCGGATAAAGTCGAGAACCTGGGGCGCTATCTCGAATCTTCTTGATCATATCCCCCAGAGAGTCGCGCGTTTCGAACGGCGGTCCCGGGTACAGATATCTGAGTCGCTGTTCAACGTAGGGCCGAATGCTGACGGCTGCCTTTGTGTGATCCCCGCTCTTGTCCAGGTAATCAGTGAGCGCGAGGTAATCCTCGACATATTCAGTTTGTGTGGCCCTCTCGATATCCCAGGGTCTGAGCTGGCTGCCGTGGGCAGTCCTCTCCACTTGAAGGGGCACTATCAGTTTCAGCTTCTTGTCCCGCCACATCATTGCGGCTAGGCGCTCATCGTGAGTGAGGACAACTAGTTGTGCTCCACGTGATCGCAATTCCCGCGCTACACCCTCAATTAGGCTTCGCCTGGTGCATCCAAAGCTGTTAACGGGGTCGTCAAGAACAATGACTCTTCCGCTCAAGTCGGCGTGGTCCTTCAGTCTTGCGAAAAAGAATGACAAGGCAAGCGTGTATTTGTCTCCCTCGCCGAGGACGGTATCGAAAGATGGTTTGTCCAAGCACACACCGAGTTCGATCTCATGTCCATGCGCCTTGAGTATGTATTGGACGCTTGCTTTGCCACTTGGAAATCGTGGCTCAACTGACTCGATTCTTATATCGCATTCGAAGTGTGCAAGGTAATAGTTGATGCCTGTTTGATACCTCCCAATCACAGTTGCCGCATGATCATCGATATACTTCTTCAGTGCGGTCTTTTCTTCATCAAGTTGCGCGCGCTTCTCGAGTAGGGCGTTCCTCTTATTAAGGTGGCCCTGTGCCAGCGGCTCAAAGCACATCTTCTGGTTCTCCAGTCGGCGCAGACGCGTTTCGATCGTGGTTATGTCGGCTTTCGACAGGGCAGCCTTCCGATCCTTTGCCTTCTTGCCTATCTCGGAAAGAATGCCGTTAAGAGCGATCAATGTGTCAGTCGATCGCTTGTATTCACCAAGGGCCTCGGTAATCGATGCGGGGTCTATCTTGTCAAGTGGTCTCTGACTCTTGATGACAAGAACGCTTTCAAGTAACTCGGCCGCGCGTTTCCAAGCGACTTCAGCATCGTCCAGCGATGACCGAGAACTAGCTTGGTCAAGGGCCATTTCGTCATTCCACTGAGCAGCCACCGCAACTTGATTTTGAAGTGATGCGCGAATCAAGGGAAAGGCGGCTCGTCCGAGCCTCTCGCGCAAGCTGTGTATCTCCTCCGAGAGTGATGTCGCATAGTTACGGTATGCCTCGCTGAAGTATGATCGGATCGCAGTAACCAACTCGATACCGACAATATTTTGACCGCAGAAGGGGCACTTCTCAGCAGCGGTTATGTGTCGAGCGCCATAGTCGAGCCACCTTTCCCCTTGGTCATCTAGATGGCTCTTGATGTGTTCGCGAACAAGCAGCGCGGCTTTTTCGCTAATGCCCTCTTCGCTCTTCCCGAGAAGAGCTTCGAGTTGCTTGACATCAATGGCGGGTAACGCCACAGGTTCCGGTACTACCCGCGCAAGAATAGCCTCTCTGCTCTGGGCTTGCTTCAGCTCGGCGCGAGTCTTTTCCAGTTGCTCAACGATATTGGGATCATTTGACAACCCAAGAAAGGTTGCAAGAGTGTCTGGCTTCTTGATGAGAAGTTCGAGATCTCCGTCGATTCTATTGATCTCTTTAAGCGCGGCTCGCGCTTCTTCGTCGGCAGCCGCAAGTCTCGACACTTTCTCAATAGTTTTTCGCCCGAGGATAAGTTCGCAGAGGTTTCTTCGATGCGCGGGGTCAACGCCCGTGACGGCGTGAACATTGCGGGTCACAAATCCAGGGTAGAAGATGTCGAGAGTATCATATGGGGGCTGATCGTCCCAATTGCGCCCATCGAAAGTGTAAGTCTTACCGTTTAGAGTGACGACTACGCTCGGAACGACGTCTCCGGGAAGACTCCTGCGGCGGACAAGCTCCGCGCTGTTGCGCTCGCGCAAGGAGTCAAGGATTGCGGCAATTGTTGATTTGCCAACACCGTTTTCGCCGTAGACTATTGTGACTTCGCCAAATTCGCATCCCGCTGAATGCGTGTAGGCTTCGAATAGTCCAACTTTGTTTATCCTATCGATTCTCTCAAGCATTGAGTGTCACGTTATCAGATCCGTCTGTGAGCGCATAAATCAGGATTCAGATCACCTAACAACGTTAATATGGATCCATATAATAACCCAAAGATGGCATTAAGTGCCGTATAAGACGCCGGAGAATCTGGCATCCTTTCAGGCCTAAATGCAGTAATTTCAATCTCTTCTTCGGAAACGGATGATATTTCGGAGAAAATCAACTGAACCCCTTCGTCTCAAGCGGAATTCTAGATCGGCCCGGCCGGAATGTCAAGCCGCCTGTTCGGCCGGGAGGAACCGGGACTCGCGGGCTGTTGGACGTTTCTTGACAGCATCGCTCGGACAAAGATATATTTCTGGGGAGAATTTTAAGGAGTCCATCACATGACCATCAAGAACCGCCTCATTTCATCGATCGGGCTGAGCTTGTTCCTGATCTCGGCCCTCGCCGCGTCCGCGCCGGCCGCTCCGGCGGCGGACCAGCCCGTCAAGCCGCCTCGCCCCCTCAAAATCGACGACCTTTTCGCCTTGAAAGACGTCTATGATCCGCAATTGAGCCCCGACGGCGCCTGGGTCGCTTACACGATCACCGCCACCGACCTCACCAAAGAGAGCTCCGACACGGACATCTGGATGGTCCCGGCCGCCGGCGGCGATCCGGTCCGGGTGACGTCAAGCCCGAAATCGGAATCGCGACCCTGTTTCAGCCCCGACGGAAAATGGCTGGCGTTCCTATCGGCCCGGGAGGGGAAACAGACCCAGGTCTGGCTCCTGCCGCGGAGCGGAGGCGAGGCCGTGAAACTCACCGACTTCAAAACGGGTGTCTCCGATGTCGTCTGGTCGCCCGACTCAAAGCGCCTGGCCCTCGTTATGAAGGACTTAGATCCCGACGGAGCGGCCCCTGGTGGGGACGATGAGGATGGAGACGCCCCGGCCGTCGACGTGGAGAAACCGAAGACCCCAAAGCCGATCGTCGTCCGCCGCCTCCAGTTCAAGAGGGACGGCGCCGGGTATCTGGATGAGCGGCGCCGCCATATCCATATATTCGACATCGCCGGAAAAACGGCCATCCCATTAACCTCGGGGCCCTTTGACGATTCATCGCCCGTCTGGTCGCCGGACGGGACGCGGGTCGCCTTCGTCAGCAACAGGACCCTTCCCGACGCCGACTCCAGCCAAGACAGGAACATCTATGTCGTTGAAGCGAAAGCTGGGTCCGTGCCCAGGGCGGTCGTCGCGTCGCCGGGCGAGGACGACTCCCCCGCCTGGTCCCCCGACGGCCGATGGCTCCTCTACCTCCAGGGCTGCGACCCGAAAGACATGTGGTACGGCTCAAACCATATCGCCCTTGTCCCGGCTGGGGGAGGAACGCCGCGGCCCCTGACCGCGTCCATCGACCGGAACGCCTACGCCCCGGTCTTCTCTCCCGACAGCCTCTATGTGTACTTCCTCCTCGAGGACGGGGGGAATCAACCCCTTTGCCGGGTGAGCGTCGACGGCGGAACGGTCGAACGCGTCGCGGGGACGGACCGTGAGGTCCAGGCCTTCGACGTCGCCGGAAAAGGGCCGGTCGTGGTCCTGGAGGCAACGGCCGAACGGCCGGCCGAGATCTCCGCCGTGGGCACGAACGGGACGCTGACCCGCTTGACCCATGTCAATGACGAAGTCCTGAAGGGTATCAAGCTCGGCCAGGTCCGCCGCTACAAAGCGACAAGCAAGGACGGAACACCCGTCGACGCCTTCCTGACCCTGCCGCCGGACTACAAGGAGGGGACAAAGCTCCCGGCCATCCTCCGCATCCACGGCGGTCCGACATCTCAGTTCACGACGGGATTCGATTTCGAGTGGCAGATCCTGGCCGCCCAGAATTACGCCGTCGTCACCTCCAACCCCAGGGGATCGACCGGCTACGGGACGGCGTTCAGCCGCGCCATCTTTGCCGATTGGGGAAACAAGGACTTCGAGGATGTCATGGCGGCCGTTGACGGCGCGGTGGCCATGGGAATCGCCGACCCGGACCGGCTGGGAGTCGGCGGCTGGAGCTACGGCGGCATCCAGACGGACTACGTCATCACGAAAACGGACCGTTTCAAGGCGGCAATCGCTGGGGCCTCTGGAGCCAACTGGCTGGCCGGTTACGGGACCGACCACTACCAGTACGAATATGAGACCGAGCTCGGCCTGCCTTGGCGGAACCGCGACCTCTGGCTTAAGCTCTCTTCTTCCTTCTTCGACGTCGAGAAGATCACGACCCCCGTCCTCTACATGTGCGGCGCGCTCGATATGAACGTCCCCCTCCTCAACTCGGAGCAGCTCTACCAGGCCGTCCGCCGGATCGGGAAGGTCCGGACCGAACTCGTCATCTACCCGGACCAGTGGCACGGGATCGGGACCCCCAGCTACCAGAAGGACCGCTATGAGCGCTACATCGCCTGGTACGACAGCTTCCTTAAACCAAAAGGCGCGTTGACCGGAGAACGCAAACCCGAGGCGACGTCGCTTCTCGGCAAGCCGCTCTATTCGGCCGCGGCGCCCGCGGACCGGAAAAAAACTCTGGAAGACGACTTGGCCAAGGCGACCGCGGAGTTCGTCAAGAACCCCGACAGTGACGACGCCGTCCTCCGGCTCGGGCTCAGGACGGCCGACTTAGGCCGCTATCGGGAGGCAATAGACATCTATTCGCGGGGGATCTCCAAGCATCCGGGCGACGCGCGGCTCCTCCGCTATCGCGGCCACCGCTATATCACCGTCCGTGAGTTCGACAAGGCGATTTCCGACCTGACGCGGGCAGCCAGCCTCTTAAAGGGAAAACCGGATGTCCCTGATACGTCTGGCGCCGTGAGCACGGCCGTTCCGGGCGTTTCCGCCAAGCCCGCGAATACCCTCCAGTTCAGCGTCTGGTATCACCTCGGCCTCGCCCGCTTTCTCAAGGGAGATTTTCAGGGCGCGCTCCAGGCCTACCGGGAATGTCTCAAAGCCGCAAAGGGGAACGACGAAAGCCTGGTCTCCGTCTCGGACTGGCTCTTCATGACCCTGCGCCGCCTCGGCCGGAAGGACGAAGCGGCCAAGGTCCTCGACGTCGTTCGTCCCGACATGAAGATCTCCGAGAACATGGTCTACCTGAACCGCCTTTTGATGTACAAGGGGACCTACGCCCCCGAGGACCTGTTGCGGACGGGGGGTTCTGATGTGGACCTGGCCACCTACGGCTTCGCCGTCGGGAACTTCTATCTCATGAACGGGGAAAAGGACAAGGCCCGGGCGATCTTCGAGAGGGTCATGAAAGGCCCGGCCTGGCAGGCGTTCGGCTATATCGCCGCGGAGGCCGAACTCGCGCGAATGAAGTAGAGGCTGAGCGTCAACGGCTGTTGACGTTTTATCACTTTATTTTCTCGTTCGAGCCGGGCCTCATCACGTCTTTCCAGGGAGGGGCGGTCCGATCCGTAACGTTGGACCGCGTCTCCCTGGAAAGAGGCGATGACCGCGGCCCGGAAGGGCGAATCAGGTCGAGAAAACGTCAAAAGCCGTTGCCGCTCGTCGGAGGCAATGGGAAACGCACGGGTACGGACACACCGCCATGCCCACGGCCG
>Ga0315275_10006083_pt1 | contig 11498 bp, 9 predicted proteins | sample YL17G03_0_MG_FD_205557 | JGI IMG/M metagenome (GOLD analysis project Ga0315275, IMG submission 205557) | Sediment microbial communities from Yellowstone Lake, YNP, Wyoming, USA - YL17G03_0 | ecosystem: Environmental > Aquatic > Freshwater > Lake > Sediment | place: USA: Wyoming | collected...
TATGGATCACAGTCTCCGGTTCGACATCAATGAAAATCGCCAAGTCGGGGCGAACGGCTTGCTCGTTTATTTTTTCGATCCAGTTTAGATCAAGCCCGGCGGCACCCTGATAAGCTATAGATGAAAAGACGTAGCGGTCTGAAACCACGGTTTTCCCCTTATCCAAAGCGGGCAGGACTTCATTCTTCAAGTGTTCCAGACGGTCTGCAGCAAAAAGCAGAGCCTCAACCGTAATCGAACCGCGCTTCTTGGCATGCAAATAGCATTTCTTGACAAGTTTCCCGATTTCCCCTTTACTCGGCTCAGCCGTGTAGATGGCTTCCCGGGTCTTCTTCAATCGTTTAACAAGCAGCTTAGCTTGCGTGGTCTTTCCGCAGCCATCAAGTCCCTCGACACAGATGAAGATTCCACGACTAGCCATTTACTTGCAGCCTCTTGACTTGAGGGTGAGCATTATGGAGCTAGGGCTATAACTGTTTTTCACCCTGCGATGCGCCAACGCTTTATTTTGGAACAGGTATTAAAACGACATTGAACCGAGCTTCAGGGCTCACTTAGGGAAAAACCATGAACGTCGGCAACAGACTTCGCAGCGAGTTTTCATTCATACGAGGAAACTATCTCATCCTTGTCATATCTTGGGTCCTAATGGATTTCGCCGGCGAAATGCCATCTCTATATTACGGACCCTTCGTCATCTACGATCTCGGAGCCACAGCAGCCATCCTCGGCATGATAGGGTTTGTGCAAACGCTTGCTTTGGCTGCTGTCCAGTTCCCCGGCGGTTACCTTGCAGACAGATACGGAAGAAAATGGCTAATATCAACCTTGACTTTCGGCGTAGCTTTATCATTCCTGTTCTTCGTTTTTGGACCATCTTGGCAATGGATACTGATCGGTGTGGTAATCGGCAGTTTTTGCCTGATCTATCAGCCAGCACTGATGGCCATGATTGCGGACTCGACTCCCCCGGAAAAAAGAGGGATGGCGTTCTCACTGACTACACTGATTGGTAACGTCGCAACGACTCCAGCGCCTATCGTCGCAGGCATAATAGTGACTCTGTACACCCGTGCATTTGGAATGAGAATTTGTTATGCAATAGTAGTGCTACTTTATTTTGGAGCTGCACTGCTGAGAACCAGGCTCAAGGAGACGATCAAGACCGATGAAAAGATTAGGCCCCGAGACTTGCTCGCTAATTACCCCAGGGCGATAAAGGAAAGTATAGCAGTCTGGAAAACTGTTCCCCGTTCGATGTTCTTTCTCTTTATAGCAAACCTTATCGTGACGTTCTCTATCTCGCTCGCGCAACTCTTCTTCTCGGTCTACGCAGTTGAAGGAGAGGACAGCGTGTTGCATCTCAGCCAACTCGATTGGGCGCTGGTCTCAACAGCACTATTCATAACAATGATTCTGGCAGCCATCCCAATAGGCAAGTCGATCGATAAAATCGGCCGAAAAACGCCGTTGCTTCTATCGCTCGTCATACTCGTTCCAGGAATCTTGCTTTTTACGTACGGAAACCTCGCGACTGTTTACGTGGCCATGCCCTTGATCGGACTCACTCAGCTCCTGTTCTTCTCATCTTTTCAGTCTCTTCAAACAGACCTTGTCCCAAGAGAAAAAAGAGCCAAAGTAATAGGTTTCTCACAGTTTGTCAATTACGTATTCATGGCGTTCGGCATGCTCACGGGAGGGCTCATCTACTCGTTCAACCCGCAGCTTCCATTCATCCTGATTATGATAGCAACAATTCCTTCCTTTCTCGTCTTAGCGCTCCTAGTCCATGAGCCTGAGAAAAGAGAAGCAGGCTAAGCTCGGCCAGACGTAACATCAGACGTTATAAGAATGAAAATGCAATAAGCATAGTCAAAACTGAACGGAGAAGCCCATCATGCCCAAGGAATACTGGGGCGAAATAAAGGATCCAGTGCACGGCTACGTGTACATTACACGAGAAGAAAAGGCGATAATCGATTCTTACCCAGTACAGAGACTGCACAGGCTCCGGCAACTCGCAGGCGCAGAATACGTTTATCCAGGAGCCAACCACACACGGTTTGAGCACTCTGTAGGCGTCATGTACCTAGCAGGAAGAGTCGTCAGTAACCCAAACATCTCAAAGTACATCACTGAAGATGAAGCCGAAACCGAGAGAATCGCCGCCTTGCTTCATGACGTTGGACACGGACCTTTTTCCCACGTTTTCGAGTATTTGCTGACAAAGGACCTTGACAAAACACATGAGGACCTGACGACCTGGATAATCCAGAAGAGCGAGCTCTCTGACATCATAAAGAAAGCGGGCTACAATCCACAGGATATTGGAAGACTCGCCGTGGGCAAGCTGCAAAAACCCAAGAGAGCCTTCTTAGACCAGATAATAAGCAGCACGGTGGACGTGGATAAACAGGATTTCATCGTCCGCGACACGTACCACACAGGAGCAGAGTACGGGTACATCGACATCTACCGATTAATCCACACACTGGATATTCTAGGCGAAAACCTAGCAGTAGAAGTCGGAGCCCTATCAGCCCTCGAATCCCTCTTAATAGCCCGCATTGAGTCGTTCAAAAGCATATACTTCCACCGAGTCGGAAGAGCCGCACAAATAATGCTTGCCACAGCCATGGACAAAGCAAACGAAGAACTTGGATTAACACGGTTCAAAACACCAGAACAGTACCTCGCAATGGACGACTATACCGTGTACACGATGCTGAAAAACTGCAAAAAATCAAAGAAAATCATAGACGACCTGGAAAACAGAAGGATGCTCAAGTGCGCCTATGAAAAGACGTTTTACGAAAAAGACACGATGGTTTCAAACATTTTCAGCCGCGAAACCTATAGGCGACAGTTACGATCGGAAATTGCAGAAGAAGCCAAAGTTGAAACAAGCATGGTTATGATCGACGTGCCAACAGTGCCATCCGTCCCCTACGAACACTCGGTCCTGACCGAAAACATGGAGATTGCAGCATTCTACAGGACGCCGGAAGGCAAGAAAATTCCACAAAGATTGAGCGAGATCTCCAAGATATTCGACACTCTCAGAGGCTTCATGAACATACTCCGAGTGTACACGACGGAAGAACAACGCGAAAATGTGAGCGCAGCTGCAGCGAAAATCTTGGGCAAAGTCCCCTCATCAGCAAAAATCTCATACTGAAGGACAGGATAAATGAAACCAGTAACGCTCAAGGGGCGAGTCATCGTCGAAGGACATTGCCAGGCAGAGGCACTGGTGAGTTTAAAACCAATCAGTTTCCTCGGCGGCGTCGACCCTGCCGACGGCAAGATAATCGAGAGAAAACACGACTTGTGCGGAATGTGCATAAAAGACAAAATTCTGTGTTTTCCTCATGGCCACGGCTCGACCGTCGGAAGCTACGTACTGTATTCTTTAGCTAAGAAGGGGCTAGCCCCAAAAGCAATAGTCAACCAGACAGCTGACCCAGTCGTCGTGGTTGGCGCGATAATCGCCAATGTTCCGATGATTGACCAAGTAGACATCAAGAAAATCAGAACCGGAGACACAGTTGAAGTTGATGCCTGCAAGGGCCTAGCGAAAATACTGAGAAGAAGGGAGACCTAGCAGGCTCATGCAATTGACAAGAGAGGAGGAGCGCATCCTCAGCGGCGAACAAGGATGGGCGAACCAGACGTGCATGAAAATACTCGTTCGATTGGGCGAGCTTTTCGGCGCCGAAAAGCTGATCCCGATAACCTCGGCGCATGTCTCGGGAATCTCGTACAAAACGTTGGGCGATGCGCCCATCGAGTACTTGAAAGCCATGGCAGACGCCAATGCAGAGGTGAAAGTCAAAACAACACTGAACCCGCAAAGCCTCGACCCTGAGTACCTGATAAGAAAACTACCAATCGAATTGCGAAACAAGCAGCTGAAAATTCTGAAGCAGTTTGACAGGATGGGAATGACAGAATCTCTTACGTGCACGCCCTATTATCTTGGCAAACTCAGACGGGGCTCACATATGGCATGGGCTGAGTCTTCAGCCGTTGTCTACGCTAACTCGGTTCTAGGCGCATGGACAAACCGCGAAGGAGGACCGAGCGCACTCGCTGCGGCGATAATTGGGAAAACACCGGATTATGGCATTCACAAAGCCGAAAACCGCCAACCGAACTGTCTAGTACACGTCAAAACAGACTTGCGCAATGAAACCGAATACGGCGCCCTCGGAATTCACTTGGGCAGACTTCTCCGAGACAAGATACCAATCATCCAAGGTCTTCAAAAAGACAATGACCGCCTGAAACAGCTGAGCGCCGCCATCGCAACGACAGGTATGACCAACATGTTCAAAGCCGGGTCAACCACCGAAAGAAAGAAGACAGAAACGGTGGAAATAGAAAGCAACGACCTGAAACGCACCATCGAAGAGCTAAACACAGCATCAAACAAGAAGCCTGACCTAGTCTTCATCGGTTGCCCCCACTGCTCATATGCAGAAATGGAGAAGACTGCTCAACTTGTCAAAGGAAAGAAGGTCAAACAAGGAATCGAGCTTTGGGTATGCACCTCTTGCCATGTTAAAGAAGCAGCAACAGACGCGGTAAAACAAATAGAAAAGAGCGGCGGTCACGTTCTCGCCGGTGTCTGCACGGTCGTGTCTTGGACCGAGAAACTTGGAATAAGAACCATAATGACAAATTCCGCTAAAACCGCCTACTATGCACCGACACTTAGCAAAGCAGACGCAATACTCGCACCGATGGAAGAATGCTTGAAAACAGCATTGCAAGGATAACCTTTATTCAGTTGAAGAAATACTCTGCATGACACGTCGGGCTATTTAGGGCTCCGGTAGTATAGCCCGGTTAAGTATTCCGGCCTTTCGAGTCGGAGACCCGGGTCCGAATCCCGGCCGGAGCACCACAAGAATTCGAATTCCTTTCACATTCTTCCATACAAAAAACAGAATAGTGCCTTGAATAATACACACGCGTTATCTAAGGGTGAGTTCTTGAAGAAACTGTATCTCTGTGGAAGTTTCAAATTTCACCGTGAAATGGAGTGCTTAGGGCACGAACTCGAAGAAAAGAACATTGCATACGAGATATCAGAGAGTAAGGATAGTCGTGGGATTCTGGGATGCCTGCAGAAGATCGACGATTCAGATGTGATTTACATAGTAAACCCTGACGGCTACGTGGGCAGGAGCGTATCCGTCGACATAGGGTACGCTTACGCGAAGAATAAGCGAATATATGCCATGTGTCCAATCAATGACCCGCCCGTGGCGAATCTGATAAGCGGAATTATGACGCCAGATGCGTTAACCGACCTTCTTAAGGCGGATCTCCATGATAGGAAACGGTAAATCTTCCCTTCAGAGGCTACTGAAAACCCGCTCGGCCTGTTTAAAGCTCTCCAGCGACCTCCTTTTTCAGTCTGTCAAAGAACTGTTCCATGAAACCAAATCTTTGTTCGGCGATTTTTCGCGCTTCCTTGGTATACAATTTTTCTGGAACCCCTTTGAACTTCGTCTCGAACTCAAGGTTTGGAGAATGCTCTGAAGGATCTATGATCCTGCCATTGACTTTGCCGCCGACAAAATTCTTCTTCACATACTCGTCTACTGGAATGCCAGAATATATTCTCTGACCGCATTCGCCCCCAATCGTGAAAGACCTCGCAACTCCTGTCGCACCCAACACGTCAAGCTTGTCAGCGTCAGACAGAATCTTAGCTTCCATTGTTATTGGCTGATTTTCGCCCCTAAACCTGTGCGCGCGGATACAGTGTGCCACCTGCTCAATTCGTTCATCCGAATATCCCAACCTCCTGAGGATTGCTACACTCATTTCGGCTCCAAGAACGGCATGATCAACCTTTAATGAATGGCTATGCCCATTCTTGTCTTCTCGCAATCTCGCTATGTCATGAAGCAAAGCCGAGGTTTTAAGAATCTCCAGGTCTACGTTCGGGTAGTGCTTCGCCAATTTCAGGCACAAGTTGTAGACTCTCATCACATGGTCAATGTCATGCGCCGGGCTTGCTCCTTTCATTTCCTTCTCAACAATCGCCCTCAGCCGCCGATATTCTTCTTCCATGAAGCATCATGTGAAGAAATAGACACTTAAACCTGTTCTGAGCCAGCGTTGGCAAACGTGTCTGCCAATCTGGGGAAAATGAGGAGTCGAACCCCACTACATCTAAGTCTTGATCCTTCTCCTGACCACTTTCTTTCTGAACGCAATGGCAGTTATCGTCAAAGTCATTACGGCGGCAAGCGCTATCACGTTCGAAAACTCGGGAACCAAAGGTTCAGCCAACGCATACAAATCTCCCGACCACTCGGGCAAATATTCACTGCAATTGTTCCATGCCAACATTTGCTTCCATTCGTTGTCGTTTAAACGAGTGGTTCCTTCCAACGCAAACTCGTAGTATGTGAAGACCGGCCCCACTGCCGCCACCAACGTTCCGTCAGTCTTGGGAAACAGGACCACGAGAGCGTTTACTTTGCCGACACCCACGTGCAAGATCTGGGGCGGATACTCTATGTCACCTGGGGGAAACGTCGCAACGTCCGCTACAACTGGCGCTTCCAATATCGAGACAGCGCTTGCCATGTTGGTGACTGCGTGTAATGTGTCTTCATACCATCCCATCGGGCCTCCTGACCCGCACATCCACACTGACTGTTTCACGAAATCAATCTCCTCTTCACTGAGTGGTTCCTTGTTCAATTCCTTCGTTGAGATTGCTTCGAATTTCTTACTTGCCTCTCGCAACGTCTCCAAAGATTCATTCACGACGAATGGTACATCGTTCGGCGAGAGCAAGTTTACTGCTTTGATACTCTGTTCGCTCAGCGTCTGCATTCTAGCATAGAACGTGGGGTTTGGCTCAACAAAAGCTTCCGGATAACTGCATGAAGTCGGAGGTATGTATGTTTGTTTCGCATAGAGGATCGTATCATGCCTCAGTTGAGCCCAACTGCCGAGCGCCGTGTTGAGTTTCTCATCTTGCCATGAAGAGGTTCGCATGAAATCTGGATAATTGTCTGCATACGGAACGATAACTAGGCTCTGGAGAGAGTGAATCCATGCCGTGTAAGAGGAACTCGACCACTCCTGCTCGCTGAGATTGCCAAAATACTGCTTCAGAGCTACCAGATTCTCAGTGAAGCTCGCGAAATCGAAATCTGGTGTCAACAGTTGATAGGCGCGGTCGGAACCCAGGACCGCAAAAAGATCAAGACCCTTAGGCAGAACCCGCCGTTCCTCGGCAGAGTTGAGCCCCACCTTGTCCCAGCAAAGCGATTGAAACACGTAGGAATCTGGAACAAACCGTTGACCCATGAACTGGAAAACAATCGGATACCTTGGAAGAACCGCAAGATAAGACTCGGATACCAAGGCTTGCGAAAGAATTCTCTGCCCATATTCAGGTTTACTCAATTCCTGTCTCAAAGTCGAAAGCCCACTTCCAGTGGTAACGTAATCTAGGTACTTGTCGGAGTCGCCGAAAACTCTGTGAAGTGCCACATCAAGATTCTGCAGGTTTATCGAGTCACTTTCACCAATCAAGGCACCGGTTACGTTGTACAAGAGTTGCCAATCGTGATAGTACTCTGGGTTTGACGTGATTATGTCGCGTATGTGAACTATCGCAGCCTCATCTATGTGCACAGCATTCCAACTGTAATGCTCATCGTTACGGGGAACGTAAATCGGATACTGCCCATACCACATCAAAGCCCTGAAATACCGCTCAAGTTGCGTATCGCCTAGGTAATGAGCTCGAACCTTGAATTGAGTGAAATCGTAAGCGACATCCACAACGTAAGGAGACACTGGGAGAACCCAAGTTCCAGCCGGAACAAACTGAAGGTCGCCTGCATAGATGTTGTCTAAATAGAAAGCCACGTCTTCCGACAGTTCAGGCGGCAGAGCTACGCTTGCATTAGTGAGCAGAGATAACGCGACGCCGAAGTAGACGGTTGAATTCCTCACAGCCCAATATTTCAAAGAACCGTCGTGGGGAACGCTGGAATAATCGTTCTTCGCCGCGCTGAAAGCAAACTGTGTGAGCCTAAGTATCAAGGGATAGAATGTCGTGTTTTCCAAAATTCTCAAAGAACAGTCAAAGACAACGTGGAAAAGATGAAGCATGCTGTCTGTCGTTACGATCACTGGAAGGTCATTCGCGTAGACTTTCATATAGTAAAAGTCCTCAAACCGCAATGAAGGATCAAAATAGTAGTCCGACCCGCTTGGAATCTCGACAGAGACGAAACCTTGGCTTTGAAGCATCGATTCCTGTTCTGGAGTCAACGAGAAGACCTGCTTCACCTGATCATAGTAGGTCACTTTGGAAAGATCGAAAGCCGCATGAACGGGTGCAATACCAGCCAAACCTGAACAGAAAAAGAGCAAAAGAAAGAAGACTGCCTCGACTTGAATGGCACCCCTCATTTTCCCACCAATTATACCTGTCGCTTCCTTGCCTATAATTCTAATGTCTGGAACCAAATAGACCAAGAACTGGTACGGTGGAATTCACATTCGCACGGCCAACAGCGGGCAAGGTCAAACTCTTATACAACCTCCTGTCTATCGAATAAACTTCAAACAAGGTGACAACGAATGGCAGACACGCTATTACCGCAGTACGAGAAACTCATGGAAAGAACCAAAGAACTGACAATTCTCCAGTCAACCGAATCCATAATGGGCTGGGACATGGAAACCATGATGCCGCCCAAAGCAATCAACCTTCGAAGCCAACAGCTCTCCCTTCTAAGCGTAATAGACCACAAAATGAGCACCGACCCTGAAACGGAAAAACTGCTCAAAGGAATCGCTCGAAACCCACAACGCGACAAGCTCACGGTTCTGCAGAAGAGAAACGTGTACCTAATCAAGAAACGCTATGACGAACAGACGAAACTTCCAGAAAAGCTTGTTGCCGAAACGGCAAAACAAGAAGCGATAGCCATAGACGTCTGGAAAAAAGCGAAAAAGGCCAAAAAGTTTTCGACGTTCAGACCTGAACTTGAAAAGATCCTTGAACTGAAAAAGCAAGCTGCAGAAATCCTGATGAAAGTCAAGAGAACGAGAACTCCATACGATGCGTTGATCGATATCTACGAGCCAAAAGCGACCTCCAACGAGATCACCAAGATATTCGACGAGCTCAGAACCGGTTTGGTCTCACTGCTCAAGAAATGCACAACTGCATCTAAACAACCAGACACGAGCCTCCTCAAGCGGAAGATTCCGATAGATACACAGCGCAAGATCGCGAAAGCCCTCGCAGACTTCGTTGGATACGACGTGAAATCCGAGAAAGCTGGAGGAAGAATAGACGAAACAGAACACCCCTTCACAACGGGCTACTACGACGATGTGAGAATCACAACTCACTACTTCGAAAACGAATTCACCTCCTCACTATTCTCAGTTCTGCACGAGGCAGGACACGCACTTTACGAACAAAACCTCCCGCAAGAATGGATGTACCAGCCCGTAGGCAACAGCGACTCAATGGGATTCCATGAATCACAGTCACGAATGGTGGAAAACATAATCGGAAGGTCCATGGAATTCTGGACGTATTTCCTGCCAAAACTGAAGCAGATTGCAGGCAAAGACTTGGCAAACCTGAAACTGGACTCGTTCGTTCACGCCATCAACCAAGTCAAACCCTCAAAGATCCGCGTAGAAGCAGATGAAGTAACATACTGCATGCACATAATAATCAGGTTCAACCTAGAACGCGACCTCTTCGCAAACAAGATCACGGTGAAAGAGCTGCCGGAAGTGTGGAACCAAAGCTACAAGGACTACCTCGGCGTGAAAATCGACAACGACTCGGAAGGAGTGATGCAGGACACACATTGGGCCGGCGGCGCGTTCGGCTACTTCCCCAGCTACGCATTGGGGAACATCTACAGCGGGCAGATTCTCCAAGCAATGCAGACAACACTTCCAAACTGGCGGGGACAGCTTGCTAAAGGCGAATTCAAAAAAGTAAGAAACTGGCTTGTCGACAACATCCACTCACAAGGAAACCTGTACGACGCATCAGACCTCATCAAGAAGATTAGCGGAAAGAAACTAAACGTCAAACCCTACTTGAACTACCTCAACGAAAAATACTCAAGCCTTTACGGCTTCTAGCTTCTCACCATTTTTCAACACGGCTTTGTAAACTTGCAAGACCGCGTACAACACAACCCCGCCGATGAAGAGACCGATCCCGGCGTACCCTGCAACAGCATCGTTAGCGTTTGAGCCATACAGAAAAAGAACGATACCCAATATCACCAGAACAACGCATACGATGTCTTTCCATGACATTCAGATTAACTCCCAAAGCCGATTTTAAGCCTCTTAGTCTACTTCAAAGTATATAGACTTACCCACCGACAAGTAAGCCTCCGACACCACTCCCCAGATACTTCAAAAGAATTAGACCACCGACACTTCAGGAGTTTAATTCAAGAAAGAGGACACCTTGAATCCGACATTACTCTTAACCACCGTCGCATATAATCCATACACGCACTATCTGACGACATATTAGTGACGTATCCACGTTCACGTCAGTTAGACGCATCATCATTCCGACATTCTTATATACTAGATGTGCAATCACTTGTCCCATGTGGCATAATCAATGTCGGAACAAAACATAAGAAAACCTGAAACAAGAGAAGAACTCGTCAAAATGCTGACGGAAGCCGCCAAGAAAGCATCGGAAGGTCGCGCCGCTCCAAAGCCTAAACCGACAAAACCGACAGTTCTCGGAACAGCCGAAGCCATGAACATTCACAGAGACACGCTCTACACGTGGCTCAAAGAGTTCAATGTCGACTTCAAAGACATCACCGACAGCTTACCGACAGAATTCACGTCGGAACCATTTGAAGATTCATCAGGACACACCTACCTCATCGGCGAAGCATTGATCGGAGAAGGAAACGAAGTAGCACACATAGACTTATTGATGGGTGACAAGAACGGCCCAGTCGGAGATGCTTTTGCAGCAGGAATGAGCAACTTGTCCCCAGGCCACACACCGCTGCTGGCTGTAATAAGGCCGAATCTTCCGCCTAAACCCCATACGCTACTGGTGCCAAAGGTCACAGTGAAAAACATGGGAGATGCCAACAAAATCTTCGGACCAGCCCAAGCCGCAGTGGCAAAAGCCGTCGCAGACTCGATGGAAGAAGGCATAATTCCCAAGGAAAAGGCCGACGATTGGGTCATAATAGCCAGCGTCTTCATACACCCCCAAGCCACTGACTTCCGCAAAATCTACCACTACAACTACGGAGCGACGAAACTTGCTCTCAGAAGAGCCTTGGCCAAGTACCCGACACTTGAAAAGATGTTCTACGACAAGGACAGAGCAAAACACCCAATCATGGGGTTCAAAGTGCCCCGTCTGTGGAGACCGCCGTACCTTCAGATTTCACTGGACAACCCCGATATGGAAAATGCAAAAAGAG
>Ga0315275_10006085_pt1 | contig 11498 bp, 6 predicted proteins | sample YL17G03_0_MG_FD_205557 | JGI IMG/M metagenome (GOLD analysis project Ga0315275, IMG submission 205557) | Sediment microbial communities from Yellowstone Lake, YNP, Wyoming, USA - YL17G03_0 | ecosystem: Environmental > Aquatic > Freshwater > Lake > Sediment | place: USA: Wyoming | collected...
TTCAGGGACCGGCTCTGGCTATCGTAGGTCAAGACCGTGACGACGGCTGGTTGAATCCGCTTGGCCGACTCGGCGAGATAATCGCTTGCGGCCGGCGCCCGGGCCGCCAACGTGCATACGCACGAAGAAACCAGCAATATCCTCAGCTTACGTTTCATAAGAACCTCTGGCGGATTGCCTCATAAGCCTTGTTTGCTTTTGGTTTGCACTCTATTGCCAACGCTCTGACCTGGTGTGCTTACACTGATATACAGGTGGATTCTAATGCGTGCGATCCGGTACGTCCAGTGATTTCTCGTTTTTCGAGGCTCGTTCGCGCATAACCGGTCGGTCACGCTTGACGCGGTCGATTTCTTAGAGCGGTTTTGCGGCCTGCTGTCCGCCTGGGATTCGTGCCCCGACGTCTTTGCGCCAGGCGGCCAGAAGCTCCTGCAACTCGGCAACCTTCTGCGGGTCCCTGCCCGCCAAGTCATTCTGCTCGCTGATGTCGTCCGCGAGGTCGTATAGCTCCTTGCGGCCGGTATCGAAGAATTCGATGAGCTTCCAACACCCCTTTCGGACTACTCCGGCGGAGCGCCCGCCCAGGAAGTGGGGTTTGTCGAGCGGATAATGCCAGAACAGCGTGTCGCGTTTCAGCTTCGACTGAGGATTGCTCAGTAAAGGGAGAATGGAGACGCCGTCGATGTGCTGCTGGGTGTCCGGCCGGGCGCCAACCATCTCGCAAAACGTCGGATAGAAATCGATACTGCTCGTTGGCGTCGCGCAGACGGCCCCGGCGGGCACAACCCTCGGATAGCGGATAATCAGTGGCACCCGAATCCCGCCTTCGTAGAGAGTCGATTTGCCGGCCCGCAGCGGAGCGTTGCTTGTCACCAGGCTTTCTCCGCCGTTGTCGCTGGTAAAAACCACAATCGTCCGCTCGGCTAACCCGAGCGCATCGAGCTTATCTGCGATCATGCCGACGCCTTCGTCGGTGCTCTTGAGCAGTGCGGCAAGATGCGGATTGTTGCGGCCGGCGTTTTGTCCCTTGCCTGCGCCGGGCTTCTTCTCGAACTGCGACACGAATTCCGGCTTGCCTTCAAGCCTCGTGTGGACCGCGTAATGGCTCAGGTAGAGAAAAAACGGCCGGCTCTTGTGCCGCTCGATGAAATCGACGGCCTCGATGTTGCACCGATCCACCAGATGCTCTTTTTCGGGCAGACGCCTGTCGATTTCGCGATTGAAGTGGTAAGGATGGAAATAGCTGCCGGCTGCAATGCCGCGATTCTCCGATACAATGGTTTCCTCGAAACCAAACATTGCGGGAGGGAACTCCTGTGCCCCATGATTCGCATAGCCGGTGAGGTGCCATTTGCCGATGATACCGGTTGCGTAGCCGGCCTTTCTCAGCACCTCGGCTATCGTCGGGCACTGTGGCGCCAGATGATTTTTGTCGTCGGGCCGCAGGTAGTCGGTGATCCCAAACCGGACCGGGTACAGCCCCGTCATCAGCGCCGCCCGATACGGAGAGCAAACCGGTGCGGCGGCGTATGCATCGGTGAACCGAACGCCCTGCTTCGCGAGCCTGTCGAGATTCGGTGTTTCATTGAAGCTGTTGCCGTAGCAGCCCAGTTCCGCCCAGCCCAAGTCGTCGGCGAGGACAAAGACGATGTTGGGTCTTCCGCCGTCCCCCGCCGCTTCGGCCCCCGCAGCGACTTGCGAAACCGCCCAGCCGACGGCGCCGAATCCAACGGCCCTCACAAAATCGCGTCTTGAGCACTTACGTGAGTTCATGGTCTAATCATGGTCGAGCATCGGCTTGGCTCGCTTGAGAAACTGGATGGGAATACCCCACGGGTCGCGCAGCATGACGATTTGATCGCCGCTGTCCGTTGAGTACACGTCCTCGTGGACGGTTGCCCCGGCTGCAACCAGCTTTTGGCGCAGCGTCTTTACGTCATCGACCATGAAGGCGATATGCAGCGACAACGGATTCATCGAGGCATAATCCGGCACCGCATCGGGAGGATTATGGTAGATCTCCAGCATCATATTGCCTCCCGCATCGGAAAGAAAACGCGCGTTGGCGGGCGCAGGCCCCTCGCGTACCACTTTCATTCCCAGATTCTGGCAATACCATTTTGCCATAGCAACCGGGTTCTGGACGTTGATGGCAACGTGTTCGAGACGTATCCTGTTGGTGGTGCTCATCGTCGGGCGCTCCTTGTTTCCAGAGTTCGTTGTTGAAGTGGCGTTACAGCCTGAGATTGCCAATCCGACCGACATCAGCGCCACCCCCAATAATCTGCTGCTCACGAATCTACTTGTCATTTTGAATCTCCTGTTCGCCAAATTCTTCCCTTGTCTTGAAGGGCACGAGATAGCGTCTTGACGCATCTTTCCAGCCGCGACCATTATCCGTAGTGAACGAGGCAGCGTCAAGGTTTCTCCGGCTTGAGCCACTGCCTTTTTCGCCGCCGGCGTATGCCGCGCTTTGAGACATGAAGCCGGCCACGCTGCCAAGCCGTTTTTTTGGTCCTAAAACTGTTCTATTCGCGATTTCATAAGCTGCGGAAGAAGCGAAATTTCCCAATACAACCAAATAAGGACCCTCTTTGGCCCAAAAATCCTTGACTTTTGCCGCTGAGTATGATAGACTGTTATCGGTCGGTGGTATGATGAAAAGCCGCAGGGGCGGCATGTCGAGGTCTCTCCGATAAGACAAGAAGCCATGTGGCTGAAAAACGCGAGTCTCGACGTTGAAAGCGATGGACATTCGAAAGTACGACAGCCCGTTGGAGTATCGTTCGCGCGGGCTTTGTCGGTTTCTTTCTGCGTGCGGAGGCCTTTTGTAAGACCGCGGGGCTTTTGGGCCGTTGGCCCTTATCGGATGGCCCTGCCGCGGGATGGTATTTTTCGAGGAGAAAGACGCCAAAAAGGTCGATACTTAGGTGTCCTGGACTGTAGGGATATTGTTGGTTGGGCTGGCTTGCCCGCGAGAGGGCAACCCGCCATCGAGATACACGGAGGAAATCTCTGAGTCGGCCCGTGATGCGCATTTGCGGGAGTACTATGAGAACAATAGTCATAACGAACCAAAAAGGCGGTTGCGGCAAGACCACCACCGCGGTGAACCTCGCGGCGGCCCTTGCCGAAAAAGGCCAGCGAGTATTGATCGTTGACCTTGACCCGCAGGCACACGCGACTCTCGGCCTGGGCTATGAGCCCGACAAACTCGATCGAACGATCTATCATTCTCTTGCCGGCAAACAAATCCCGATCTCCAAAGTCATCGTAAGTACGAGAATCAACGGACTCGATCTGGTGCCGAGCAACGTCCTGCTTGCCAAAGCCGAGCAGGAGCTGATGGGCACATCTCGAAAGGAGTTCATTCTGGCCGACCAGCTCCAGACGGTCGGTACCAAGTACGATACCTGCATTATAGATTGTCCGCCGTCGCTGGGTCTGCTGACCTTCAGCGCTCTGGTCGCCAGCACGGACGTAATCATTCCGGTCCAGGTGCACTACTACGCCCTTGAGGGCCTCAAGCAACTGCTCGAAACGGTCAAGACGGCTCGAAAGCGTTTCTATCCCTGCTCCGTCAAAATACTGGGCATCCTGCTGACCTTCGTTGAGGGCAAGGCCGCACTGAGTCAGCAGGTGGAACAGCAGATGAGGCAGTTCTTCGGCAACCTCGTGTTCAATGCGGTCATTCACAACACGATAGCCCTTGCCGAGGCGCCCAGCGCCGGTGAGTCAATTGGGGCTTACGCCCCGGAAAGCAGAGGCGCGGCCGACTACAAAGCCCTTGCCGATGAGGTCGCTGATCCGGAGCTCAGTCGCGAGGGAAGGCTTCCCAAGGAAGTCTCAGCCATGGTCGATGAGGTGGAGACAGCACAGGAAGTTCCCGTCCTTGCGCCCCCTCCCACAGTGAAAGAGAAGAAGCCCCGGCCGCCTGTCCATCACCGCAAGGGGACCGCCCGCAAAATACTCAAAGGTTGCCTCATCGTTCTGGCCATAGCGGCGCTGCTTGTGGTTATTGCGGTCGCCGGTCTGCTGGCGTACATGAACATGATCAACAATCCGCCGGTGGCCAGGCCCGACAGCGTGACCGTTCAGGAGGACGTCCCGACGCCAATCACGCTGCGGAGCAGCGACCGCGACGGCGACGAGCTGAGCTATTACGTGATTTCAGGGCCGTCCCACGGGGCATTGCGAGGGACCGGCTCCCATCTGACGTACACGCCGGAATCGAACTACAGCGGTCCGGACAGCTTCACCTTCCTCGTCAATGACGGGGCGGTGGACAGCAACAGCGCGACGGTAGCGATCACCGTACAGCCGGTGAACGACCCGCCGGTGGCTAATCAGCAGTCCGTGACGACAAAAGTGGACAAGTCTGTTCCTATCGCCCTCAGCGGAAGCGACACCGAAGGTGATGCACTCCAATTCGCCATCGGCGCTCAGCCCGGGCATGGAACGCTCGCGTTGGGATCCAACTTCGAGACCAACGGGAAACTCGTCTATATGCCCGCAGCGCACTTCACCGGCGCAGACAGCTTCACGTTCAAGTTGAGCGATGGCGCCGCGGACAGCGCTGCGGCAACCGTCTCCATCAACGTTACGGCGAATCGTCCGCCCGTGGCGGACCCCCAGACCCTGACGACTGCGGAGGACACTCCTGCGGTTGTGAACCTGGTGGGCAGCGACCCCGATGGAGACACGCTGACCTACAGTGTAGTCACGGGTCCGTCTCACGGAAGCTTGAGCGGAATTGTACCCAACCTGACCTACACGCCCAACAAGAACTTCAACGGGCAGGATAGCTTCACCTTCAAAGTCAACGACGGAACGGCTGACAGTCCTCTCGGGACCGTTTCGATCACGGTAACGCCCGTAAATGACGCTCCCATCGCGACCAACGACACGATCACAACGCTGGAGGATACACCCGTGCCCGTGGTTCTGGCGGCGATTGATCCCGACGGGAACCCGCTGACGTACAGCATCGTCAAGGGCCCTGACCACGGGACCCTGAGCGGGGTGGAGCCCAACCTGGTTTATACCCCCAGCCCGAACTTCAACGGGCCGGACGGATTCACTTTCAAGGCCAATGACGGCACGGCGGACAGCCTGCCCGCGAGCATTTCCATCATGGTGACTCCAGTCGACGATCCGCCGACGGCGAACGGCGACAATGTGACCGTGAAGGAAGACACCGCCAGGTCAATTATGCTGACCGGCAACGATCCCGACGGAGATCCGTTGACCTTCAGCATAGTCAGGGCTCCGACACATGGGAAACTCAGCGGTACGGCGCCAAACCTGACCTATACGCCCGACCCGAATTTCAGTTGGCTGGACAGCTTTACATTCAGGGTCAGCGACGGCAAAACCGAGAGCGTCCCCGCAACCATATTGATCTCGGTGACGCCCGTAAATGACGCGCCGGTGGCCAAGGATGACAAGGCCACGACGGAAGAAGACACCCCAGTGACAATCGACGTGCTGGCCAACGATATCGAACTGGACAATGAGTTGCTCACGATAAGCGGAGTGACTGAGGGCGCTGGAGGTTCGGTCAAGATCAACCCGGACGGCACGCTGACGTACACGCCACATCCAAACTTCTACGGCGCCGACACGTTCAGCTATACTGTCCAAGACCGCGAAGGCCTGACGTCCACTGCGAAAGTGACGGTTGCCGTCAGCCCGGTCAACGATTCTCCCACGATTGTTTCAAAACCTGTGACGACGGCTATGGTGGATGTGCTCTATACGTACGCCGTCGAGGCCCGAGACCCGGATGGCAATGACATACTGACCTACTCGCTGGCCGCTCAGCCACCCGGCATGATGATAAACCCGATGACCGGGCTGATTCAATGGACGCCGAACGAGACTCAGAAGGAGACTTATGACGTTGTCGTGAAGGTCGCCGATAGCAATAGCGTTCCCGCTTCGGACACACAGACATTCCGCCTGACCGTTAATCCGACCCCGCCGAAGACAGCTACTCTGAAGGTGGTTGACGGCTACGATCAAAGAAACAGGAAGACCCTGTCGGCCGAAGGTGCGGTCGCCCTCGTTCAGGACAGCGACGACAAGCAGCAGCAAGTCAGCGCGGGCAGCTACATCTCTTACAATTTCTCAGCGGTCTCTGTGCCCCCGGGTGCGACGATAACTTCGGTCGTGCTGCATGTGGAGCATTTCGAGGACGATCAATTCCCGTCGGGGAAACTGCAGTGGGCGATCGGAACCGGCTGGCCGGACAATCCGAAAACCTGGATCTCTATCGACGCTCCCATACGCAAGGGAAAAAGCAACGAGGCGGTGGACTCGTGGGATATTACAAGTTTTGTTAATACCCCGGAAAAGGCAAAGTCTCTGCAACTGCAGATTCAAAACAGCGACAACGTTTCCCGGAAGAATAGCTCCGTAGATTGTGTTAAGGCTGTTGTGGAATGGGGCTGGCCTGCCCCGCAGAAGCCGCCGACCATGCGAAAGCCTGAGTCAGGGCTTGTCCCTTATGGGCCAACTTCCGGGAACTGACCCGTCCTTAGTGCGGACTGTCAGGGACCGATAACTGTGTTTTCGCAGTGAAAACGCCGGTGTTCACCCGTAATTTGTCGGCCCGTTTGCTTTGAAAAGCCCGCTGGGCATGATTGGGGAAAATGGGCAATATTTTTTTGACATTGCTCGTCCAATCCATTATATTATATTATAGTTGAGAGAAGGGTGTTGAGGACAGACAGGGTGGTGTTTCCATCTCGCTTTCCTCTTGTGCGCAAGACCGGCTCTCGTGCTGTGCAAACTCTGAAGGAACTTATTTGCCCGAAAGGATAAATGATGAACACGCACAAGGCAGGTTTGCACAAGGATGTGTCAACGATCTTCAACGGAGTGTGGGACCCGGAACGCGACAACGTACAGCCGTCTCTTGATGAGTCGGGCGCAAACGTTGTGGACTATGCTTACCCGCAGGCGATGGCTCTCGATAACTGGCCCAGAGAGAAAAAGCCGAAGTTCGCCACTATTGTGAAGGTTTTTGCAGAGGCCCCAGGCCATCTCTTCCGGTCCAGAGCAAGACGTGAGAAGAAAAGGCTTCTCTCGATATCCAGGCATTTGCTTATCAATCAGCCAGGCTGAAAGCAAGTTGTTGGCCGGCGCGTCCAAGCTTGCGATCGGGGAGTTTTCTCTCCGTCGGGCAAGCCAAAATCTTACGGCCCCGTATTCATACTGCTGCGCTGTGATTGCAGCGTCGGCCTTTTAGAACAATAGTCCTATAAAACACGGCAGCATTTCTCTTCTTCAGAATTTCCGTCTCTTGCGCCTTGTCATCTTCTTTCTCGCATACGTACACTTCATGCGCCTGTGAGCGCGCAATTCCGCGGTTCTTTCGCGCAGAAAGTATTTACTTGGATTGACATCTCCTCTGCGAGGCCATATCATAAAAATCTTCTGTAGAGCTCTCTTTCGGTCTGCCTTCCGGGCAGAGTTGAAAGAGAAATGGTTGTTTCACATTTTTGGGAGATTGTCACATGAATAGTCGAACGTCAAGAATAGCGATTGTCTTGCTCATTTCGGCCGTGACGATCATTGGACTATCCTCGATTGTCGCCGGCGCCGAGAAGCCTGCGGAGGAGAAACCTGCGGCGGCAAAACCCAAACCCGAATTCCCCCCTCTGGAAGAGGTCTTGAAGGACTACGAGAAGGTCGTGTCCACCGCCGACGGCGAGAAAAGCTTCTACACCATCTGGACTCGCGCAAAAGACGGTCAAATGCTTGCTGCGCTACCATCCGGCTACGAAGGAAAGAAGTTCTTTATCGCACTGACTGTGGCAAGCGGCGAAAGCTTTGCCGGCCTGCAGGCGGGTGACATGTACGTATACTGGAAACGGTACGATAAGAGCCTGGCTCTTATTGAGCCGAACATTCAGATCAAGTCCACGGGAGACCAGGAATCCAAAAGCTCCGTTGAACGGTTGTTTACGGACCGTGTGATTCTGGATGTTCCGATTGTCACCATGTCGGGCGGCTCGCCGGTGATTGATATGGATGCGCTGCTGGTCGGCGAGGCGAACAAGTTCTTCGGCTCCAGCGTCAAGGTATCCAATCCCAGGCTCATAAACATCAAGAAGGCAAAGGCGTTTCCCAGCAACGTTGAGCTGGCCTTTGAAATACCCACACAGAACGGACGCCTCCAGACTCTGCACTACTCCATCAGTGATATCCCCGATAGGGCCGGCTACAAGCCCCGTAAGGCGGATGAGCGCGTCGGCTATTTCACCACCGGCTACAGGGACTATGGGCAGTTCAAGGATCCGGAGACCATGGTGCGGTACGTCAATCGCTGGCACCTGGAAAAGGCGGACCCGTCGCTGAAAATCAGTCCCCCGAAGAATCCGATCGTTTTCTACATCGAACATACGACGCCCGTGCGCTATCGCCGATGGGTCCGGGAGGGTCTGTTGTATTGGAACATGGCCTTCGAGAAAGTGGGCATCTCCAATGCGATAGAAGTTTACTATCAGGATGAGCGTTCGGGCGCCCACATGGAGAAAGACCCGGAGGACGTCAGGTACAATTTCATCCGGTGGCTCAGCAACAACATGGGCCTGGCAATCGGCCCGAGCCGCGTACATCCCGAAACGGGGCAGATTCTCGACGCGGACGTCATCCTGACCGACGGCTGGATTCGCCATTGGTGGACGACGTATCACGAGATCATGCCTGAAATCGCCATGGAGGGCATCAATCCGGAGACGCTGGCCTGGCTGCAGGACCATCCAAATTGGGATCCGCGCGTCCGCCTGACGTCGCCGGCGCAACGGGAGTTTGTCAAACAAGGGCTTGCTGCGCTCGGGCACCAGCCGTATGGCGGTCATCCGATGACGCACGTGGATTCGGCCCTGATTGGTGACGACGAATACGATGGTCTGATAGGCAGAACATCACAGGTGAACGGGCTTTGCACCTTGGCGCAAGGCAAGGCATTCGACGTGGCCATGTTCAGGATGTATATGGCTCTGACGGACGAGCAAGGCGAAGGAACCAGCGGCGAAGAACCGAACGATACGCAAGAAGAGAAAGACAAGAAGAAAGAGGAAAAAAAGAAGCAGGAGGAAAAGGAGCCCCTGATAGACGGGATTCCGGAGTCCTTCATCGGTCCGGCGCTCGCCGACCTGGCGTGTCACGAAGTCGGGCACACGCTGGGTCTGAGGCACAATTTCAAGGCCTCGGCTCTCTACACAATGGCGGCCGTCAATAGCAGCGAGCTCAAAGCCAAGAAGCCGCATGCCGCTTCCGTGATGGATTACCTGCCGGTCAACATGAACTTCAAGGACGGCGAAGTCCAGGGCGACTATAGCATGATCGGCGTCGGCCCGTACGATATTTGGGCGATTGAATATGGCTACACCGAGGACGAAAAAGACCTCAAAGCGATACTGAATCGCGTCGCCGAGCCCGAGCTCCAGTACGCAACCGACGAAGATACCTTTGGTCCCGATCCGCTGGCCCGTCGCTATGATTTCAGCAAGGAGCCGCTCGAGTACGCCAATAATCAGATGCGCATCACCCGGTACAACCGGGAACGGATTATCAACAAGCTCGTCAAGGAAGGCGACAGTTGGGCCAAGACCCGCCGCGCCTACGAGATGACGCTTGCCATGCAAATGCGGGCCGTGAGCATGATGGCGAACTGGCTCGGCGGTGCGTTTGTTTATCGCGACAAAAAAGGAGACAAGGGCGGCCGTCTGCCGATCGAGGTTGTGCCGGCCAAGAAGCAGCGCGATGCGCTGAACTTTGTGATCGAAAACACCTTCCGAGACGAGGCCTTCGGGCTTACGCAGGATCTGTTGCTTCGGATGACCGTGAACAAGTGGCTGGACGACATGGACGCTTTCATGAGCGATTCGACATGGCCGATCCATGACACCGTTATGGGCATTCAGGCCTCCACCCTCGCGAGGCTGATGTACCCGACGGTCCTTCGTCGGATCTACGACAACGAGTTTCTGGTCCCCGCCGACGCTGATGCGCTGACGCTGCCCGAGCTGCTGGATGCCATCAGCAGCGAGATATGGAGCGAGTTGGACCGGGAAATCGGCAGGAAATACACCGCGCGCGAGCCGATGATCTCGAGCCTGAGGCGTAACTTGCAGCGGGAACACGTCGAGCTTCTGATCGATCTGAGCAAATCGGACTTTCTGGGCACAGCCGCGTATAAGCCCATTGGCAACCTGGTCATGGAGAAACTCCGCCAGATCAAAGAGAAAAAGATCGACCGCGTTCTGCAGGCGTCCTCGGAGAATCTCGATCCGTACACCAAGGCCCATCTGGACGATACCGCCATGCAAATCGACAGGGCTTTGAAGGCATACTACGTGTATAAACAACTCTGATCGTTGACAAACCCTGCTGAAATGGAAAAGGAGCAATGATGAAAATAACGAAAGCAAAGGCGTTGCCTGCCTTGCTGGCAGTCGCTGTCCTGGCGGGTGCGGCCTGCGCTCAGCCCTTGAGCATCCCCGATGTCACCAGAGACAAGGTCATCTGCGTTGCCCTTTACACGGTACAGAACAATGTCTTGAAGCTGACGGCCCAGTTGTATCCGCTGGAGCCGGGTGAAGACAGAACGGTCCGGCTCGAGATAAAGCAGGACGGACAATGGAAGCAGATCGCTCAAACGCCCGTGATCGAGCAGGGCTGGACGGCACCCTTCCGCGTTGAGCGATGGGATTCCACTAAGAATATCGAATACCGTGTCGCTCACGGCACGCAGGCGTACTATACCGGCACCATCCGCAGAGACCCGATTGACAAGGACGTCATCGTTGTGGCGGCTTTTACCGGCAACTCGATCCTCCCGCAGCACGGCGGGGACATCCCCAAAAGCGACATTGTCGAAAACGTCAAGAAACTGAATGCAGATCTTCTGTTCTTTTCCGGCGACCAGGTCTATGACCATTTCAAACATTATGCCGCCTGGTTGAAGTTCGGCAGAGACTTCGGCGAAATCATTCGCAATACCCCGACGGTCACCATCCCGGATGACCACGACGTCGGTCAGGGGAATCTCTGGGGTCAGGGCGGCCGGCTCTCTAACACGCGGGCGGGGCACGACGGGGGCTACGCCGCACCCGTGGAATACGTCAAGGAAGTCGAACGCGCTCAGACCAGCCACTTGCCCGATCCGTTTGACCCAACGCCTATCGAACGTGGAATCGGCGTTTACTACACCGCTTTGACGGTCGGTCGGGTCAGTTTCGCCATCATCGAAGACCGCAAATTCAAGAGTGGCCCCGAAGCTGTTCTTCCGGAGATGGATGTGCGGCCTAATCGCCCAGACCATGTCTCGGTGCCGGACTACGACCCCAGCGTCCTGGACGTCCCCGAGGCGACTTTGCTGGGCGAACGGCAGATCAAGTTCCTTCAGCACTGGGCGGCCGACTGGCACGACTGCGACATGAAAGCGGTCCTCTCTCAAACGGTCCTCGCCGGCGGTGCGCACCTTC
>Ga0315275_10006087_pt1 | contig 11497 bp, 8 predicted proteins | sample YL17G03_0_MG_FD_205557 | JGI IMG/M metagenome (GOLD analysis project Ga0315275, IMG submission 205557) | Sediment microbial communities from Yellowstone Lake, YNP, Wyoming, USA - YL17G03_0 | ecosystem: Environmental > Aquatic > Freshwater > Lake > Sediment | place: USA: Wyoming | collected...
CGGCAGACTCTCTACGCGCCAGAGCTCATCAACCTCCGGCCGAACCGGAACTACATGATATCGATGGTGCTGGATGCGGACTTCGAACGGCCGGCCGAGATCAACGTCGGTTTGACCCAACTGGATCCTGACGGGAAGAGCATCTACGAGCGCTACGTTGGGATCCCCAATAAGACGGGCGGGTGGCAGCGCTGGGAGTGCGTCCTGAACTCTGACCCACGGGCAGCGAGTGGCGAGCTGCAGTTGCATTTATGGGACCTTCCGCCGGGGAGCAAGCTGCGCATCGCGGAGCTATCGGTCATCGAGCTGCCAGCGGTTGCGCTCAAACCGTTTGGGCGGGGAGAGGGAGCGACGTTTCGCGGCGGTCCTGGCAGCCTTCCCATGCGCGTCGAGGAAGTGGCGGTATCACCCGCGCGCGTCGTTGTCCGGACCACCGGCGCGCGCTGTACCTTCGATCTCCAGGGCAACACGATCCTCGCCGAACAGGTGCTGGAGCGTCAGCGGGAAATCGCGCTGTGGGAATCCTCGCTGAGCTTCGCAGGGCTCCACGTGCCGCGCAAGAACGGCAGCGAATGCGTCCTCGCGAACGACAGCATCACCTTCGGCGTGCAATGCGACAGCCTCGTGATGGTAGTGCCGCACGGGGAGCTGAGGCTGGGGTGTGAGAGCAAGATCGGAGGGAAGTGGAACCGGCTCATTGCCGGCTACCTCCTGGTCGCCGATGAGTATGGTGGGATGACGGCTGACCCGGCGATCCCCCTTGGAAGTGGTCGGCTGGCGCGGGTGGACGCCGGCGCCACAGTCAGCCGCAGCGCGGACAGCGGAGTTGACTTCACCGGCAAGGAAGATGATCAGACCTTCCTGAGCAGCGCTCAGCCCGGCTGGCGGCTCAAGTACTACCTGAGTCCGGGCGAGCGAATCGCGATCTCGGTCTTCCCTCCCCGGCCGTATCCTTGGAAGCAGTCATTCGAGGCATCCTGGTTGCTGACGCGCCGCGGCGACAGCCTTGCCGAGTATCCCACGCGCAGGCGAGGCAGTTGGCACGGCGAGGTTCTCTGGGATTTCTTCCAGCGCTCCTGGGCATTCAGTTGGGGGCGAGAGCACGTCCCTTACAGCGAGCAGGAGCTCCGCGACCGCGTGGCCGCTATCAAGGCCGCTGGATCGCTGCCCCTCCCCTACATGAGCGGTTGGTTCTACTATAGCCGCGACGCAGCCGAGTTCGCCGCAGAGGTGAAGCGCCTGCGCGATAGATATGGCTTCGAGGGCGTCTACTATGACGGGATGCCTGTCCTCGACTGGATCGCGGCTTATGAGGAGATGAGGTTGACTCGTGAGATATACCCGGACGGGATGATAATCCTGCACCATACGAGTCCTGCGCCTCTGTCAGATGCCAGCCTCGAGCTACCGGCAGTCTCGACTTATGCGGACATCACCTACATGGGAGAGCTGGTGGCCGGCCAAGGGCCTGATTGGCCATACCCCAGGTACATGGCGGCGCAATATCGGAAGGCGAACTGCATCGGGGTCATGAAATCCGACGCGTGGGAGGGCGTGACGGATGAGCAGAAAGCACTGATCATGCTCACGTACAACGGCCGTGGCCAGTACCGTACGTGGCCGCCGGAGTACTACGAGACTCTTCAAGCGCTCCAGAAGCTCTGGCAAGAGAAGGGCGATGCGCCTGACTTCTACGAGCGGTTCTACCTTCCGAAGTACGAGGAGATGATGGCAGCGCTGCGGCCCCGGCAGAGCGAGGAGTGAGGCAGCGCGAGAGATAGAAGGGAGCGATCCCAGATGAGGGATCCGCACAAGTGGGAGGAGCTGCTTCCCGAGGAGTTCTACTCGGAGTTCGACCGCACGCCGATCGGGTATTTCGCCTGCGGCGCGATGGAAGACCACGGCCTGCACAACGTGCTGGGCACAGACATGTCCGTTGGCTACGAGATCTGCTTGCGTGCAGTGCGGCGCAGTGGGGGCATTCTGTTTCCCCCAATCCCGTTCGCCCCGGCTGGGATACCAGGTTTGTCGCGTGTGGACCTCCGCAGCGGGAAGCGCCAGCTCTTCCCCCCAAGCCTATGGACGAGCCGCGAGCTGTGTAAGGCGATCTACCTGGAGGTGATGGAGTCCATGGCCGACCTCGGGTTCAGGGTCTGCGTGGCCGTTGGTGGGCACTATCCCGCGGAACTGGTTCTTCGGGAGATGGAAGGCGAGCTGGGGGGCCGCCTCGGCGGCATGCGGATACTCACCGGCGAGAAGCCCGAGCTTAGGCCGGCGGTTGAGCTGGAATACAGGAAGAGCGACCCGCAACTGCTGGGGCACGGAACCATGTGGGAGACATCGCAAGTGCTGGCGGCGAACGCGGACTGGGCCGATCCATCCCGTTCGGCGCGCACGTTCGAGACGCCCATTCCGTCGCAGCTCAAGAGCAATCCGCCAGAGGTGATCGCGCGCATACCGGAGGCCAATGCGCCGCTTGGAAACCGCATACTGGATGAAACGGCAGCACTGCTCGCCGATGAGGCTCTGCACCTGCTCGCAGAAGCCAGATCATAGGATCGATCGGAGGGAACGGATGATACAACGCCTCCTTGAAACCATCCATGGCGGGATCGATGTGGAGCGAGTCCTGCACCGCGCCGAACGCATCTGGCAGTCTGACCGCTGGATGACGGCCAGCGCCTGGCGCGCGACGGCGGAGTACGTCGCTGAGGAGCTCCGCTCGGCCGGCGCCCATGAGGTCGAGATCTTCGACTGTCCTGCGGATGGGGAGAGCGTGTTCCTTGGTCAGAAGATGTGGCCAGTCTGGGAGGTCAGGGACGCGACCCTCGAGACGGTCGGCACTGATCCGCAGATGCTCTGTCACTACCGGAGACAGCCCCGGGACCTGCTCACCTTCAGTCCGCCGACTCCCCCGGGCGGCATCGACACCGAACTGGTCATGGTCGATGATGGCAGGAAGGAGGAACACTACCGGGGTGTGGATGTCGCCGGTAAGATCGTTCTCACCCGCGAGCATGGTGGCGAAGTCGTCCCCGCGGCGGCGAAGATGGGCGCGGTCGGCATCGTGTCCGACTTCATCGTGACCAGGGACTCGCCCTATCTGACCCGCTGGATGCCGGCGCTCACCCTCACCGGCCTGGTCCCGGATCCGCCCGACTGGGACCAGCACCAGCAATGGATGCACATCTCCGACTACAAGGCCGGGCTTTTCGGCTTCTCCCTTACCCGCTCGGAGGGCGAGCGGCTGCGCGCGAGGCTGCGCGGCGGGCCAGTACGGGTACGGGCGATCGTCGACGCCGAGTTCTCGAAAGGGTCCTACCCGGTTGTGACCGGCCTGTTGCAGGGGAGCGGGCGAGGTGGCGAGCAAGTGCTGGTGGTCTCACATCTCTTCGAGCAGGGGGCGAACGACAATGCCTCCGGGTGTGCGGTCTCTCTGGAAGTGGCTAGCTGCCTGAGCCAGCCAATCGCGCAGGGCGCTCTGCCGCGCCCCCGACGAAGCATAAGGTTCCTCTACGGCCTGGAGATGCAGGCTGCGGCAGGGCATCTGCACGCGCACCGCGGACAGATCCGGAAGACAGTTGCCGGACTTTGCCTCGATTGCGTGGGAGCCGACCCGGCAAAGGCGCAGAGCCCAATGTGCCTCAGTCAGAACCCGAAGGACCAGCCGGCATTCACCGATCCTTTGCTGGAGTGGCTCGCCCATTCCTGGCTGGACGCGCGTGACGCGGGCTACCAATGGACATCTCTGCCCTATGACAATGGGACAGACAACTTCATAGCAGAGAAGGAGATCGGGATTCCGTGCCCGTGGCTCGGGCAGGTCGAGCGCGCCTGGCACACCACAGCCGACACCGCGGACATTCTGGATCGCCGGTCTCTCACACATGCCTCCGTGCTCGGCGCGAGCTACTGCTACTATCTGGCCAAGGCCGGCTCGGACGAGGTGCAGATGCTGTTGGACCTGAGCGAACGTTTCGGCCGGCGACGCCTGCTCGCATGTGTCGACGCATGCCTGCCGTCCATCCTTGCGCAAAAGCGCGGCCGCGAGAAACAGATCGAAGCAGCGATCGCGTTGCTGCGCGAAGAGAGAGACCGATGTGTCGCTAGGCTGGAGAGAGCGTTGGCCTTGGTCGGACCGCAGCATCAAGATAGGACGAGGGAGTCCGTCAGGGCGGCACGCGCCCGTCTGCGACGGTTCTCCCTCGGTGAGGAGCGGGCGCTGGTCACCTTCGCTCCGAGTGCGGCAAGGGCGCGATCTGACAGGGCGAAGTCTCGGTAGACCAACGAAGGGAGCAACGAGTGGAGTACCGACAGGACTGGATCGAGGCGCGAGAGCGGCTCACGAAGTGGTGGAACGGCGGCGATATTGGGCGCCCGGCGATGGCCATCCACGTTCCGAGGGAAAGCCCCATTGAGATGATCCCGGAGATCCCAGCTCCACAGGGCACGCTGGCCAGGAACTACACGACCAAGAGTTTCGAATACCGCGTCAACTACGCGCTGCGCTACTGCCTTGAGACCGAGTTCCTCGGCGAGGCCGACCCGAGCGTGTCATCGGGCGACCTTGCGCCCAATTGCCTCTCTCTCTACCTGGGCTGCCAGGGCACCGAGACAGTCGATACGGTCTGGTGCGAACCCTTCATCGACAGGCCCGGTGAGGAAAGTCTGGTCTACGATCCGGACAACTTCTACTGGCGCTTCTCGCGCCGGACCATCGAGACCGTGAAGGCGAAGGCCGAGGGGAAGTTCCTGCAGTCGTTTCCCGATCTGATCGAAGGCCTGGACACGCTTGCCGCCATGCGCGGCACCGAGCGTCTACTGAGCGATCTCCTCGAACGCCCCGACTGGGTGCGAGCCGCGCTACGGAAGATCACGGACCTCTACTTCCGCTACTATGACATCCTCTACGACCTGATCCGGGATGAGGTCGGCGGGAGCGCATTCTGGACTTGGGCTCCCGGGCGGCTTTCCAAGTTCCAGTGCGACTTCTCTGCAATGATCTCGCCGGCGATGTTCGCGGAGTTCATGATGCCGGTGCTGGAGGAGATGACCGAGCGAGTCTCCTACTCGATCTACCACTGGGATGGGCCCGGGGCGATCGTCCATCACGACCAGCTGCTTTCCCTGACGAACCTGGACATGATCCAGTGGACGCCTGGAGCGGGCGCAGAGCCGCAGCCCCATCGCCGCTGGTGGCCGCTCTACCACAAGACCGTGGACGCGGGCAAGAAGCTGATGATCAGTGCCGGAAGTGAGGACGATCTGCTGGCGCTCAGGCGGGAGTTTGGCGAGAGGTGCAAGCAGATGCATTTGAGCTGCTGGGCGAAGACCCGCGCCGGCGCGGACCGTCTTCTCAAGGTGATGGCGTTCTGATGGAGGACAACATGACTGTCGACAACGCCGTCGCACGGTTCAGAAGCAGCATCGGCGACCAGACGTGGGACCGGCTTCTGACCCGGCTGCGCGAGGTTAACCGCGACATCCGCACCCGCGGTATAAGGCAGGCCGACAAGCGACACGACCTGCTCACCGGCTACTCCTACGACGAGTTCTACGACTGGGACCTGTATTTCGAGAATCTCTATCTCTCCTACTACGGAGTAAGCCGCTATTGCCGGAACAACCTCGAGTGCTTCCTTGATCAGCAGCTGCCGTGCGGGTTCGTCGGCCGCAGTCTCATCCATCCGCGCATGCGGCAGCACTTCAAGCCCTTCCTGGCGCAGATCGCGCTGCTGGGAAGCCTGCAGACAGGCCGCTTCGACTGGCTGCTTAGCAAACACTACGAGCGGCTGGCAAAATCGATCGACTACTGGTTCTGGTACCAGGACTTCGACAAGAACGGCCTCGCCGTCTGGGACAGCGCGGATCACAGCGGCATGGACAACCAAGATCGGCGCGCGGGCGAGCATTACAGCATGACAGTCGAAGGTGTCGACCTGAACTGCTATCTCGTGCGCGAGCTTCAGGCAATGGCCGCTATCGCACGCCATCTTGGCTATGAGGGTGACGCTGCTGACTTCGATCGGCAGGCCGGCGAGTTGGCCGGTCGCATCAATGACATCATGTGGGACGAGAAGGATGGCTTCTACTACGATCGCCACGAGCGGAAGGGCGAACTGGTTCGGGTCAAGTCGGTGGCAGGCTTCATCCCGCTCTGGCTCGGAATCGTGGCGAAGGACCGAGCAGAGCGGTTGGTACATGATCATCTCCTGAACCCGGACGAATTCTGGATCCGCTATCCAGTGGCGACCTGGGCGAAGAGCGAACCGGACTACGCACAGGTTCTGTCGGGGCTCAACTGCTGCAATTGGCTGGGGACGACCTGGATCCCGACGAACTACATGGTCTTCCAGGGGCTGCGAAGGCAGGGGTTTGGGGAGGTGGCCAGCGAACTCGCTTACATGACTTTCGAGCTGTGCATCAACGAGGCCGACACGCGGGAGTACTACGATGGCGAGCGCGGCATCGGTCAAGGGCTCAACCCTTTCTGGGGCTGGTCGTCTCTCGCCTACCTCATGCCGCTGGAGTTCGAGCTGGGCTACGATCCCACCGACCTCAGCGCGGAGAGCATCCAACCGATCGCAGTGACGCATCTCGGCATCGAGTTCCCAAGTTGACGGGACCGCGGCAGGAAGAGAGATCGTGCCACCTACGAAGCTCTTTCGAGACTCCTTCAGGAGCTTCGAGACAGCTTCACCCGCGCGCCCATGTGGCTTCTGAAATGACCTTGAGTGTTGTGCCCCAGCAATAACCATACAATACGGTGTGCAGGATGAGACGGCACGAGCCTGCGGCGGGCTGATGACGCATATTTCGCGAACGCTTGTGTGTAGGATTATGGAGTTACTGTCGGGACGGCACGATAGGCTGGAGACAGGAGCTGTTTGTAATGTCATCACTCCGGCGCTGCGGTGGCATATCGCTGGGTGCCTCGGGGACACGATGGCGGAGAGCATTCACGATAATCTGTTATGCGAATGCCCGCATAAGCCGGCGCCGGATCCGCAGGTGTCGCTGCCGGCGCCTGCAGGCGCTCCGGCGAGAGCGCTTGTGCCCCGACCGTGGTTCGAAACCTCGCATACCGGAAGTGTTCACCCGTCGCGATCCGCCGGGGAGCAACGCAATTCTGGCTCACACCACCCAGCGCGAAAGGACCTACTGGCATGCTGACGTTCAACGAGAAACTGAAGGTGGTCGAGTGCAAAGACCAGCAGACGGGCGCCCTGCAGTGGCGGGCTGAGGTCATCGTGGAAGACGAAAAGGGTGTGCATTCCCTGGAGGCCTCGGCTCGCGCCGGGGAATTGTGGGGAACGGCCGGCGGATGGCGGGTCGCGCTTGAATTCGCCGACCTTCCCCCGTTCGACCTGATCACGATCAGAGTGCAGCCCCGGCCGCGGCGCGCTCTGAAACGGGTCTTCCTTCGCCTTCCGGGCGGACGCCACGCCATACCCTCACTGCGAAGCACCAGCACTCGCATGATGCTACTCGCGGGGGACGTCTTTGTTGAGAAGGGCGTCGTACGGCTCGGGCGGGACCGCGAGCCGCGCGTCGGACGGTTCCTCACGGTGCTGCACGATGAACGCGGCCGCGGCAGTCTGCTTGCGGGCGTCGGCGCACTCGCCGATGACTTCTCCTTCTTTCGCGTGGATGGCCAGACGCTCGACGCGGGCTTCGAGCCGCAACGCGAGCTGCATAGGGAGGAAGGGTACTCGCTCGCCATCGGGCTGGGCGATGACCCTCTGCGATTGCTCGATGAATGCGGCGCTTACATAGGCCGCTTCGCTCGCAAGCGCTTCGGATCTGTTGCGGGCTGGAACTCCTGGGACTACTACGGCGGCGCGGTCAGCATGGACGATGTCCGCTCCGAAATGGCTGCGGTCAAAGCATCATCTCTGGCTGACGAGCTATCTCACTTCGTCATCGACATGGGATGGTGGACCGACTGGGGCGAGAACACACCGAACCGGCGCTTCCCGGCCTCCTACCGCGCCATCGCGCGAGAGATGGAAGACGCCGGGTTTGTTCCGGGCATCTGGCATGCGCCTCTGCTCGTATCACCTTGGAGCCATATCGGGCGACATCGCCAGGACCTCTGCGTTCAGGCGCCTGAAGGAGGTCCGGCGACTTCAGGACAGCCGGCCATCCTGGACTGGACGAACCCAGAAGTGCTGGAGATGGTCCACGACTTCTTCCGCTCGCTTCGGCGGGCCGGCTTCCGCTACTTCAAACTCGACTATATCTACTCCGACGCGGTGCGCCAGGCGGGCGGCCGGCATGATGAGACAAGCGGCCCATTCGCCATCATCCGCAATGGTCTGCGGGTTATCCGGGAAGCCGTCGGCGAAGACAGCTACATTCTGAATTGCGGCGCCGCGCGTGAGTCATCGGTCGGGATTACGGATGCATCGCGTATCTGCACCGACATCCATACTTTCTGGTCTCACATCTGGCACAACTCGCGGGAGATCGCCTGCCACCTGTGGGAGAACGGCAACCTGTGGAACGTCGACCCGGACTTCGCCGTTGTCCGCTCCGCCGCCACCACTGATGACCTGTTCCCCAACTACATCTACAAGCGCCGGCCATGGAAGGACCGGAACCACTTCTGGATGGCCGGACCCGAGGCCTCGTTTGAGGAGCTGAAGGTCTGGTTGACCGTGGTGCATATGGTCGGCGGGGAGGTGTTTCTCTCCGACTCGATCGCCCGTCTCAACAAGGCCGGCATCTCGGCCCTGCGGAAGCTATTCCCGCGCCTCGATCGGAGCGCGTGTCCGGTCGATATGTTCAAAAACACCTTCCCACGGTTCTGGCTGGCCCGATCAGGCCGGCGTGCCCAGCTCGCGGTGTTCAACTGGGGTGACCAACCGAGCCCGATCGTTGTTCCCGCGGGCATCGATCTTCCTTCTCAGGGAGCCGATATGTGGTCCGGGGCCCGCATCAGGGTCTCCGAGAGAACAGTGATGGCTCCCCGCTCGGCTTATCTGCTAGACGTCTAGCAGCCTCGTGACAAAAGGCATTCAAACCGGCGATAGCGCCAGTGTTCGCGAGCTGGGTGCGACTGGATCTCCGGGTGCGATGAATTCTGCCGTGCCCGACGGCGTGCGAAGATGGTCTCCGGCAGCGCGCGCAGGAAGGCGAGAAGGGCGCAAAGGGGGGCAAGCGCCGCGCCGAGCAAGGCCGGAGCGGCCTCGCTCCAGCCCCGCGGGCGCAGCCCGGTGAGATGGGCGATCAGCTTCATGGTATTCCAGCCGATGCCCTGCACCAAGGCCTTCTTGATCGCGTTCGCTAACCCCCGCGGCCCCATCCGCGCTAGACCTCCATAGAGTTTCGCATACGACCAGGGTCCCTCCGCTCGCTGCCGGTGCTGGCCCAACAGAAACCGACCCTCCACACTGTGCACTCGCTGCGCGTTGCGCTCCACCTGCTCGCAAACCGCGGCGCGAGCGATGGTCCGGCCTTGCGCCGACTTGGTGCATACTCCGAAGTGCTCACACTGCCGACAGCCACCCACCCCAACTCCAGATGCTGCTCCAGCGCTTCATAAAAGCGACTCCGCGGCAACTCGCGATAGGGATCCTGGTAGATGAACAGCGACTCTTCCGGGGAGGACTTGCGTCCCTGCATGGGATCTCCACCTTTAAGCAATGGCTCTATTGCTTCTTCGTCGCCTCTTCATTACCTGCTGGCATGAGAAAATCGGACTTTATCACGAGGCTGCTAGCCGCGAAACCAAGGAACGGGGCTCAGAGGAGCCGAACTATCAGTCGGGCCGAAGCTTCGGCTTCAACAGAAGAAGGAGTGAAGTATGAGACGCCGGCTGAACAATGTCGCCATGGCTGTTTCGTTCGCGGTTGTCTTCTCCGTCTGTGGCCGCGCGCTGTACGCAGCGGCCACAACGACGCAATCTGATTCAGGAGCATCCACAATGACTCAACTCACTGCTGGAGCGGCCCGCGTCGTGATCACCGCGACGACGGGCAACTGGGACTGGAAGGAAGTGCATGACGATCTGTTCGCGAGAGCGCTGGCGCTCAGGTCGGGCGATACCACTATCGTTCTCGTGAACGTCGATCTCGGGAGCATCTCCAAGGAGGTGGCGGACAGGGCCAAACAACTCGCCCAGGAGCTGACCCAGATCCCTGCCGAGAACATCCTCATCGCGGCCACCCATACCCACTTTGCACCGTTTGTGGGCCGCGCCACGGAGGGTCCTGCCAAGGCATATCAGGAGTGGCTGCCCGCGCGCATCGCCGACGCTATCTGGCTGGCGCAGAGCAGACTCCGGCCGGCGAGGGTCGCACATGGGTCGGGCGCGGTGCCGGGGGAGGTGTTCAACCGGCGCTATTGGATGAAGGATGGAAAGGTTTGGTTCAACCCCCCAGATGTCCGGTACCGCGACGCGGATGGCAACTATATCAACGTCTGGCAGTCCTCGGACATCGTTCGCCCGGCGGGCCCGATCGACCCGGAGGTCGGCGTCCTTGTGGTAATGGGCGACGACTGGAAACCAATCGCAGTGGTGGCGAACTACGCGCTGCACTACGTGGGCGGCCCGCACTACGAGAAGATCAGCGCGGATTACTTCGGGTATTTCGAGCGCGCGCTCCAACGCATGGCGGGAGCTGAATTCGTGGGGATCATGTTTAACGGCACCTGCGGAGATGTCAACAACGAAGACTACATGGGCACTCGTGAGGCGGACGGCACCTACCGGAAGGACTACGAGCTTGGCTCTTTCTACCAGGTGGAGCGCGTCTCGAACGTTGTCGCGGCGGAGGTGTTCAGGGTCTGGCAGGGCTGGCGTCGCTCGCAGTATCGGAGCGAGGTCCCGCTCGGCGTCGCCAACGATTGGTTCAGGTTCCAGTTCCGCAGGGTGACGTCGGAGGAGGTGACGCAGGCGCGGGAGATGCTGGCGAAGCCCGAGGCGGACAGCTTCGGCGATGTGCAGTGGCTGGAGCGCGTGCATGCAGGGGCAGTAGTCGACTGTGCCGAGCGCGGGCCGGAACGGATCACTCAGATCCAGGCATTCCGGATCGGCGATCTGGGCATCGTCACCTTACCTGGGGAGATCTTCGTCGAGTATGGGCTGCAGATCAAGAAGGCATCGCCATTCGCGCAGACCCTCGTGTGCGAGCTGGCCAACGATTCGCTCGGCTACGTCCCGACGGATCGGGCGATGACGGAGGGATCGTACGAGGTGCTCAACTCCCGCGCCGCGCCTGGCACGGAGGGTGCGATGGTGAGCACGGCGACGACACTGCTAAGGCAACTCGCAAGATAGCTCAGCTCAGAGGCGCCGCGGAACGAATGAGGTACTGGCATCAGCAGTTGCCCTCGAGGTGTCGCTGCGTACCGGATAGTCCGGCCGGAGGCTGGATGCTGAGCCATGCCTGACGCCATGACCTCACGGGAACGAATCGTCGCGGCCCTCGAGTGCCAGCCGGTAGATCGGCTGCCATTCTGCCCGTCCTGGCCTACTACTGGGATTCCGTCG
>Ga0315275_10006089_pt1 | contig 11495 bp, 12 predicted proteins | sample YL17G03_0_MG_FD_205557 | JGI IMG/M metagenome (GOLD analysis project Ga0315275, IMG submission 205557) | Sediment microbial communities from Yellowstone Lake, YNP, Wyoming, USA - YL17G03_0 | ecosystem: Environmental > Aquatic > Freshwater > Lake > Sediment | place: USA: Wyoming | collected...
CAGAATCTCGCCGTCGGGCCCGTACTTCTCGATCATGAAGTAGCGCTGGGGCGCCCGCTCGCGTAGAGCTTGGGCTACCAGGCACGGCAGGGATGTGTCTGCACCTGGCGGCATTCTCACGCTGCTCGACGCCGCGATGCTCTGCCTTTGACCGCTGTCTCGTCGCACTTCCTGATCTCGGCCTTCAGCCTGGCGATGAGCTGGTCCGTCTCCTCGTCGTCGAGATCTATGATGCTGCCGTCGGCGACGATCACTTCCTCCGCCGCCCTGTCCAGCATCCCCAGCGACTGAAGTATCTCATTGCGCCGCTGAAGCGCGTTCAGCAGCACCGTCATGAACTTCGCCCTGGTGGCCGAGCCGCGAGGGGCGGCCATCAGGTCGGACCAGGCCTGCCGACAGATGGCATCACACTCCTCGATCACCTCGAGACCGGCCTGCAGCGCCGCCTCCTGCGAGGCCTGCGCGCGTCGGTAGTGATCGGTCCGCGTCCTCCGCATCACCGCCAGGTCGTTCTCGACCGTGCCGTGCGACACTCCCACCGCGGAGGCGATCTCCGCCAGCGTCAGCTTCTGCACAACGCGCAGGCGCCAGGCTTTCAGACGCCGCTCCCGAACCGCTTCTTTCTTCTCCGGCGACATCGCTATCGGCATTTCCATACTCCCCAATTATCCCTAACGTTACCGATGCTTCGAGTAGCTCAGAGGTCTGTTTGGGGCCTCTGAAATCAGGTGCATCGGGGCGCCGTTTCGCCAGTGAATTCCTCCCACCGAGCCAGCACTACCCCGCAGTACCGCGCGTCCAGGTCGAAGCCATAGCATCGCCGCCCCGTTCTCTCGGCCGCCATGATGGCGGTGCCCGATCCCAGGAAGGGATCGACCACCAGCTGGCCCAGTTCGGTGGCATTGGCGATGCTGCGCTCGATCAGCGAGAGCGGCTTCATGGTGGGATGCAGATCGTTGACTGTCGGCTTATCGTGCTCCCAGACCGTGCGCTCATTGGTGGGCCCGTGCCAGCGCGGGGCCTGGCCCTGCTTGTGGGCGTAGAAGCAGGGCTCGTACCAGTGTTTGTACTGGGCGAAGAGCGCGCCCGCGCCATTGTTCTTCACCCACACCAGTAGGTTCCGCTCCTGCCAGCCGCACTCGGCCATGCAGTCCAGCACATCTCGCAAGTGGGAACTCGCGAACCACAGGTAGAGCGGGGCCTTGTCATCGGAGTGCTGGTGGGCGAGCGAGAGGCTGCCGATCAGCAGTGCCCGGTACTCGTCATCGGTGAGGTCGTCCCAGTAGGCGTCGCCTTCTTGGCCCTCCGCGCCCCGGCGCTTGGCTCCGATACGCTCATCCTGCGCGGCCCTTCCGCCGAGGTAGTTGATCGCATATGGCGGATCGGTGATGACGGCGTGGGCGACCTGGCCCTGCATCAGTCGCTCCCAGTTCGCCGGGTCGGTCGCGTCTCCACAAAGCAGGCGGTGCCGGCCAAGCTGCCACAGCTCGCCCGGCAGGACGCGCGTCGGCCCCTGCTGCTGCTCGGCCTCGGCCATCGCCTGGTCGGCGTCGAAGGTCTCCTCCTGGCCCCCCTTCTCCTCCGCCTCCAGCCGTAGCAGCAACTCGTTCAGATCATCCTGCTCCCAGCCTGCGGCGGCGAGCTGATCCTGCGCCTCCAGGTCGCTCAGGAGCTGGGCCAGCGCGGCTTCATCGTCCTCCGCCAGATCCGAGGCCCTGTTATCGAGGACGACGAACGCATCGGGATAGGGGCCGTCATAGACATGGCAGGCGATCTCCGTCCACCCCTCCAGCCTCGCCGCCTCCACCAATCCGTGACCCGCGAGGATTGTGCCATCCGGGGTGATAACCACCGGCTTCTGCTGGCCGTGCACCCGCAGACTCTCCCGCAGGATCGCCAGTTGGTGCTCGGGGTGGCGGCGGTAGTTGCGGGGGTGGGGAAGCAGGTCGCTGATGGACCGCTTCTCAATGGTCAGGTGAATCTCCGCGTTCGCGACGCCTTCTCCCTTTTCGATCTGCTGTGATGTCATCTCAGTCGCTCCTATTGTGAATCTGTCGCGTCTCCGGTGACTGCCACTGGCTCGGCCTCCCGCGCCCGCCATTCGCGAAGGCGTGGCAGCCAGGCGCGGATCTCGGGGTCGGGCCATTCCTCGTCCGTCTGTGGATGGGGCAGCGTGTCCACGAGCGCGGCCTCTTCCGCCGGCAGCAGATGCTTGCACTCCTCTTCCTCGAAGGTGGAATGCACCGGCCTGCCCGCTCGCTTGTCCCCCTCGCGGCCTTCCCGCACGTAGTCGCCCCAGCCATAGCGCCACCATCGGTGCTGCCAGAACTCACGCTGCGATGCTGCCAAGGCCCGACCCCCCCACAGCGCAATCTCCCATCCCCGCAGGCGGGAGACGTTCGCTGTCACCACCGCTTCCCGCGTCTGGGATTGCTGGGCGAGCACGGGAGGCCCCATCATCTCGCGCAGCTCCCAATCGTGGAGCCACCTCGAGGCGCGCTGAGCGAGGAGATCGGCCAGCAGGGGGCGCAGTTCACGCATCGCCTGATAGTAGGTTGCCCGGTCCCCTGAGACGGCCGCGGGCACAACAGCCAGCAGCGCCTCCTTGAGCCGCTCGGCCGCCGGGGCCACTTCTCTTCGCAGGACAAAGCCCGAGAAGAACCCCGCATCAATCTTCGCGCTGTCCAGCGCCGACCGCAGTTCCTCCTCCGTGACGCCCAACGCCACGAGGAGATTCCCCCAATCGTCAATCGTGGGCAGCAGGCGCCCCCGTCGGCGCGCCAGTTCGCACACCTCGGTGGCCAGGGCGGCGATCTCCTCCTCGATCTTAGCCTTGGTTCGCATCCCCCGCCTCCTTCACCACCTTCAGGTCGGCCTTGATCGCTTCGATCTGCGCCTGCAACTCGCCCAGCGCGAACGTCTCCAGGAGCTTCGCACAGCCGTTGACGGTGGAGTCGCAGCGGGGCCGGTCCAGCTTGCCGTCGAGCATGAGCTGCAGCGCCTGGCGCGCGGTCTCCTTGCACTCCTGAGGCGTGCCCAGCTTGACCACCAGGCCTGTGGGTTTGAGAGAGGCCAGCCGCGCCAATCCGCCCGCTCGTCTGGCATCGGCCATGATGCGTTTCGCCTCGGCTTGCTGGCTGTGGAACAGGCAAAACGGCTGGCCCGACAGCGGTAACGCGCGACACCGCTGCCCGCTTGCAGTCAATGCCGCGCAGGTCGTGCTGCTGGACGTGTTGGGTGTGCTTGCTTCTTGTGTCTGTTCAGTCATGGGCTGTCACCCCTGGTTCGCTTGACGACGGTCTGTACGCCTGAAAGGAACCGTCGCGCAGTGCGGCCACGCGAGACTCCGCGCGACCTGCCTGCTTGCGCGGCATTGGAAAGCCGCCCTCACAGGCCGGAAACCGCCCCCTTGACCGCATTCCCGCGGGTATGACCGTGCTGGTTGCTGCGCGTACTGGCGCCTTGCCCATCGCCATTCCCTCGGCCAAAGACAAAGCCGGCCCCTGGGCTCAGACTCGGGATCATGACTCCCTATCTCAGCTCAGACGCCGGCTCTATAGCGCCAGCTCTTCCCCCACGCCCACCGGAGGCGGGCAAGCCCACCGGGGCCAGGGGCCTTATTGTCTCGGGAGTATACTACCACACAGAACGGGCGTGTGTCACTATGCCGAAGATCCGCACCGTCGTCGCCCGTCCGGAGCGCTACCGTAGGGTGGTCGGACCCTGCAAAGATGCAAGGGCAGGAACACCGGAGGTGTAGCCTACTTCACCCCCTACTGCGTCCCAGAGACGCTGACGCGGGACACGAGTGGTCCGGTTGCCGACCGCGTCATAGCCGGTGGGTCAGTGGCTCAGAGGTACCGCGCTCACCGCCATCATCTTGAGCCGGATGCTGCGATTCGCTTCACTAGAGTGTGCTCGAGTGCCTCGTCTGTCCAGACTACCCAGGTCACGGTGCTATCGCCACTACACGACACCAAGTCTGATGGTGACCCCGTGAACTCGTCGACGGCTTCTGAGAACGATGTGTGCCAAAGCACCCGCAACTCCGGAGCCGGGAAGCGAAGCCGCGAAACGTATACACGCGTTCGTCTGCCCTGCCACTCGCGATGCGAGATGATACACACATCGTCAGCCGACATCGCCCTTATGCGGTCGACTGCTCCGATGCTACTCAGGTCCCTTAGCTGAATGGCACGCGCGTCCAGGCCACCGTCGTGAAGATCGAAGCGGGTGAGAGAACCGGTCTGGGGATCGAACAGAAACAGCCAGTCCCCATATGCTGAGACATGCCCCTTGTCGTAGCGACCTATCGCCCCTATGACGTCACTACCAGCCCGCGAGACCGCATGAACACGTCCCGCAGAATCCAGTGCGTAGATCTGGTCGTCTCTTGCCGACATCCAGTGCAGCAAGGCATCGGGGATGGAGGGAAGCAGCAATTGCCTACCATCACGGTAATGGATAGCTAGCATGCCCCTGCCGCGCAGAATCGAGTGCCAGCAGGTGCCCTGGGGATTCCACGGCGTAACCGAGTAGAGTCCGAACGAGACCAGCTCCCCAGCGAACTCACGCGTGGTCTGTACTGCATCCGCCTTCAGATCATACTCCGACACCCTGGGACCACCCGCGTCCCGCCAGGAGACTACCAGAGAGCTATCATCCGGACTAGCCCACACGGATTGCGCATATCCTCTCGCGCTACGTAGCGCCCGTGGCTTCCCTCCCGGTTCCAATAGGAGCACCTCCCATGTCCCGGACCGTAACCTGATGTCCACGGGTTGCCTACTGCCCGCAACGAAAAGGCGACTGGAGTGCCCGTCAAACGCATCGCAGACGCTAAGCAAAGGCACGGCCCAGTCGTACAGATGGTCGGCGGCTCCTTCGGCCGTCTCGGCCCGTGTGCGCGGGATGCCTATGGCAAGCGCACCCAACGTCAGAACAAGCCCAGCCATTATCATGGCCGCTAACATCCTGCGGGACATCTAGAAGGCCCTCTGACAGCCTTTGGAGCATCCCTCGGCCGAACAGCCGGTGTTCGTGCCTCCCCCGCCAGCGGCGCGCATGATGGCGACGCAGCAGTCGGTACATGCGCTAACCATGTCTTCGCGATTGTTCTGATCTGCGACAGACAGTTGTTGGTAACACTCCTGCGCGGCCTCCCGCGTAGCCGCCGGCAGATTCGCGGCCGTCCGTGCGTAGTTCAGGTTCTTCAGGAAGGCCTTCGTCTTCCCCTCGTCCCCGCAGAGCTCTCCCAGTCTACCAGCCGCTTGCTCGCCGCTGTACTTTCCGAGTTGTGCTATCGGATTCCCGCCAGGGCAACTACCGCCTCCGCCACCCCCAGGCTTGGGGTTGCCCCAGGTGAATGGGTTCCACCATACCCTGGGTCCCCCCCACGTGGACGGGTTATACCACTTCCCCCCGGTGGGGTCGGTCCGCACGACTGGGTTGCCCGCCGCATACGCGTACCAGTTAGCTCCGTCATGTATTGGATCCTGGCTCACAAACCTCCCTACCTCCGGCCAGTAGTACCGCGCACCAAGCTGGAGGAAGCCCGAGGGGTCGGTCATGTATCCCCAGGCCGCGCCGAAGCGATAGGGATTGGGAGTGTTGCCCGTGGTCGAGACCGGCTTGCCGAACGTGTCCATGTCATACGTATCCGTTACGACACCGGAGGCGTCCACGAGCGCGCGAGCGGAGCCTATCTCGTCGTAGAGCGGGAACCGGCTCTCGCCAGTCGCCCGCTTGAGGTGCAGCAGCGCGCCGTAGTACGAATCGTTTTCCGTCGTGTAGGTCGCGTTCACCCCACCGGCATTGGTCAGCTCCTGGAATGCCCGGTCGGAGTTCGCTCACCGCACCGGAACCAGTACCGCCGGTTGCGATAGTAAACGATCAGGCAGGCATCCACCGTAGTGGCCACCAGCCTGAAGGCGATCTCGTCCCATGAGGCGCTCGACGCGCTCGCGACTGGCAGCCAGTTCAGCGCGCCGAGGCAGCCCAGCCAAAGGTACGCTGCAGCAAGCCCCCAGCAGGCACGGCGCAGAGTTCCCACCGCTTGGGCCACCCCGAGTGCCGCGGCGGCCGACGCGACCACATCCCATATCCGGCTTGGTAGCGGTGGGACCGGCCGGATGCTTAGCCACGCAGGCCCGGGAAGGCCGCCCATCCGCAGCACCAGGAAGGTTCCGCCCCAGAGCAGGCCTACAGCGATGGGGAGGTAGAAGAGCGGCGGGGCCCCTCGCGATCGCGCCGGGAAGAGGCGCCCGATCTCGCCCCCCCACCAGCGTAGCAGCCGGGACGAATCAATGCCCCTATCGTTCATGCTCTTGCCGTCGGGCAGTGCCGCGCGCCGCGGAGCCCGTCCCCACCATCAACCTCCGCCTATCGCTGCCCCTGCCCACGCCATGACGCTCAGAAGGGCCACGGGGTCCCGACGAAGCCGACGTCAATTCCTAGGCTACCCCCTCCACCGAAGCTCTTACTGGGCGAGAACGAGGTGTTCGGCGTCTTGCTTGAGTACAGCCGCGGACCGCAGTCAGCCTCGAACAGATAGCCCTTCTGCCGCCCCGAGCCAATCCCCACAGGCCCCGCGCTCGCACCCCAGGCCGCCGAAACGCCTAACCAGCCGCCAAGTCCCGGCCGAGCGCATGGCCGCCATCCAGGGCTGGTGCCTCGCCGGTCGAAGGACACCCCGCCGCCGGTGCCGACGCCGCCGTGCACGCCGAAGAACCATCCGCCGTCGGGATTGGCCCCGATCGTGACTTCGCCGCCAACGCCACCGACGTACCCGCCACCCGTGAGGCTCCATAGTCCGGTGGGGTCAAGCCTCACGACAGGGTTGTTGCGGACATATGCGTATCGGTTGCGTGCAGGTACTACTGGATCCTGACTCACAAACCTCCCCACCTCCGGCCAGTAGTACCTCGCGCCGAGTTGCAGGAAGCCGGAAGGATCGGTCATGTAGCCCCAGCCCGCTCCGAATCGGTAGGGGTTGGGCGTTGAGCCGGTGCTGCCGCGCAGGCTGCCGAAGGTGTCCATGTCGTACGTATCCGTCACGGCCCCCGCGGCGTCCACCAGCCCGCGGGCGGAGCCGATCTCGTCGTAGAGCGGGAATCTGCTCTCGCCTGTCGCACGCTTCAGGTGCAGGAGTGCCCCGTAGTACGAGTCGTTTTCCGTGGTATAGGTCGCGTTCACCGCCCCCGCATCCGTCAGCTCCTGAAGGACGCGGTCGCCATTGTAGAGGTAGCGATAGGTCGTCCCATTGAGCGTGGCCCGCGTGCGCAGGCCCTGCCAGTTGTAGGTGTAGCTGTCCGTCACCGCGCCGTAGGCAATCGAACTCAGCCGGCTCTCGTCATCATAGGTCAGCGTCTTGCTCCCGAACTCCGTGCCGGTGACGCTGGTCATGTTTCCCGCGCCATCGTAGTAGAAGTTCGCGGTGATCGGCCCCGGCGGCCCGCCCCCGACCCAGCGGGTAATGGTGAGCTTGTTGTTCGCGTCATAGGCGTGCCCCAGCGACAGCGACCCGCCGTCGTTGCGCAGGGTGCGATTGCCCACCGCGTCATAGCTGTAGGTGTGCGTGTACTGCACAACCCCTCCGGAATCCCGCTTGGTCTCCTCGGTCTCCCTATATACGTTATCATACCGCAAAGTGGTGGTGAAATCCGAGCCACCGAAGTTCTCCACCCGCTTCAGCGGGTTCCCCGTGTTATCCCAGAGGGTGCCATCGTTGTAGTAGTAGCTGGCGTCATACCGCACCGTCCCGCCAGTGGTGCGATTGCGCACCGCGGTGAGCCAGTCGCGGGCGTTGTAGACGTACTCGATGTAGCCGCCGGGGCGGTTGATCTGAGTCAGGCGCCCGCCATTGTCACTACAAGATCTTCCGCTTGCCTCCGAGCTGGCTTACCCGCTCCTTTGCCTCTCGCCGGTTGGGATGACGCATTGGCGCAGCCTTCAGGAACTGCCGGTAAGCCGCCAGCGCCTTCTCCGAGTCTCCCGCTTGCTCGTGCAATGCCGCCTTTCGGTAGTGGCCCTCGACGGGACAGCCAGGGAGGGAAACCGCTCGCGCCAAGTCGGCCAATGCTAGGCTGTACTGCTGGAGCGCCTCATACGCCAGTGCCCGGCCCACGTAGGCTTCGGCGTACTCCGGGCGACACGCGATAGCCTCGGTTGTATCCGCAATCGCCTGAACATGCGCGCCCCTTCGTCGATAGATGCTCGCTCGACGTACGCGGGCGAACGCGTCGCAGGGGTCAGCCGACAGGGCCTGCCCGTAGTCGCCAAGCGCCCGGTCATAGTCCTCCATCTGCTCATATGCGAGCCCGCGCGACACCTGTATGCGCGCAGGAAGCTCGTGGGCCGCACCCAATGCCAGGGTGTATTCCTCGGCGGCACCGGCATAGTCTTTCCTCGCGAACCGACTGCTCGCAAGGCGCTCATGGCGCCGCGCTGTGCTTCCTCCTATCCAGATCCGCGTCAGGAGCCGGTTGAGAGCGTAGAACCCCACCACGAAGATCGGTGGGACGAAGATCCACACTGTCAGGCCAGTGAGTCTGTGCAACCATCCCGAAATGGCGAACGAAGATGCAAGTAACGCCAGGAACGCCAACAGCTCGACGAGATTCATGTGAGCTTACCACCGGCCCGATGCTAGACGGTCGCCGCCGTGTACCAGCCCCGCGTAGATCGGCCCCCCCGGGGGCGTCGGTCCTGTGGTCAGCCCTATCTTGATGTATGTCAACAGACCCGGGTCTGGTGCCCCGCCAGGGAACATCTCGGTCAGTCTGATTCCCCTTGCCACTGGATTGAGGTGGGCCACCTGCCTGTAGACCTCGTTCGGCAGTGCCCTCTGGCCGTATTCGTACATTCTCCAATTGCTTAGCCACTCAGTCAGGTTCGCGGCCCCGGAGGCCGCGATCATCTCATCCCTTGATACTCCGCCCATCATGCGGCCAAACTGAAAGGCAGGATCACTGGGATCGTACAGACCCAGACGATTCGCGAGAGGATCCCCGAAGGGTATGACCCCGTCGAACCACGCGAGCGCGCCTTGTTCCGCGAGCGAAGCGTAGCAGTCGATCCAGCGAGCCACCCTCCCCCAGTCAACGAGTCCGCTCGGATCGATCCACACCACCGGATTGCCCGCGGCATACCGATACCAGTTCATCCCATCGCCCATGGGGTCCTGCGACACAAACCGGCCGATGTCGGGCCAGTAGAACCGCGCTCCAAGCTGCTGCAGTCCCGACCCCCCGTTGATGTAGCCCCAAGCACCCCCGAAGCGGTACGGGTTCGGGGTGCTGCCGGTGCCGGCGCGCTGCTTGCCGAACGCCTCCAGCGTGTAGGTGTCAGTGACGCCGCCGGCTGCGTCCAGCAGGCCCCTGGCGCTCCCCGTCAGGTCATACACCGGGAAGCGGCTCAGGCTGTCACTCACCCGCCAGATGTGCAGCAGGGGTGCATAGTACGACCCCGCCGCGGTGGTGTACCTGGCCTGCACCGTTCCGGCGTCGTTGGTCTCCTCCAACACCCGGTCGCCATCGTAGACGTAGCGGGTCACCGCGGTACCGACAGTCAGCTTCATCCGCTGCCCCAGGGCGTTGTAGGTGTAAGGTCTCTGTGCCGCCGGGGTACCTGACCGAAGTGAGCCTGCTCGCGTCATTGTAGCCCAGCGACCACGACCCCAGCGGGCCGGAGACACTGGTCATGTTGCCCGAGCCATCGTAGCCGAAGGCATTCGACTAGAGACTCGGGATCTCACCCCCTGTCATCCATGGGACGCACACCGGGTGGCCACCCCATTCTCATCGCCAGACGCCGCGGGATGAAATAGGGGTGACAACCAACATGGAACACCGTCAGGACGGCAAGCGCGACAAGACGCCACCACCAGACTACTCTCAGCCCCAAGAGGCTGAATAGCACATAGTAGAACCATGCGATGAGGGGAATGGCTGAAGGTCCCCGACCGCGAGCAATGCGCGTCAGCACGATATATAGGTTGCATAGGTCCAGCACGAGGCAGGGCATCAGGAGCCACCAGGAGACGGTAGGAAAGAGCTTCAGTCCGGGCAGCCAGAGCGCGACAACAAGCCCACCCACGAAGGCAAACCCGGCAGCAAGTCCTGACACGGCCCAGAGCGGCCAGACGAAACGGTCGAGCCGGGTGACCGGCTTATGCTCAGGGGAAGCCATGTTGATATCCGCTGATGCACACACTGTATCGGTACCTATCGCAGTATCCGTTGGCCCCAAGTGCCCTTGAGCCACTCTATCCCTTTCGGATAGCGCAACGCGCCACGCTCCACTTTCCACGTCAGCGCGTCCTTGATACCATAACCCAGTTGGCGAGCACCAGATAGCTCGTAGTTGAGCCGCGTTGGTCCTCCAACCATGACCCAGCGGCCGGCTCCGCCCCATCGCGCCACCTGTCCGCCCATCGCCGTGGCGCGGCCTGCTACACCGACGACTACGCTTCCGGGCGTGTAGAGTGTGGCTGTCCCCCAAGCGAGGTGCCCCCCCCAGTTCGTCCCGGCTTTCGCCAACTCCCATCTCGACGCTTGCCCCGCATCGTACAGCCCGGCCACGTTACCGAAGTTCTCCGTCGCCCCGTTGAGTAGTACGGTGTCGACCCACTCGCTCGCTCCCCCCATACCGCAGTCGATGTACCAGTGCTTGAAGTCCTCCCAGTTGTTCCACGGCTCCAGCCCATACGGGTCAATCCACAGAACGGGATTGCCATAGGCGTACGCGTACCAGTTCATCCCATCCCCGATGGGGTCCTGTTGGATGAAGCGGCCTAGCTCGGGCCAGTAGAACCGCGCCCCGAGCTGCTGCAATCCCGACACGCCGTTGATGTAGCCCCACGCTCCGCCGTAGCGATAGGGGTTCGGGGTGGCGCCGGTGCTTGAGCGCTGCTTGCCGAACGCCTCCAGCGTGTAGGTGTCGGTGACACCGCCGGCTGCGTCCAGAAGGCCCCTGACGCTGCCCGCCAAGTCATACATCGGGAACCGGCTCTCACCCGTCACCCGCCACAGATGCAGCAGTGGGGCGTAGTACGATCCCGCCGCGGTCGTGTACCTCGCCAGGACGGCACCGGCGTTGTCGGTCTCCTCCAGCACCCGATCGCCGTCGTAGACGTACCTCGTCACCACGTAGTTCACACTCAGCTTCATCCGCTGGCCCAGCGCGTTGTAGGTGAAGGTCTCGCTGCCCAAGGGAGAGGCGACCGTCTTCAGCCGGCTCTCGTCATCGTACGTCATCGTCCAGTTGCCGCCGAACTCGCTGCCGGTGACGCTGGTCATGTTGCCGGCGCCATCGTAGTAGAAGTTCGCGGTGATCGGCCCGGGCGGCCCGCCGCCCACCCAGCGGGTAATGGTGAGCTTGTCATTGGCGTCATAGGCGTGCCCCAGCGACAGCGTCCCGCCGTCGTTGCGCAGGATGCGATTGCCCACCTGGTCGTAGCCATAGGTATGGGTGTACTGCACCGCTCCGCCGGAATT
>Ga0315275_10006092_pt1 | contig 11494 bp, 12 predicted proteins | sample YL17G03_0_MG_FD_205557 | JGI IMG/M metagenome (GOLD analysis project Ga0315275, IMG submission 205557) | Sediment microbial communities from Yellowstone Lake, YNP, Wyoming, USA - YL17G03_0 | ecosystem: Environmental > Aquatic > Freshwater > Lake > Sediment | place: USA: Wyoming | collected...
TTTCCGGAATCTGTGTTGCATCTCCGGTATCAACAAGAACGAGCCCGGCAACCCGCTCAGGGTGCAGACCGGCGTAGGCGATAGCAACAGTCCCTCCCATGCTGTGTCCTACAAGAATAAATTTCTGAAGGCCGATCTTGTTGGCAACGGCATCGACATCCCCGGCCATGGACTCCATTCCGTAGTCGCCGTCGGGCGGCGGTTGGGAAAACCCGTGTCCCCGGAGATCAAAAGCCATAGCCCGTCGCCTCTTCCGCAGATGCTCCAGTTGCAAGGACCAATGCGTCGTGTTGCCGCTGAAGGCGTGGACGAAGACGACAGGGGAATCTCCGGACCCGCCGTCATCGGCATGGAGAGAACCAGAAGGACCTGCAACCTGTGTTAAAGCCATATATCCTCCGGAAGGCTATTGTCCTACTTCCGGTCTTTCCAATTCATTACGTGCTACCGCGCATCCTCAAATTCTATTTGTAACGGTCGAGATATGATACTCTTTTATCCATAATAAGCGGAAGGGTCAACCGTAGACTTGACCCGTTTTTTGAGATCGTCGTACACAGAGCATCCTGAGAGGTTGCTTTTTCTTCAAACATACCAGTTTCGTGCGAGGATGTAACTCCAGATGCCGAGGGTCCGAGGGGTTCCATTCATCATGCGACCAGTCGCACTCACGACACCTGCACCCATCGCGCCGCAGTACTTCCCGACACACATCGTCGGGAATATGCCGATCATGTTCGGGGCTTTGCCGATCAGCCTGCAAGACATAGACCCCGACGCCCAGGTCCGGCCGCCCGGTCGACTTCGTCGCCACGGGCCAACCGAATTCCGTGCGCAACTCACGCACACGCCGAGCCCACTCTGTCTTGTCCCCGGCGACATAGCGCAACTCCTCACCGGTGACACCGCGACCCACGTTCGCGCGGAGAAAACTCAGGATCTTGTCACGCACCGAGCCGCGTTGCTTGCGAATCATGTTCGCCGCATTCCAACGAAGTGCTGCTTCGCGATCCTGTTCCGCATTGAGCAACACGTACTCGCTGGGCCGCATAGCCTTGAGCTCGCCGGGCACTTCCTCGTCTTCATTTTCGCGCATCTCTTTGATCGTTACACCGCTCGCAATCGCCCAGCCGAACTGGACGCGCAGCTCGCGCACTCGCCGCGCATACTCCTGAATCCCCGAGACGACAAGCAACTCGTCGCCGTCGATGATCGTAAGCGGGTACTTGCGAAAATAGTACAGAATCCGGTCTCTTGCGGCCGAAGCGTACTCGGCCGGGATCAGCTCCTTGCCTATGTCCCGCAACCCGTGAAAGATCGGAACCAGGGCAAGCACTTTCGGCCGAAGCTCGCCTGATCGAAGCTCCGTTTCGAAGTTCCTGATGAGCCCTTCGATCTTGCGGCGAACAGTTTCAGGGTCAACTTGCTTTCGCTTCTTTCTTTCACCCGTCATGTAAGAACCTTTCCACCCTCCGCAAGAGCTTCTCCGACTCCCGGGTCTCGCACTCCCACACTTCGAGCACCTTCCAACCCATCCGCCGCAGCGCCCGGCGAAATCGCCTGTCCCGCTCGATGTTGCCATCGAGCTTTTTCTTCCAAAAATTCTTGTTCGTTGTCGGCCGCTTCGACCGGGGGCACCGCTTGTGTCCGTGCCAGAAGCACCCGTGCACGAAAATCACCTTGTCGTGCCGCGGCAACACGATATCCGGGTTGCCCGGCAAGTCCCTGCGGTGAATCCGGAACCGATACCCCATGCTATGAACAAACGACCGAACCAGCATCTCCGGCTTGGTGTCGCGTCCCTTGACGCGACTCATGATCCAGCTTCGCTTCTCCTTGGAGAATACGTCGCTCATATCACCGATCGTACATCGTCAAAAGCATGTAGACTACATCGGCCACACGTGCCGCCAAGCCCGGCGGCACGGCGTTGCCGATCTGCCGCGCAATCTCGATCTTCGAACCTTTGAAAACGAAGCCATCTGGGAACGACTGCAACCGCGCCGCTTCGCGGTGCGTAATCGGTCGATGCTGCTTCGGATGAAGATAACGCCCCTTCTCCGGCTTGAAGAACTCCGTCCGAATGGTGAACGCCGGACGGTCCCACCAAAGCCGGCCGAACAGATCCGTTCCTCCGCTCTTCTTGCGAATCCAACAACCCGGCGTCAGCTCCGGCACACGCTCTTGAAGGTCAAATCGGTTCATACCCTCTTTGGGAATCGCCTTGTACCGGGCGAGACTCATCGGAGCTGGGGAGCGTCCGAAATGCAGATCAAGAGGCGGCGCCTCGTCCCTGATCTCCGTGCCTTGAGGTGGCGGCAAGTCCGCTATCGCATCGCGGACCGTGCGCCACCTCAAGGCGCCGGGCAGATAGCCGTTCCCGTCGGCTTGCAGAAACGAAGTCTGCACACCGCCCTTCGACGGGTCGAAGTGCGTCTTGCGCGGTGGGAAGACAAGAGTCGGATCAAAGGACTTGCAACCGATGATGATCGCCCGGCGTCGCGTTTGAGGCACGCCGTAGTCGGCCGCGCACAACACGGCACCCCACACTTTGAAGCCCATCCGTTCAGCCGTACCCATGATCTCGCCGTGCTCGAACGATCCCAGGAGCTGTGGGACGTTCTCCATCACGAAGACCTTCGCCCCGGAGCGTTCGACGATCTCAAAGTAGGGTCGCCAGAGCTGCTTGCGCGTGTCACCTTCGCGCTTCTTGTTCAAGAGACTGAACCCCTGACACGGCGGCCCGCCGATCACGACATCGGCTTCCGGGATCTTGACGGACGAATCATTCAAGATGTCCACGATGTCGCCGGAGAGACAATGCGCGCCGAAGTTGGCGTTGTAGGTTTCAACGCAGAACTCGTTGAAATCATTCGCCCACACAGAATCGAATGCATGACCGAACCTCTTAGAGAAGCCTAACGTCATCCCCCCCGCGCCAGCGAAAGCGTCGATTAGACGGAACCGCTTGCGCTTGCGTGCAAGCTTGCCGTCCGTCCTGCATTCGTAGACGCGCTGTTCCTCTCGGACGAGCCACCGACTGTCTATCTTGTTTTCCGGTTCATATTGCATGATGAGTGATTTCGATCTCCCCAGATTCGAATTTTAGGCCCTCTTGTGTTTGCCTTGTCGTCTCCGCGGTAGGAATGCCGGTTACCCGGCACCCCCCGCACAGTCCCAGACGTGAAGTTTTCCCTCATCTGGTTCCTCGGTTGTACTCGCATCCGCGATGCAAGACTTAACCCTAAGCGTACACCCTTCGAAACCGGTGTCGCTTGTTGGTCTTCGCCTTGTTTGCTATTCCCCGCAGGGAGGTTGGCTCACGTTTCTCCGATCCAACGTTGTCCGGCGTGAGTTTCCTTTGCAGGCTCCGTACTCCCGTCAAGTCCTTCCCCTTGTAGTGGGCTTTCCCCACCCCCGAGTACTACGCTTGATAAGACTCCCCATCTGCATCCGGCGGGCTTTCTCTTTGACAATACTCCTCCGCCTCCCTGCTCAGCTTTCCGAGTCGCTGCTTAGGTTCCGGCTTGGTCCTGTCTCCGGGTTTCCCCTTCTGTGCCTAAGTATCCGTATACCCTACATCGACCCTTCCCACCGGCAGGAGCCTATGGGGCCTCCCAAGTTCTTGTTCGCATCTCTCCCTGCATGCCACGGCCTGTGGACTCCGGCGGACCTTCCCATCCTCGCCCTTACGGATGGTCTTGTGTTGCCTTCGGCTGACGTTAAACCCCTCGGCGTCCGCAAAAACTCATTTCGAAGCTGTCCCAGCACTTCAGGGTGCGCGGTCACCCCTACGGCCTACAGGATTCTCTGTCTACGCTTCGTCCATCTTTTGTTCGTCCCACCCTGCGGGACTCCGCATTGGACGCAAGACTCGATACGGGTGGTTGGCTAAACCTTACCCGACAGGGACTTTCACCCTGCAAGATACGCCAAGCTTTCTTGGCGCGATAACGACATAAATCAGCGGCGCGGGCTATCCCTATGCAAAACAAAAACGGGTTTAATCCGCGTCCGCTGGATTTTTTTGTTAAGCCTCAAAGTCTTTTTGAAATTTCATTTCATCTCTAAATAGGGCCGTCCGTAGCCTGCACGCAAATCGGTTCCAGTTTGGCGACTAGAAGCGAAGCAAAGTCAGACAAAACAGGAAGGTCCGGCAGATTTCGATACCCAGTCACTGCTCTTATAACTTCAAAGTACTCGAAGCCTTTTGAGGCATAGTAATTGTTCGCCTTTCTTACTTCCTCCCTGTGTTGAGGGGAAATTGGGAGGACTTTATCGATCCCCATCGAGATAGCCTTTTTCAGAACTTTTTCTAAATCATGCCCGAGAGTTTTTTCTTTTAGGCTTTTTTTCGGAACCCCTTTCGCCAACAAGAAAGCCTTCAGCGCGAGTTCCATCGATCTACAGATAAGATAATAGGGTACAGGTGAAAAACCGTCATTGATTTTGAAGACCTGCGCCGCTCTGAGGAATTCAGCCGCATAACGATGAAACCCCAGCGGACTGATGTGTAGCACCATAGGCTGAACTTTAATTACAACATTACCCATTGTCTTCAATATGGTTACATTTTTTTATTGGCTTAACATTATTTTTTATGCTTATTCTATAAATGGTGCCATTATACACCTACAAGAAGAATGAGGCAACGTATTTGACCGTAAAACCAATAAAATCAATAAAGTCTATGGCATGCTTTCCATATAATGATGTCCCTTTAATAATTATACCGAATTTTCATAATTTAAGGGTCTGTTACGTTTAGGACCTTTGAAACATTCCTCCTCAAAAAGGGACGGGAAAAGTACGACCAGGAATGGGGCCGTCTGTCCGTGGTTTAGGGACAAGATATCACAATTGGAGGATTTGTCAATTGATTTAATTCCCCATTGCGCCCATAAAGGGCTACACTACGAACTTTCGTCCACCCTCGCCCTCGCCCATTGAGGGAGAGGGGAATCTTTGGTCCCTTGGCCGAAGGAGGAAGGGAAATTCAAGGTATGTTGAAAATATTGAGGACCTCCGAGATGTCCCGAATGACTCGGTGGGGCGCTGCAGTTGAACCGATGGGGAGCCCGGTTCCTTTCCGGTCGATCCAAATTGCCCGAATACCCAGCTCTTGAGGAGCCTCCACGTCCCAGTTCAGGTTGTCGCCGACCATGCAGGCGTCTTCCGGCTTCAACCCAAGCGCCGACAGAGCCAGCCGGTACGTCCTTACGTCAGGCTTCCCAAAACCGAGTTCCCCTTCGATCAGAATCGTCTCGAAGTATTTTGCAAGGTCGAACCTCTTGATCTTGAACCTCTGGGTCTCTCCATCCCCGTTGGTCAAGAGCCCGAGCCGGTATCCTCTTGAACGTAAAAGGTCGAGAGTGGACTGAGCGCCCGGCAGCACATACATGTTCTCAAGTCTGACCGTCGAGTAGCGCTCTGCCATGGCATCGGCGTCAGCCTCCGGCAGATCCATCGTCAGGAAGGCCTCCCTGACGATCCTTCGCCGGGCCGGAGGCATATTATTTCTGCCGATTCGATGCCGCTCAGGATCGCTCCAGTACCAATCGCTGACCTTTCTGATTGCAGCGAACAGAGTCTCAGGATCTAACCCCGGATTCGCCGTGCTGTATTCGAGGCAGACCTCTCTCCACGATTGGTTGGTAACGGCATCGAAAGCCACGAGCGTATCGTCGAGATCGAAGAGTATTCCGCAGATGTTCACGGTATCCTCATTTTCCAACCCCGCCCCATCTTTCCCTTGTTGGAGGGGAAGGAAATTTTAGGTATGTTAAAGATGATTTACTTCCTCGTGCAGGTGTTCTTTGATCCACATCCTGAGAAGGGACGTATAGCTTAACCCTTTACGTTCGGCAATTCTTTCGACCGACCTAATATCATCAGGGTCAAGCCTTATTGCGATTGTCTTCTTCGGCTTTTTAGCAAATACAATTTCGGTATCCGTTGTATCTTTATGATAATCCTTGAAACTGTGGATTCCCCAGAAGTTTGCTGCCTCTTCGTTTGTTTTAAACTTCGGTATTTTCTTCATCTTATTTGCCTCGCTTCAGGAAATATTTCCTTTCCCATTCGTTCATATCTCTTGCCGTTATAATGCCCACTTCTCCATTTTTCATAAATTTGACCACCACAAAAAGAAATCTTCCCGAATAGGTTTTCCCAAAAACATAATGGAGATTTTCTCTCCCTAACCTGATAAATGGAGAATCATACTCATTGAAACATGCTTCTTCCACTTCTTTTGGTGTGATTCCATGCCTCGCTATATGTTCTACACTCTTATCTTCCCATTGTATAGAGCTTATTGTTTTCATCCGAAACTCCAAATCAACCCTATTTAATTATTAGACAAATGTATTGCGTTTGTCAACGGCTTAGACCAATAACAATTATTGTAAATGACGAAGGCCCGACTCCAAATCAGGCGCTATAATTTATGACGACGAAGTAAGGTTTACTTTAGGTTTGGAAATAGCGTTTGCAAAATCCCTCCTCGCCTCCCTTTTTCAAAGGGAGGGGCAGACCTCTTTCTTTTAACGTCAGAAGGGGAGGGATTGACGATTGCCTCAAGGCGTTTTGTGTCGTAGCCAAAATGGATCAATAACTCTTCGGTGGCTTTCAGGAGTATCTTCTGATACTCTTTGGCGTCGTAGGTGTCGTCTGGGCCCACTAAGGGAAAAGGTCTCACCCTCTCATCCTTTACCTTCGATTGAGAGTCCTTAATCATGTATCGGACTTTTTCTCCGGGGTGGATTGGAATCCCCGAATCTTCCAACTGCTGGGCGGCGAGGGCCGTGAGACTGTCCACCTTATACTCATTGGGTTTCTGAGAGATCGTCTTTCCGATGACCAGATCCTCATGCCTGGCCTGCCCGTCCTTCAACAGCAGATGATATTCAAGAAGAAGATCCAAAATCTTGGGAATCTTTGAGCGATACTCCTCAATATCCTTGGCCTCTGCCAGAATATCAACCATTCGGACCTGAGCCTCCTGAATCAGGGGAGGCGTGTCGCTTCGCCGGAACGATAAGCCCCTTGCCTTAATCTTTCCGTTTTTGAAGATCCCAAAATACCGATTGGCCACCGGACTCCTGGGATTTACCTTAGAAGGAAGAAAGGCCATCCATCGATAGATGCCTTCAAGACCCATGTTGACTCCTGTCGCCTCGCTGATCTTCTTACAGAGTTCGACAACTTCTTCCTCTTTGAATCCTTTCTTTCGAATCCAGAGAGAATCGGTGATGGCATGAAGAAGTTCAAATCCCATTTCTTCACAGATTTCCTTGGCGGTCAGGAGTTTCTCCCGTCCAAAGGCAGTGACCGCCTCATGCGCTTCAATCCTTCCAAAACGGGCGTTTCGATAACCTAAGTATCCGAACGATGTGACGAGCATCCACTTGAGCGCCGTCTGTTTCCGGTTGTAGATTTCCCGCTTCTCCCCCTCACCCTGGCCCTCTCCCCCAAGGGGCGAGGGTAGAATAATGGAGGCTTCTGTTTCGATGCTGGCTGCTGGATTCTGGATTCTGGACTTCTCACCGTCTGCTGCCTTCTGCTTTCCGTCTTCCGCATTTTCTTTTCCCATTCCGCATTCCGCAATCCGCAATCCGCATTCTGCTTGTTTTGCCATTCTCTTGAGCCAGTTTCTTCTCTCCAAAATGGGTTTGAGCGTTTTTGGAACGAGCCCTTCTCTCCTCTCACAGACCGAATATCCGACCTCCGGGACTTTATGGTTCTCACAACATCCGCAGAGTACGGTCTCCGGCGAGAGATTATGGATGGCCATCATGGTGGGATACATGGAGGTATAATCAATCTCTACCACATCTTCGAAGATCCCGAGCCGGGGCTGAAAGACAAGGCCTCCCTTGTCTGCCACAAGCAGATCCCACGCCGTCTTGAACCGCTCCGGCTCTCCCTTTCTCCACGGGATGAGAATTCCTTCCTGGAAGGCCCGGTCGAGCTGCATCGACGTGATGGCTGTCCCGGGAGAGGTACGGGCTATCCGCTGAACCGGGACCTTTGCCATTCGGGCCAGTTCGATCACCCCCTCCATCCCCGATTCCCCATAGATGAAGGAGTTGCGGCGGTCGATGTGCCATCTCCCGAGGAAGAGATGGGCAGGCGCTTTATAGTAGGTCCGGCCATAGGAGAAGTAAGAATAACCCTTGGGATTTGTTTGTCTCTTCACGGGATAAGGCTCCCGATCCCAGGGGATAGAGGTCTTCCATCTTTGCTCTGCTAAAAAGAGAAAGGGTAGAAGAGAGGCATCTCCGTCATCGCTCAGGACCACATCAGGATCAAACCGTTTCATAAACCGGGAGATCTCTCCCACATCAACGTTCTCCATCTCTAACCGATACCCCTCGCATTCTAGGATGAGCGAGTTCCATCCCTTCTTTCCGGAAGGCAGGCGAACAGAGTTTCCGTCTGCATGAATTTCCATGACCTGAAGGTCTGGAAGGCCTCCATCATCGATCCAGACCGACTCGGCCGGATCGGGACCGATCTCGAAGATTCGGTTTCCCTCACCCTCGCCGGTGCATCGGCCTGTGGGGAAAAGCCTTTTCTCATAAAGATAGGCCTGGGGCAGAGGGATATCGCAATTGTAGAAGACGACCTTTTCTTCCCATGGTGACAGCACCTGGGGCAGTTGGGCATAATGGTCTGCATCGCTTACTTCGATCTCCATCACTTCCACTTCGTCCCCGCTCCAGAACTCCTTTTTCCGGGTCCACTGATATCCTGTGGCCCATCGGTCTTTCTGGAGGGAATAGACGAGAGAAAGGAGATCGTGTCGTTTTCCCTGGGCATAGAACCGGGACCGGTAGGGATCTTCGAATCGATGGAGTGAGCTATCCCGGTCCTTGATCCAGAGAATCATCGAGGACTGGAGAGGGTAGAGGTCAAAAAGCCATCCCTGAATCTCCATGAAGTCACAAACCCAGGCTGAGGTTAAGGGAAAAAGCAGGAGATATGAATTTAAAGCCTCGAAATATACGGCCACACCTGTGTGCCGAAGCACGTCAGTGCGCAGGCACAAGGGCCTACACTACAACTTTGTTTCACAAGAATCTTTCTCCTCCAAGGTCCTCAGCTTCGCCCTCATCTCGACCAGGGCCTTCTCGTGCTCAACAAGGATCGAGATCAGGATCGTCTCGAAAGGCCAGGGCCTGGAGGCGTAAACGCCGGCCTGGACATGGAGCCTCGCCTCTTCGAAGAGCCGGTCGAGAAACTGCTGATCCTCCTTTCTCAACCCTCTCCGAAATTTCCTCCACTCCTGGACTTCCTGTTCCAGAACCTGACTAAAAGGAAGGACCGTCCGTCCCATAATAACCCTCCAAAATCGCAGAGGGCATAGCGCAAAGCGCATAGCGGAATCATATCATGATTCCCTCTGCTATTTCGGCACCTGTCATTGCAGTGATTCTATTTGCAATTTGCAGTTTTTTGTTAAGATTTCAGTAGCGCCGGCATTTATTGCCGACGATATCCATTGCCGCTCCCAGTAAATGGGGGCAACGAGCTTTGGCCCGTCATCCTCCAGCGATACCTTCAAGACCAGATTCGAAAACTGAGAGAGCCTTTTCATAAGGTAGTCTCTCTTCGAGCCAAAAGGAGAGGCCGTCTGGAAGAGAAGGAGTGGAATCCCTTCTTCAGCCATTGCCTCCATCCTTCTCAGAGACCTCTCGAAGAGAGGCCTCACCTCTCTCTCGGATACATCTTCATCAAGGAAAGTCGTGATCAGCCCCAGGAGAACGGCCCAGGGTTTGGACGTTCGGGCAACCCCGTCATCCGCTTGAAAGAGAGCCGAGAGCTTATCGACCAGGGTAGCCATCTGGTAGCAGGTAAAAGCCCTCGCAATCCGGATCTTCTTGAGAAGTCTCTCTGGAGGAATCAATGCCTTTCTGGCAAAGGACGAGACCATGTAGGGATCAAAACGATTAGCACCATCCAGCACGACGACGTCGATTCCCCTTGCCGCCATCCATCCTACGAGATAGGATGAAATGCCTCCCATCTTCTCTCCTCGGAAAAGGACCTTCCTTGCTGACCGGGCATGGGGATTGGTTTGTGTTAACTGGGAAAAGATCTCATCCAGTGAAACCCTCGGTAGTTCGGAGCAATTTAGTTCGGAGTTCGGAGTTAAGAGATCAGAGTTCATAGTTAGCACTTTCGGAATACCCCTATCACCTTCCCAAGAATTTGGGCCCCTCCTGAGCCCCCTTCGATCCGGATCGTCTCCCAGCGTTCATTGTCGGGTCTCAATTCGATCCCCCTGCCTCTCTTAAAAAAACGTTTTACCGTTGCCTCCTCGCCCATGAGGGTCACCACAACGTCCCCATTCTCTGCGGAAGGCTGGGATCGAACGACCACGTAATCCTCCGGAAGGATATAGGGCGACATGCTGTCGCCCTTTACCTGCAGAAGAAAGACCTCCTTCCCCTTCACCCAATCAGCGGGAAATGGAAGGGTTCCTTCGACATGCTCAATGGCTAAAATAGGTTTCCCTGCAGTAACCCGGCCCAGGATAGGAATCTCCCGGATCAGCGGTTTTCTTTCTTTTCTCAAATGCTCCCCGTATCCTGCCTCCCTCTGGGGTAAACCATGGGCCTCGCTCCCCTGGAAGACGAGGACCTCAAGGCTTCTGGACATGGAGCCCGTTCGCTTTAGATAGCCTTTCCTCTCCAGAGCCTTGAGATGGTCGAAAGCCGCCCGGGGATAGATATGAAACTGTTCCCCGATCTCTCTCACCGAGGGGGGGTATCCTCGCTCTTTGATGAATGTTTTGATGAAACTGAAGATCTCTTCTTGACGGGCCGTTAGTTCCATACCCACCTCCTGAGCAAGAGAATACTATACATTTGTTTAGTTGTCAAGTTTTTTAAAGATTTTGATGGTCCTGTTTGCCCGGTTGTGATTTTGACGATTCTCCATTGTATTTATTAGAGAAGTTGGGTTAAAATAGGGTCACTTATTGCCCGTTTTGACAGGCACTGATGAGGGAGCAGGATACTTCCATGTTGGAACACCTGAAGGAAGACATTCGTATGATTAAGGAGAGGGATCCTGCAGCGAAAAACTACGTGGAGATCCTTCTCTGTTACCCGGGGCTTCATGCCATCTGGCTCCACCGTATTGCCCATTTCTTCTACCTGCTGAAATGGTACACAACAGCCCGATTGATCTCCCATTTTAATCGAGGGATCACCGGAATCGAGATCCATCCTGGAGCAACGATCGGAAGGCGCGTCTTTATTGATCATGGAATGGGTGTGGTCATTGGAGAGACCTCAGAAATCGGCGACGACTGCCTGATCTATAAGGGTGTGGTCTTAGGTGGAACGACCCTCGTCAAAAAGAAGCGTCATCCCACGCTGGGAAACCGGGTGGTGGTCGGATCCAACTCAACCATCCTCGGAGCCATCACCATTGGCGATGGGGCGCGGATCGGTTCAAACTCCGTGGTCATCAAACCGGTTCC
>Ga0315275_10006094_pt1 | contig 11491 bp, 7 predicted proteins | sample YL17G03_0_MG_FD_205557 | JGI IMG/M metagenome (GOLD analysis project Ga0315275, IMG submission 205557) | Sediment microbial communities from Yellowstone Lake, YNP, Wyoming, USA - YL17G03_0 | ecosystem: Environmental > Aquatic > Freshwater > Lake > Sediment | place: USA: Wyoming | collected...
CTGGCCATCGGCGTTTCTCCTTCCCCCCGGTCCCATTTGCTTGCGAACAACTGGGCTCCGAAGATAGGGAAACGCCGTTTTTTCACCACCCAATTTCCACCCGCTTTCGGGACGCGGCCGGCAGGCCCGCCGGGACGCAGGGGACTGTCCCCTTCTTGTCAGGGGGACTGTCCCCGTGCTCCGATGAAGCCTTCTTTCGTTTGGTTGCCATGGCGACTCGTGCTTCGCAGCGAGCAGCGAAACGCTGCTACGCAGAGTAGCATAGGTTACGGCGGCGGGCCGAAGCAAGCAAGAGACAAAACGGCGAGACCCTTCGCTTCGCTCAGGGTGACCCCCAAAGGCATACAGGTTGGCACTCGGCCGCGAGGAAGCGGCTTGCAGGCGCGGCGGGGGAGGGCGTACAATATTGGCAATAGAATACTGACTGGTCAGTTCTACTTGCTGAAGGGGCGAGGCTTGTCCGGCAAGTTCGCATGCTTACGCCAACAGCGGCGTAAGCATGCCACCCAAGGCGGCTGACCGTTACGAGATAACTGAAACCGTTCTAAGGAGGCGGCGGATGGCGCGGCCGGACAAACGACGCGAAATCATGAAGGCGGCCGAGCGGCTCTTCACGACGCGCCGGTTCCACGAGATCACGACCGACGCCGTGGCCGAGGCCGCCGCCGTCGGCAAGGGGACCATCTACCGCTATTTCCGCGACAAGGAAGACCTGTTCGTCCAGACGGCCACGAGCGGCTTCGACGAATTGTGCGACCTGGTGAGCCGGCGCGTCTCGCAGGGGCAATCGTTCGCGGACCAGTTGGCCGGGGCGTGCGAGCAGATCGCGCGGTTCTTCGAGGGCCGGCGTCAACTGTTCCGCATGATGCAGACCGAGGAAGGGCGGATGCTCCTGGCGAAAGGCTCGATCCACGACCGGTGGGTGGCCCACCGTCGGCGTCTGGTGGTGGCCGTCGCCGACATCGTTCGCAAGGGTGTCCACGAAGGCGAGATCCGCGGCGACGTTCCGCCGGAGGTCCTGGCGGCGTTCCTTCTCGGCATGCTCCGGACGCGGGCCCACGACCTCTGCGACGCCCCGGCGCCTGTAAGGCGGTTGGAACGGGTGGTGGACCTGTTCTGCTGCGGTGCCGGATGCAAGTTCCAGCAGCCTCGCCGCGCTCCCGGCCGCCCGTCGAGAGCCTCTGGGTCGAGCGACCGCGCGGCTTCCGTGGTAAGGAGATCGGGGTGAAAAAGTGGATCATCATGGCCGGCGTCATTGTGGTTCTGGCGGGCGGCGCCGGGGCGGGCTATTACTACTGGTGGTATCTGCCGGCCCACAAGAGCGACGACCCTGTCGAAGTGACCGCCAAGGTCGAGCGCGGTCCGATCCGCGTCATCGTCGCCTCCACCGGGCGCGTCGTCTCGAACCTGGACGTGGACATCAAGTGCAAGGCGAGCGGGGAGATCGCCAAACTGCCGTTCGACGTCAGCGACCTGGTCAAGAAGGACGACCTCCTCGTGGAACTCGATCCGGTGGACGAGCAGCGCGTGGTCCACCAGGCCGAGGTGAGCCTGTCGGCCTCGACCGCCAAACTCGCGAGCGCCCGGCAGGACATGGCCGTGGCGGAACGGACGCTGGCGACCGACCGTCGTCGGGCCGACTCCGCCCTCACGGCCGCCGACAGCCGCGCCAAGGACGCCCGAGCCAAGGCCGACCGGATGAAGGAACTCCGCGATAAGGCCCTGGCCAGCCAGGAGGATTACGACACGGCCGAGACGGCGGCGGTCCAGGCGGTCTCGGACCTGGACGCCGCCAAGGTCAAGATTGATGAACTCAAGACCCAGGAACTGGCGCTGGAACTGAAGCGGCAGGCGGTGAAGTTGGCCGAGGCGGTCGTCGAAGCCGACAAGATCAACCTCACGATCGCCAACGACCGGCTCACCGACACGAAGGTGCTCGCCCCGATGGACGGCGTCGTGGCGGTGCGGAACGTCCAGATCGGCCAGATAATTGCCTCGGGGGTGAGCAACGTGGGCGGCGGCACGACGGTCCTCACGCTGTCGGACCTCTCGCGCATCTTCGTCGTGGCGGCCGTGGACGAGAGCGACATCGGCAAAGTCCGCGAGGGCCAGACGGTCACCATCACGGCCGACGCGTATCCCAGCAAGACCTTCCGGGGCCAGGTGATGCAGATCGCGACTCGCGGCGTGAACCTGTCGAACGTCGTCACGTTCGAGGTCAAGATCGAGGTCCTCGGCGACTCGAAGGCGCTCCTGAAGCCCGAGATGACCGCCAACGTCGAGATCCTGACGGCCGCCAAGGACGACGCGATCCTCGTGCCGGCCGAAGCCGTGGTGCGCAAGGGCCGCGGCAAGCAGGTCGTGACGGTCATCGGCGAGGGCGGCTCGAAGGAGGAGGTGGCCGTCGCGCCCGGACTCAGCGACGGGACCAAGACGGAGATCCCCGACGGCCTGGCGGCGGGTCAGACGGTCCTCGTCCATAAGGGCGGCGCGGATAGCAAGTGGGCGGCCGGCCAGGCGCCCGGCGGACCGCCGAAGTCCCCCATCTTCATGGGCGGCGGCAGGGGAAGGTAACCGTGATCATCCAGGCCCAGGGGCTCGTCAAGACTTACGTGCTGGGCGGAACGGCAGTCCGCGCCCTCGACAAAGTGGACCTGGAAGTGCCCGAAGGCGACCTGCTTGCCGTCGCAGGCCCTTCCGGATCGGGCAAGAGCACGCTGATGCACATCATCGGGTGCCTGGACCATCCTGACGGCGGCCGGTACGTCCTGGCGGGGGAGGACGTTTCGACGCTGCCTAAGAACCGCCTGGCGGAAATCCGGAATCGCCGCATCGGTTTCGTCTTCCAGACCTTTAACCTCCTGTCACGCCTGAGCGCCCTTGAGAACGTCGAGTTGCCGCTTCTGTACGCGGGACTGGCGCACGCCAAGGACCGCGCGGCGGCGGCGCTGCGAACGGTGAACCTGGGGGACCGGATGCGCCACAAGCCGAACCAGTTGTCGGGCGGCGAGCGGCAGCGCGTCGCCATCGCGCGGGCGCTGATCACCGACCCGGCCATCATCCTGGCGGACGAGCCGACCGGGAATCTGGACTCGAAGTCCGGCGAGGAGATTCTCGCCATTTTTGAGTCGCTCAACGCCGCAGGTCACACCATTATTATCGTGACGCATGCCCCCGACATCGCGACGCGGTGCCGCAGGCAGATTCACATGCGCGACGGCAAGATCGTGTCGGATGGGTCGGCGAGCGCGCCGGCCTCCGGCGCGAATAGATAGGACGGGATAGCGGACATGCTGTTCTGGACCATCGTCAAGGTGGGTCTGAAGAGTCTTATTGCGAACCCCTTGCGCTCGTTCCTGGCGATGCTGGGGATCATCATCGGCGTTGCAGCGGTCATTTCGATGCTGGCCTTGGGCGCGGGGGCACGCAACCAGGTGATGCAGCGTCTGTCGGCCATGGGCACGAACCTCCTGGTGGTCCGGCCCGGCCAGAGCGGGTCCCACGGCGTGGTCTCCGGGACGCGGCAGAACCTCACGCTGGACGATGCTCAAGCCCTCGTGAAGGATGTGCCTGGCATTCGGCGCGTGTCGCCGGTCGTGGGCGGCAGCGTACAGGTCAAGTACCTCGGCCAAAACACACGGGTCCGACTCACGGGGACATCGCCCACGTACCTGCCGACGCGCGACTTCACGGTCGAAAAGGGGCGCCCGTTCACGGACGGGGAGGACGAGAACATGGCGCGCGTGGCCATCCTCGGGCCGGTGACCGTTGATAACCTTTTCGGCGTAAACGAGCCGCTTGGCGAAACCGTCAAGATCAACAACATCAACTTCACGGTCATCGGGGTCCTGAAGGCCAAGGGAGACCAGGGCTGGTTCAGCCCAGACGACCAGGTGATCATCCCTCATATGACGGCGATGAAGCAACTGCTGGGCCTGGACTACCTCGGCGAGATTGACGTCCAGGCCGACGACGGCGCCGACGTCAAGAAGGTCCAGGCGGACTTGACGACGCTCATCAGGAAACGCCACCATACCCAGGCGGGCGCCGCGGACGACTTCAACATCCGCAACCAGGCCGACATGATCGAGACGGCCAACCAGTTCACCCAGACGTTCACTATCCTGCTGGGCGGAATCGCGAGCATCTCGCTCCTGGTGGGCGGCATCGGTATCATGAATATCATGCTCGTGACCGTGACCGAGCGGACCCGCGAGATCGGCATCCGCAAGGCCGTCGGCGCCAAGGAGCGGAGCATCATGATGCAGTTCCTGATCGAGTCGGTGATTATCAGCGGCCTTGGCGGGCTTATCGGCGCCTCCGGCGGCATCGGCGCCGCCGCCGTCATCCGGCAGTTCACGCAGTTTACGACCCAGGTCGAGGTGCCGAGCGTCCTCATGGCCCTTTCGTTTTCGGCCATTGTGGGCATCTTCTTCGGATGGTATCCGGCGCTCCGGGCGTCTCGCCTGGACCCGGTCGAGGCCCTGCGCTACGAGTGAAAGGGACACCCATGTCTGTCGCAAGGTCGGTGGCAACCGGCGCGGCGCTGGCGGCCCTGGCGGCGGTTTGCGCCTGGGCGGGGTCGTGCTCGCGCTACGAGTTCTCCAACCCGACGCCCTACATCGGGCCGGTCCAGACCCCCGAGGCCGGCCAGGCCCCTTCGGCTTCGCTCAGGGCAGGCAAGCCGGAGGCGCCGCAGACCGTGCCTCCGACCGTGCCGCCCACGGGGCCGGTGGCCGTGACGGTCACGGACTCGATCCTTATGGCCCTGGCCAATAACCAGGCCCTCGTGGTCCAGCGCCTCGCAACGCCGATCGCGCGGACGCAGGAGCAGACCGAGTGGGCTGCCTTCGACCCGGACCTGACGGCCACGGCCCAGCACGGCCGGGCCGAGAGCCTGGGGTCGGTCGGCTCGCCTTTTTCGATCGGCCAGAGCGACTCGCTGAGCGTCGGCCTGTCGCAGTTCTTCCCGACTGGGACGACCGTCGCGCTGGGCGGCAGCACGACGGCGGTCGGGCCGGGGGACGAGTTCTACACGACGCGGCTGGGCCTGTCGGTGACCCAGGCTATCTTGAGAGGGTACGGGCCCGACGTCAACCTGGCCAACGTCCGCGAGGCCCGCGTTGACACGCTTTCGACGGAGTACGAACTTCGCGGTTTCACGGAGGCGCTCGTCGCCCAGGTCGAGGAGACCTACTGGAACTACGTCCTGGCGCAGCGCAACATCGAGATCTTCACGCAATCGCTGAAACTGGCCGAGCAGCAACTGGCCGAGACCAACGAGCGGATCAAGGTCGGGAAACTGGCCGAGATCGAACGTGCGGCGGCCGAGGCCGAGGTCGCCCTGCGCAAGGAGGCCCTCATCAACGCGCGCAGCACGCTCGATAAGACGCGGCTCCAGTTTCTGCGGCTCCTCAACCCGTCGGCGCCGGACTTCTGGACGCGGGACGTTGCGGCCAGGACGCCGCCCGCCGCGGCGGACTTCAAACTGGAGGACGTCGAATCGCACGTCCGGGTGGGCCTGCGGATGCGGCCGGACCTGAACCAGGCCCGCCTACAGGTCCAGCGGGGGGACCTGGAGATCGTCAAAACCCGCAACGGCCTCCTGCCGCAACTGGACCTTTTCGCGACGCTGGGCAAGAGCGGCTACTCGGGGACGTTCGGCCGCTCCGTGGAACATATGGACGATAAGGGATACGATTTGCTGGTGGGCGTGACCGTCGAGTATCCGCCGGTCAACCGGTCCGCACGCGCCGCCGACCAGCGGGCGCGACTCACGCGCCGCCAGTCCTACGAGGCCGTAGGCAACCTCGCGCAACTCGTCGAGGTGGACGTCCGGTCGGCCTACCTGGAGGTAACGCGGTCGAAGGAGCAGGTTGCGGCGACGGCGGCCACGCGGAAGTTGCAGGAAGAGAAGGTGCGGGCTGAGACGGAAAAGTTCCGCGTCGGCAAGTCCACGACGCTCCTCGTGGCCCAGGTCCAGAGGGACCTCCTCCAGAGCCAGATTGACGAGGTCACGGCGGTGGTGAGTTACCTGAACGCGATGGTCGAGTTCTATCGGCTCGAAGGGTCGCTCCTCCAGCGGCGCGGGATTGCCGCGCCGGGGCAGGACCCCGTGGACCTGCCGCCGGAACGCCTGCCATGACGTTTCCCTTGGTCCGCCAGAAAGGAGCATCCCCGTTGGATCGCTTTGAGATGAAACGAATCGGGTCCCTCGGCGTCAAGCGCCGGGCGGCGGCCGCACTGGCTGTGGCCGGCGCGGGTCTTGCTTTGGTCCTGGCGGCCGGCTGCTCCGGGAAGGACGAGCCTGCGGCGGCGCGAGCGGGCCGGGACCAGCCTGTGCCGGTCACGGCGGCCCCCGTGGTCGAGACGACGGCCGCGGTGGAATTCCGCACGTTCGGGACGTGCGAGGCCAACCAGACGGCGGCCGTCAAGTCTCAGAGCACGGGCGTCCTGACGGCCATTGACTTCAAAGAAGGCGAGAACGTCAAGAAGGGCGCGACGCTCTTTACGATTGACCAGCGGCCGTTCGAGGCGGCCCTGAAGCAGGCCGAGGCCAACCTCGCCCGCGACACCGCCCAGTACGACAACGCCGAGAAGGACGCCGCACGCCAGAAGGAACTCCTGAGGCAGGGGATCGTGGCGCAAGGAGATTACGACCAGGCCCGTGCCGCCGCCGACGCCCTGGCGGCCGCGCTGCGGGCCGACCAGGCCGCCATCGAACAGGCCAGGATCAATCTCAGTTACTGTACCGTCCCCGCCCCCTTCGACGGACGCACGGGCGCCTGGCAGGTGGACCTCGGGAACCTGGTCAAGGCCAACGATGTGACCGTGGTGGTCATCAACCAAGTCCAACCGATCCAGGTCAGTTTCGCCGTGCCGCAGAGGCAACTGGCGGAAATCCAGAAACAGACGGCCAAGGAGCCGCTCCCGGTCAAGGCGGGCATCCCCGGCCAGGCCGGCCCGCCGGAGGTCGGCAAACTGACCTTCGTGGACAACACGGTGGACCGGACCACGGGGACGGTGCTCCTGAAGGCGACGTTCGAGAACCATGGCGAGCGGCTCTGGCCCGGCCTCTTCGTGAACGTGACGCTCGTGATCTCCGAGGAGCCGCATGCCCTGGTGATCCCGTCGCGCGCCATTCAGACCGGCCAGCAGGGCACGTACGTGTTTGTGGTCAAGCCGGACTCGACCGTCGAGGTCCGCCCTGTCACAGTTGAGAGGCCACTCAACGGCGAATCGGTCATCTCGAAGGGCCTCGTGGCGGATGAGCGGGTGGTCACCGACGGACAACTGCTCCTCAAGCCGGGATCCACCGTGGCGGTCAAGCCCTCCCTGGCGGAAAGCGCGGCTCCGGCGAAAAGCGAGGCGCCGAAGGGAAGCGAGGCTCCGAAGGCATGAGCATCGCAAGCCTGTTTATCAAGCGGCCGGTCATGACGACGCTGCTCATGCTGGCCATTCTCCTGTTTGGGCTGATGGCGTACCGGAGCCTTCCGGTCAGCGACCTGCCGAGCGTGGACTTCCCCACGATTTCGGTTTCGGCGTCGCTGCCGGGGGCGAGCCCGGAGACGATGGCCTCGTCGGTGGCGACGCCTCTTGAGAAGCAGTTCGAGACGATCGCCGGCATAGACTCGATGATCTCCACGAGTTCGCTGGGAAGCACGTCAATCACGATCCAGTTTGTGCTGAGCCGCGACATTGATGCGGCCGCCCAGGACGTGTCGGCGGCCATCGCGCGGACCGCGCGCCAACTGCCGTCCGACATGCCCGCGCCGCCGACCTACCGCAAGGTGAACCCGGCCGACCAGCCGATTCTGTTTGTCGCGCTCACGAGTCCGACCCTGCCGCTGGCGGCGCTGGATGAGTATGGCGAGACCCTGATGGCCCAGCGCCTGAGCATGGTGGACGGCGTGGCCCAGGTCATGGTCTTCGGTTCTCAGAAGCGTGCCGTCCGCATTCAGTTGGACCCGCAGGAACTGGCTTTTCGGGGCATCGGGGTTGACGAGGTGGCCGCCGCGATCGGCCAGCAGAACGTCAACCTGCCGACGGGCATCCTGTATGGCCCGCACCGGTCGTTCACGGTCCAGGCCACCGGGCAACTGATGCGGGCCGATGATTACCGTCCGCTGGTCGTCGCCTACCGAAGCGGCGCCCCGGTGCGCCTTCAGGAGTTGGGACGCGTCTTCGACAGCGTCGAGAACGATAAGACCGCGGCCTGGTTCTGCACGCCGGAGGTGCAACAGCGATCCATCGTCCTGGCGATTCAGCGCCAGCCGGGGACGAACACGGTCGAAGTGGCCGACAACGTCAAGAGCGTGCTTGAGACGCTCAAGGAGCAACTGCCGCCCTCGGTGAACGTCGTCATCCTCCGGGACGGCAGCGTGAACATCCGCCAGTCGTTCGACGACGTCCGGTTCACTCTCCTCCTGACCCTGTGCCTGGTAGTTCTGGTCATCTTCCTGTTTCTGAGGAACGTGTCGGCCACGATCATTCCGAGCCTGGCGCTTCCGATGTCCATCATCGGCACGTTCGCGGTGATGTACGCGCTCGACTACAGCCTGGACAACCTGTCGCTGATGGCCCTGACGCTGTGCGTCGGCTTCGTCGTGGACGATGCGATCGTGATGCTCGAAAATATCGTGCGGCACATGGAGATGGGGAAGCCGCGCATGCAGGCCGCCCTCGACGGGGCCAGGGAGGTGAGTTTCACGATCGTCTCGATGACGCTGTCGCTGGCGGCGGTGTTCATTCCGGTGATCTTCATGGGCGGCCTCGTGGGGCGGCTGTTCCGGGAGTTCGCCGTCACGATCGGGACGGCCGTGCTCGTATCGGGTTTCGTGTCGCTGACGCTGACGCCGATGCTGTCGAGCCGGTTCATCCGTCCGCCCGGCGAGGTCCGCCACGGCCGCATCTACCGCGCGTCCGAGATGGTGTTCAACTGGATGATCCGGTTCTACGACGTGACGCTGCGGGTGGCCCTGCGGCATCGGCTGACGACATTCCTCACGGCGCTCGCGGTGCTGGGAGGGTCGGTGTACCTCTTCATCGTGGTTCCCCAGGGTTTTATCCCCAGCGAGGACCGCGACACGTTGTTCGTGCAGACCGAGGCGGCCCAGGGGATTTCTTACAAGGCAATGTTTGAGCATCAGCAGGCCCTTGCGGCAGTCCTCCAGCAGGATCCCAACGTCCTTCAATTCATGTCAAGCGGTGGGGCCAGTGCCGGCGCCGCCGGCAGCAGCGGCGCAAACAACGGCCGCATGATGGTAGTTCTGAAGCCGCGCTCCGAGCGCGCCTTGAGCGCTGACGAGGTCCTCCAGGAACTGCGCCCCAAACTGGCGTCCGTTCCGGGCATCCGGGCGTTTATCCAGAACCCGCCGGTCATCAACGTGGGCGGGCGCCAGGCCAAGGGCCTCTATCAGTACACCCTCCAGGGGCCCGATACGGACGAACTCTTTCGCGGCGCGTCGCAACTGATGGATCGGTTGAAGAGTACGCCGGGCCTCGGACTCCAGGACGTATCGAGCGACATGCAACTCCAGAACCCGGAGTTGAACGTGGTCATTGACCGCGACCAGGCCTCGGCCCTGGGCGTCTCGGCCACAGAGGTGGAGTCGGTGCTCAACAACGCCTACGGGTCGCGCCAGGTCTCGACCATTTACGCCCCGAACAACGATTACCAGGTCATTATGGAGTTGCTGCCCGAGTTCCAGTTGGACCCGACGGCCCTCGCGCTCCTGTACGTGCGGTCGTCCTTCGGGCCGTCGGGTTCCGGGCCGTTGGTGCCGCTAAAGGCTGTGGCCGACCTGAAGGAGGACGTCGGGCCGCTTTCGATCAACCATTCCGGCCAGTTGCCCGCCGTCACCCTCTCATTCAACCTCCAGCCTGGCACTTCGCTGAGCCAGGCGAAGGACGAAGTCGCCAAGATCGCCCGCGAGACCTTACCGGCTACCGTCAGCGCCGGGTTCCAGGGGACCGCCCAGGCGTTCGAGGATGCGATGCGCGGGCTGTGGCTGCTGCTGGCGCTGGCCATCGTGGTGATTTACATCGTCCTCGGAATCCTTTACGAGAACTTTTTCCATCCGGTGACGATCCTGTCGGCCCTGCCGTTCGCGACCTTCGGCGCCGTCCTGACGCTGGTGGTCTTCCACACCGACCTGTCGCTCTACGCGTTCGTGGGCATCATCATGCTGGTGGGCCTGGTGAAGAAGAACGGGATCATGATGATAGACTTTGCGATCGAGAGCCAGCGCGGCGGGAAGACGCCGGCCGAGGCCATCCACGAGGCCTGCCTCATCCGGTTCAGGCCGATCATGATGACGACGCTCTGTGCCCTGATGGCGGGTCTTCCGATCGCGCTGGGCTGGGGCGCCGGGGCCGAGTCGCGCCGGCCGCTCGGCCTGGCGGTCGTCGGGGGCCTCGTCTTCTCGCAGACCCTGACGCTCTACGTCACGCCGGTCTTCTACCTTTATATGGAGAGCCTTCAGAACCTCCTCAGGAGATGGTTCGGCCGCCGGCCGGCGCCGGTCACGAATCCAGAGTGATGATGCTGCCGAGACGCAGGTCTTAACCAGGTAACCTCCGGCTGGGGAAGGGCCGAATCCAGCCTGCCGATGGTCCGATAACCGTTCGAGACGCCGCTTAAGTCCCTGCGGCAGGTGGTGCATCCGAAGGTCGCTCGGAGGGCGGTTGTTTTATTTTCTACGGCTCCAGCGGGGGGTTTGACTTTGCATTTAAATGGCGTATATAATAATTAGGTGCTTGATTCTCTGCGACGCGAACACGATCTGGCGAACAATGCTTTCGATTACGTTAAGTCTTTATAAAGAAGCCAGTTACACGCTATCGGCACATTGAAACGCCGCCTCAAGTCTGGGGGGCCGGCGTGGGGTTCCTTTTTTGTGGGACAAGCGAGGGTGTTTTCTTCGCCAGGAGGGGAAGTATGTTGCGTCGCAGGCGCCTGACGTGGCTGGGCATGGCCGCAGCGGCGACACTCTGTGTCGCGGTTCTCGCGGCTTCTTCCGCTCAGGCCACCTCGTACTTCTGGGACATCAACGGCGCCACGGCCGGCGCCGGCGGCGCCACCCCGACCGGAACCTGGAGCACGGGCGGCACCACGTGGAGCACCGACTCCACCGGCTCCTCGGCAACGGCGGCCGTTACGACGACCACCGGCGACAGCCTTACTTTTTCCGCCGGCACCGACGCCACCGGCACATGGACTTGCACCTTGAGCGGCGCGCAAAGCGCCGGGTCGCTCACGTTTGAAGAGGGCAGCGTCACGATTTCCGGCGGCACGCAGTTGACCCTCGGCAACACCGGCAGCGGAATCAATACGACAACCTCGGGCACGACGACCATCAGTTCCGTCATCGGCGGCACGGCGGGCTTGACGAAGATCGGCGCCGGAACGCTCGTCCTCGGCGCCTCCAACGGCTTTACGGGCGGCGTGACCCTGAGCGGCGGCGTCCTGCAACTCGGTAACGCCGGCGCT
>Ga0315275_10006097_pt1 | contig 11488 bp, 13 predicted proteins | sample YL17G03_0_MG_FD_205557 | JGI IMG/M metagenome (GOLD analysis project Ga0315275, IMG submission 205557) | Sediment microbial communities from Yellowstone Lake, YNP, Wyoming, USA - YL17G03_0 | ecosystem: Environmental > Aquatic > Freshwater > Lake > Sediment | place: USA: Wyoming | collected...
GAAGAAGAAAGAGTATTTCTACGCGCTGTGTCTTGATACGAAGAACCGGATAATCTCTGAGACGCTTGTTTCCGTTGGGATCCTTGATGCAAGCCTCATTCATCCACGGGAGGTGTTCAACCCTGCGGTGAAGGCGAGTTGTCATGCGGTTATTTTAGTTCATAACCATCCGAGCGGGGAGGCGGAACCGTCTAAAGAAGATAAGGAAGTAACAAAATTATTAATGGAGGCAGGAAGGGTGCTTGGCATTGAGGTGTTGGATCATATCATCATAGGGAAGGATGGATACGTGAGTTTGAAGGAGCGGGGAGGATTTACCTAGCGAGGGAGATTCTTTTTTATTTTATACGAGAAAAATCGTGCAATAATAATTATTTTTAATTGGCAGTAACTATTTAAGTTTACGAAATGTTATACAAATATTATTGAAGTGTGAGGAGAGATGTATGGAATGTTCAATAAAGAGGAGAGACGGTAGTCAAGTTAAACTCAGAGCTTTTAAGGAATTTTTATCAAAGAATGGGACGATAATCGGTGTTTTTCAAGGAAGTTTCGGAAACAATCCTGATCTTGATATAATTGTAAAATATAAAGAAAAAGGTAAGCGTGTGCGAACCCCAAAACACATTCATTGGGCTATTGATTTGTTAATCAAGAAAGAGCATAATCCAGAACTAACTAAAGAATTTATAAAATATTTGATTGGTATGTGGGATGGGATTCAGCCCTTTAGAACAAAAGCAGAACAACAGCGATGTGATCTTCGGTTTACAGATCCAGAGCATTTGAAAGTCTTCGAACCTTTAGATAAATATGGTGAGTATCCTGTTGAATTTATCGGGCATGTTATTGAGTTAATGATGCTTGAAGAAAAAACAGGTAATCATGAAGCATTTATGTTCAAAGGTGTTCTTAATGCGATTTATAATGATGAAGATATTTTTTCTATTGTTTCCAGAGCATCTTTCAGGGGATAACTTGTTTAAAAAATGAAGAAAAACTAGCTATTTTCAGTATTTGAATTTGATTATTTATTTAATGGTATCTCTGTAGTAATTTTTTAATAAAAATTGATATAGCAATCTAGCATTGTCAAATATTAAGGGAGTTATGGATAAAATATCGATTCCTACTTTCGTTAAGTGGGCCGGGGGAAAAATTCAGCTTTTAGAACAAATTGAAAAGTTATTACCAAAAAAAATTGACAGGTATTTCGAACCTTTTGTAGGAAGTGGGGCTGTGTTTTTCTATATTAAACAAACTCGCCATCCAGATTATTGTATGATTTCAGATAACAATCAAGATTTGATCAATCTTTACAAGGATGTAAAAAATAATCTAGATGAGTTGACTAATTTACTACAAAAATATAAGAAAGAACATACGAAATTTCCTATGAACTATTATTACAAACAAAGAAAACGATACAACAAGACACATAATACACTTGAGAAATCGGGTTTGTTCATTTATCTTAATAAGACTTGTTATAATGGGTTATATCGGGTGAATTCTAAAGGGGATTTTAATGTTCCATTTGGTAGATATAAGAATCCTTCAATACTTCAAAAAGATAAACTTGAAAACGCTTCTAAGATTTTAAATGATAAAAAAGTAAAAATTATATCAATGGATTTTACCAAAATTTTACGTTATGCAAAAAAAGGTGATTTTATTTATTTTGATCCTCCCTATTATCCTTTATCGACCACTTCAAGTTTTACCAGTTATCATAAGGATGTATTTTTAGAAAATGAACAAAAAAAACTTGCGAATGTTTTTGAAAAATTGGATAAACGCGGTTGTTTGCTGATGTTAAGTAACAGCGATACGCCTCTGATACATGAGTTATATAAAAATTATGAGATGGACGGGCATTTATCTCTTGTTAAAGCTAAGAGAATGATAAATTGTAATTCTGACGGCAGAAAATCTATAAACGAGATTGTAGTAACCAATTATAAGCCTCGTTCTATTCAGAAAAAATTACCACCTCAGGGTTAATTTAGTGTTAGAAATAATTTATTATTTCGAAGGTGTAGGTAAATCGAGAAAATGAAAAGGTAATATATTAATAAAATAATAGCAGCCAACTGATTCTACATATTTCAATACATCTTCATATTCTTTTTTCATAAACCAATCATTTAAAATATAGACATATTTTACCTTAATTTTCAGTGGTGATAACAATTTTTGATATTGCTTGTGCTTGAAATCACAGGTTTGAAGTTTTTCATCCACAGATCCAGCAACTTCTTGAAATTTCATCTCTATGATATGTAATACTTTGTTTTTTATAACAAAAATAGAATCATCAGGTAATAATTTTTTTGAAATAATCGTCGTGTAATCAATATGGTTTGGTTGAAGTAGATTTCGATATAATTCATGTTTCTGGTATAACAGTGCAACTTCCTTATTTTTGCAGTAAACCCTATTGGATATGACGGAATAATCAGGAAGTGATTCGAATAAATTTTTTAATGAAGTTCTTTCTTCAAATTTTAATCCACTTCTAGTTTTTGCTCCGCCAATTCCTCCTTTTTTCATTTTTTTATCCCATCCATTAGTCCTTTTCCATCTTCAGAAATTGTATAGAGTTTCCCGATATTATCTTCAGGATTTAAGCAAAGAATTAATTTGTTCTGTGTAAGTTCTTTGAGTAAAAGGGACACTTGAGATAGAGATATTTTAAGTTCGTCTTTAATTTCTTTTGGAGTTACAGGTTGGTTTGAATTTGATAAAAATTGTAATAATTCTTTTCGTCTTTTTCCTCTTTTTATCCAGGCGTATAGTTTCCAGTCCACAAGATGCAGTAAGTTGAGACAATATTTAAAATAAGTTAATAATATGTTAACAAAAACATAACATTTATATGAACGATTATTATACTTGTATTACAATTATGAAATTAATCCTATCAAAGGAGCGTCTGGGAGTATGAGGCAATACTATAAAACAAATGATTTTGAGTTGTATGAAGGCAGCTGTTTAGATGTACTACAAACGTTGAATGAAAATTCTGTTGATCTTATCTTTGCGGACCCCCCATATTTTTTATCAAACGGTGGGTTTACTTGTAAAGCAGGAAAAATGGCACCAGTCAACAAAGGATCATGGGACGAGTCACATGGTTTTGATAGCGATTATAAATTTACTCTTGCTTGGCTAAGTGCTTGTCGACGAGTTTTAAAAGATAATGGGACGATATGGATCTCGTGGACACTCCACAATATCTACCAAATCGGGTTTGCTCTAGAAAAACTACAGTATGCAATTCTTAACGAAGTTACCTGGTTTAAACCAAATGCTCCACCAAATCTTTCCTGTCGATATTTTGCGCATAGCCATGAAACGTTGCTATGGGCACGAAAAGAGAAACGTGGAAAACACAAGTTTAACTACAGTGTGATGAAAAACTGGGATGTATCAAAAGATAGAATTAATCACCCTGGAAAACAAATGAGAAGCGTGTGGTCAATTCCGTTAACACCAAAAGAAGAAAAAATTGGTACTGGTCATCCAACACAGAAACCTATTGAATTACTCAAACGAATAATTTCGTCGAGTTCTGATGAAGGAGACATTGTGTTAGATCCATTCAATGGTTCAGGAACGACTGGCATTGTATCTGCATTACTCGGAAGAAATTATATCGGAATTGATAAAAACCCAGAATTTCTTGAAATGACATGGAGGAGATACAATCAAATGTTAAATATTAAAGAATTGTCTATTCAAACTCCTCATCTATAGCCATTTTCAACATTCCTCTTCCATCATAATTCCAATATGTAATATCTTGTTCGATAAATAACCATTTTAGAATTTTTAATAGAAGTTCCACATCGAATCCTTTTTTGAAATTAATTTTTTTTCCTTTTAAAACATGATCTGGTTCTTCGCAGTTCCAAACTCTATCGATTGCTTTTAGAAGTAACGGAATATGTTTAGAATTCTCTTTTCTTTTCATTTTTAAATCTTTAAAAATACCTTCATGACTGGGTCTCATATCATTTTTACCATCCATTTTTTCAACCCATACTTGAAAATCAATTCCTTTGTTTAGAAACGTTGGTCTTAATAAATAAATTCGTCTACCATCTTTAAGTAATTCAACATAATATTTGTAACGTGTAACATGCTTTATTCCATTCTTCCAGTAACCACTTTTTTCAGATAAGAACACCTCAACCATCTTTTTTCTCAATGTATCTCTTGAATTTTGTCTCAAATTAAGATTTACCTTAAATTCATCATAAATTTTTTCGTTTTTTACCATTGTTACTCCTCACCAATTTTTGTAACATTATTTTCTTTAAATATTCTTCCTGATTATTAAAAGATATAATAGTAATGATTATGTGGACTGAAAATTACAGAATTATATCGAAAATGTTTTCATTATGTTTTCCTATTACTTGTTGGGTTTAATAATGCCAATTAAAATTAAAAAAAAATTACCACATCAACAATTCCACGATTCTATAAAAAAACTAATGAAAAATGCGGGATTTGAAATTGAAAAAAGTAGTTACACAGCATCTGGCCCAGATATTATTGCAAAAGCTGAAGGAGATCGTATCCTTATTCAATGTAAATCAACAGAAAAAAAGAACGAAATATTTTCAGGATTGGAGGATTTAGTTAATAGTTATTCTAAGCGAGCTGACAATGAAGGTGCGCTTGTATCAATTTTAGCTTTTCAAAATTATAATATTCCTTTAAAATATTTAAAGGAAGAAAATATAAAAAAATTACTACAAAACAAAATAGTTATATGGTGTGATAAGGATATAGATTATTACAGAGAAATAGTAAAGGCACTAGGATCGTGGACGCGATTTTCCCTTCTTGGAGATCTAGGTAGAAAAAAATCATTTGGTAAAGCAATTAAAATCCCCGCTTTCAAAGTTGATCAAGATTCATGTGAATTTTGTATATTTAGAATATCTCCAGAATATCTTCTAAAAATAGCTGATGTTTTTAGACGAAAAAAAGATGCCATAGCGTATCAACGCATGGTGAGCAGTCGTAGAGTGAAAAAGGAAATAAAAGAGTATTTAGATAATAAAGATAATCAATACAAGCCATTATTCCCAACAAATTTGGTATGTGTGTTTCCTGAACGCACCGCGATATTTGATAAAAAGAATAGTAAGTTGAAAATCCCGATTAAACCTTCGTCTGTACTTTTAATTGATGGTCAACATAGACTTTATGGTTTTTGTTATATTGAAGATAAAGAAAAAAGAAAAAATTATGATTTAATTTGTGCAGGATTTAATATAGCAGGTTTAAGAAGATCTTCTCTTGAAAATAAAGATCAAGCAGAGATATTTGTAAATATTAACGAAAGAGCAAAAAAAGTCCCAAAGGATCTTTTAATTGATGACGCTATTAGAATCGGTACAGCAGACCGGAGAATGAAAGTTGTAGATAAATTAAAAAAAACAAACATTTTTAAAAATAAAATACAATCTGTTGATACAAAAGGTAAGATCCATATTACCACATTTGTCTATACAACTCCGATGCTAAGATTACTAGGAGATGAAAAGCAAAGAATTGGTGAATTAAGTAAATGGTATGGTCGAAAACGTGAAAGAAAAAAAATACCTGCAGAGGATGAAGAAAAATTTATCGATTTCAGTACCAATCTTTTTGAGAAATATTTTTTAATTATCAAAGGAATATTAGGTAAAAAATGGGAGAAAAATGAAGTTTATTTTGCATCTACAGATAGAGGAATACGTGCATTTTTAAGAATTTTTTCATGGATTTTAGATTACACGAATGGTTTAAATGATGAAGAGAAAGCAAAAAAAAGTATAAAAATTCTTAATAACATTAGTTTCAAAAAAAGTGAAATTAAACGTAAATATTCAGGTGAAGCAGGAGCTGAAGAATTGGCAAATGAATGGATAGGATTAATTCAAGAAAAATTTCCAGATTTCGGCCCCAGATCTGAATTGAAAGAACAATATGAAGTTAAAAATGAAATAGAAGCAAGAAAAAAAATAAAACAAATATTTTCTCAAATTACCGGTGACGAAGTGATTGGATCTTTAACATTTATAGATCCAACAACTATTGATTATCTAAAATTTATACCGCCTCATTGCAGTATAAAAATTTTTACACATGGCGGAAAAGATTGGGAGAAATTCAAAGAGGAAAAAGAAAAAAAATTACGACATAAAGTAGTTCACATAAGAGAAATAAGGTGTGAAGATGACAAAGCATATCTTCATACCCGATGGATTTCTGATAAAAATATTTTAATCGAATTTGCAAACGATTTAAAAGAAGGAGCATTACATAGACGACAGAATATAAAGATAAGAGATAATCCTCTGGTAGATTTCGATTATAGAGATCTTAGAGAAAAATGGAATAAAGACGAACTCGAGCTTAAAAAACTTGGATTAAAAATGCAAAGAATAGCATGATTAATATATATACCTATTACATATTTTTTCAGTTTAAAAAATCGGTTTACATTTAAAATTAACATCTTCTTCTTTAATCATGATTACCTGATGGAACTTTTATCTTTAATCATACATTGTGATCAGAGGAGTTTTTTTGTTTTTGACAAGAATTGTTGAGCGTAGTGAATAGCTGTATCGGCGCTTTCTTTGTCATAGATCAGTCCGTAGTCAGCATCGTGTCTGAGATGCATGCACAGTTCCAAGGTATCTGCAAGTTCATCATTCATTGTACCGTCTTTCACATATAGTTCTCGAACCGCTATAATGAGACAATAATGACTTTTTTCTCGATATCCTTTTTTAAGAACAAGCGCCTTTGCTGCATGAAACATCGAATAGTATGCCTGTACTGATGCCCATTTGTAATCTTCGTCTTTCATACTCTCTTTACTTCGTTCTAAGTCGTATTCTGCAGTTGTAATCTCTTTTTCAATCATCTCACTCGTAGCTTTAATTTTGATGAGATGTCGTTCCTTTATACACCGCTCAAAGTCATTCATCGTTCTTACCATCTCGTAGTAATATTCCTTTATTTATTTCCTGATAAAATGCCTTATCTTTTTCTCTCAATTTTACTAAACCTGTAGCGTTGACCACCACAGCCTGGATTGTTCTTTCAAGACGTTTCTTTTTTAGATAGTCATTTACTTTTTTAGTGTCTTGTGTCAGGATAAAAAGATCAATATCACTCTCCGACGTATCGTCTCCAGTCGCACAACTGCCAAAGAGTATAATTTTTTCAGTGATTTTTTTCAAATCAGTGATTAACTGATTCAGCTCGGTTGTTGTCATGAAAATTTTAAAATTTTTCACTGAAGGATTCGTCACATTTATCATATAGTAGGTGTTTTTTCCGCTCTTTTTTTCTACAACAAAAGCCATTGTCTGGAGTGATTTGAGTGCTTTATGAGTTCCACCAACGCTTTTATTGATTGATTTTGCAATCTCCCGCATATAAAATTCCTGTTCTGGATGGCGAGCCAGGAAGGTAAGGATCTTCATACCCAACGGAGTTATATTCACTTTTTCGAGCATATGTTCACTTTTTCGAACAATAAATACTAATACAATATATTAATCTTTCTTGCATAAGGACAAATATGAATATACCTTGCTGGGTCAGATTTGTATTGTATGATCATACCACCTATGATATATTCACTCAAGAGTTGAAAAAAATATTGTAATCATCGATACAAAAAAAATCATGGCAGCCATGATCAATGGCAGTCTCTCACGACGAATCATAAGTACTCCGATGTATCCTTATTTCTTGTTACGTTTTGAAGAACTGTTTTTCACCTCTTCCCCTGTAACTGTAATACGATAACTTCCCTCATCCTTATTTTTCAGGACTTTCTCCCAGGTCTCAAAATCAGCCGCTATCCAATCCTTCACCGTCTTCAAAACCGGTGTTTCTTTTATCAACTCATCCTTATGTCTCTCTCGTACCAGGTCTTGTAAACCTTTTGTCGTCCCACGGATGCTACTACTACGCTGATGATCAGTACAAAGAGCTTTGTGATATCTATTCATAGAATAGAAAAACTCTTCAGCTGAAATAGTCTTTTTACATTCATTGCAATAATATCCCATATGCTCCCACACGAAACCACCACTCTCATAACAGATATCTTTCTTGAAGCATCTCTTCAATATGAAAAACATCAATCAGTACGACGTATTAAAAACTTACAATCATCACAGGCACCATCAAGGTTATCTGTTTGTTAAGTGCTATAGATTTTACCAATTATTCTCTCCTCTGAAGACGACAATTGATATCATCTTTAATCATCATGATTCTTTGATTCTTCTTTCCATTTCCTTTTTGAATCCCTGCTACTTACCCCCACATTTAATAAAAAATAGAAAAGTTTATTAATTTGTAGGGGTAATATAGGGGTATGGTTTCAGTAAAGAAAAAGAACATGAATCACAACACCTACTACTACCTTGAACATAGCTTCAGAAAAAACGGTACAATCAATAAAAAAGAAAAATACCTGGGTACAACCCTCCCGAAAAACATCGACAAAATAAAAGAAGATTTCCTCAGAGAATTCTACCAAGAAACATGGTTCAACAGATTTAACACCATCAAAGAACAGTTCATACAAGAAAGAAGGAACATCCCACCATCTCTAGAAAAAAAACAAACCGAACAATTCGCGACTTCCTTTACGTATAATACCAACAGAATCGAAGGATCAACGATAACGCTTCGAGAAACCGCAGATCTCCTCGAGCGCGGAATATCGCCATCGCAACGACCATTGGAAGATATCAAAGAAACAGAAGCACATAAAGTGGTCTTCTATGACATGCTCACATACAACAAAGAAATGACCTTATCAACGGTCCTGTATTGGCATAAACAACTCTTTCAATTGACAAAACCAGATATCGCTGGAAAAATTCGGCACCATCAGGTTGGAATTTCCGGAAGTACATTTCACCCACCATATCCTATTGAACTCGATCTTCTGTTAAGAGATTTTTTTGACTGGTATAACCAGAACAAGAAGAAGCTTCATCCCGTGCATCTTGCAGGACTTGTTCATCTGAAATTCGTCACCATCCACCCATTTGGAGATGGAAACGGCCGGATCTCTCGACTCCTCATGAATTATGTTCTGCATACGAATGGATATCCCATGCTCATCATCCCCTACGCACAACGAAAGAGTTACTATACTGCCCTCGAAAGGAGTCAGCTGAAAAAAGATGAGAACGTTTTTATCCTCTGGTTTTTCAAACGATACCTCAAAGAATACAAACAATAATTCAAGGAACGATGGAGTTATCTGTTTCCTCGGCATCAAATATGAACCAAATCAAACAGTTCCTTTCTTTTTTCTTCCCTCCCTTCCTTTCTCCCTTAAAAACAGACCAAACACCACCAATGAATACAAAGGTACTACTTACCCCCCCCCAAACAATATAAATTTAATGTTCATCAATTATCATTTTTGATAATCTTTGGAATTCATAGAATAGAAAAACTCTTCAGCTGAAATCGTCTTTTTACATTCATTGCAATAATATCCCATATACTCCCACCGGAAACCACCACGTTCATCACAGGGATGATCAACCAGTAAACAAACTCTCCCTCATATTCCTTTTTTTTAAAAAAAGTGCATCGAATTCAATCTTATCACTTCTTTTCAAGGTTTTTTCGTATCGCTCGTAATTCCTCAAGCATTTCCTGAGCAGCTCCCCGTTCAGTAACGTCATTGACCCCATCACCCATTCGAGATCGCATCACATGCGCAAATATCTCCTCTCTCAGTGGATCCGGGTTTCGCACACCAAGGATCTGCCCCTCAGGTCCCGTAATACCACTCCCCGCACTTGCTCCACCCATCGAACCGGTCCCTGCGGTATACGAATTGACTCGATAAATATGAAACATCTGTTCAATAGGACCTTGATCAACACTGATATGCTGTATCCGTGCATACGGGATTGTTCTCCGATACTTCCACCATATCCCCCGATTAATGAGAATCCCTTCTTCCCCAAGAGCGTACCGGTATCGCGGGAAATACATTGAAATCCAGATATTATACACGATGAATATTGAAACAAGGGTAACGGTTCCAATCAGAAAAATCCACAGGGGAATATCTTTTTCAGGATTGGATGCTGGTGTATAATACCATCCTAAAAGAGTCGCAAGTGATAGGAAAATCCACATCATGCCAAAAATAATGATTCCTTTCACTCGCCATACTTTTTTTGCTGCAGCATCAAGTGTTCTCCATTCTCTTTCTACCATTGTTCTCGCTGAGAAAAGGAACATGGAGTTAATAGATGTTGTGTTAACATATTTGTACAAAACATCAAAACTGCGTGCTCGAAATAAAAAAGTAATTACAGCACCACGAAGCCTTATTTCTTGACCTTTCTTGATCCCTTGTTCTTTCCTTCTTCCTCTGAAACGGTAATGCGAACCCTCCCTTCATCCTTCAGTTTCATTGTCTCTGCCTATCTGAAAATGAGCCGTTCTCCACCCACTTTTTTCCACGAAAATGCAAAAACTATATAAATAACTTGCGTTATAGTGGAATAATGATGGTGTCGGAAACCGAATTCAAAATACTAGAACAACTCGCACAAGGAAACACAGACATACAGACAATAGCACAACAACTTCAAAAAGACATCAGCAGAATCTACCGAACGAAAAAAACACTCACCAAGAAAGGCTTCATAGAACCAACAGAAGGACTCCTCCTACCAAAAAAAACAACGCATGTGACCCTCCTGCTCCAGCTCTTAACAAAATATCCAAATATCGTGCCTCTGCTCCACAGCTCAGGAATCATCATACTGACCGCGCTGCTCACCCCAAAAACAATCGCTGACCTTGAAAAAGAAACCCACCTGAAAAAAAGCATCATCTATAAAAAAATCAAACAAGCCGCTGACATCAGCGCAGTCATAAAAAAAGAACACACACGATATGGAATCAATGAAAAAATCTGGATCGACCTGAAACGATTCCTGGAGGAATACAAAAAATTCGAAGAAACAACCGACCAGAGAATCCCAGCAACCTCAATCATCTATTACAAAAACGACAAAGAAATCATCTTCTCAAACAAAGAAAAACTCGATGCAACACCTACCGGTTTTTCAGCATACGACCATTATGGCATCAAACTCCTTCTCCCAACAACATACTATTATTTACCGAAGAAAAACATATCCAAAAAAGACGTATTCATCCATTCATTGTACATAACAGAGAAAGAAACAGACACCCGCCATCTTACGTACATCTCACTCTTCTATAAAAAATACAAAGACGAACTAGACGACATACCACATCCTATCCTTACGAACATCAAACACATCCTTCAAGGAAACAACATCAAAGGATATCCATCATTAGAAGAAATAAAGGAAAAGGCTGATGTATATGATATCGGATTTTAAACAGATAGAATCACTCTTCACAGAAATCGATCACTACCTAAAAA
>Ga0315275_10006098_pt1 | contig 11486 bp, 10 predicted proteins | sample YL17G03_0_MG_FD_205557 | JGI IMG/M metagenome (GOLD analysis project Ga0315275, IMG submission 205557) | Sediment microbial communities from Yellowstone Lake, YNP, Wyoming, USA - YL17G03_0 | ecosystem: Environmental > Aquatic > Freshwater > Lake > Sediment | place: USA: Wyoming | collected...
GCCGATAGGGACATGTCTCATTAGAGACTGAGAGATCGTCGCGGGGCACATATCAGGAGGAGCTATTGACACGCCGTCTTATAGGGACAGGGACAGCTGCTTCCACGTGGGCTCGTTCTTCAGTGAAACGGAGCGCCCACAATAGAGCAGAGCACCCATGGGAGCAAGGCTAGAGCGGTTCTGCGCCGAAGCAACTGGCACACCTGGGCTGATCGCAGCCGATACTGGGAGGAAACGCAACATGAAGAAGATCCTGAATGACCCCTTCCGTTATGTGGATGAGATGCTGGAGGGGCTGTGCGCGGCCCATCCGCAGTACTACCAAAAGCGCGGGCCGCACGGGCGTGTGATCGCCCGCGCTGGTGGAGCCATATCGGGTAAGGTTGGCCTCGTCACTGGGGGCGGCTCCGGACACCTCCCTGTGTTCACCGGCTACGTCGGCAAGGGCCTGCTCGACGCCTGTGCCATCGGGGACGTGTTCGCGTCGCCTTCGGTGGACCAGATGGCGGATGCCATCCACGCGGCCGACGGCGGGGCAGGCGCGCTGCTCATCTACGGCAACTACGGTGGAGACGTGATGAACTTCGACATGGCGGCGGAGATGGCGGGCATGGAGGGCGTCGCGACCGAAACCGCACTGGCCGCGGATGATGTCGCGAGCGCTCCTCTCTCCGAACGCGAGAAGCGCCGCGGGGTCGCCGGCATGGTGTACGGTTTCAAACTAGCGGGCGCCAGGGCCGATGCCCTAGCTGACCTTCCCGCGGTCGCCGCTACCGCGCGGAGAGCGTTGGAGGCCACCCGCTCCATCGGCGTGGCGTTGACACCGTGCACGGTGCCGCAGGCGGGGAAGCCGACCTTCCAACTCGGGGAGGACGAGATGGAGATCGGTATGGGTATCCACGGTGAACCAGGGATCCAGCGGGGCCGGCTGCAGACCGCGGATGAGATCGCCTCGACCATGGTAGACGCGCTACTCGCGGACCTGCCTCTCGCCTCAGGCGATCGCGTCTCGGTGATGTGCAACAGCCTGGGCGCCACCCCTCCTGAGGAACTCTACATTGTCTACCGCTACGTGGCTGGCCGTCTCCGCGGGCTGGGGGCAGAGATCGTGATGCCCCTGGTTGGGCGCTACGCCACGTCAATGGAGATGGCCGGCTTATCCCTCACTTTCTGCCGCCTTGACGAAGAGCTGGAGCAACTGCTGCAGGCGCCGTGCGATTGCCCGTTCTGGCGTGTGTGATGGCAGCTGAGGTGACCACATGGGTGCATCGCTGACAACGGAAGTGCTGCGCGATGTGATCCGGCAGTTGACCGCGCAGGCCGAGAGCTGTGCCGACGAGTTGAACGCGCTTGATGGCAGGCTGGGCGACGGGGACCTAGGCGTTACTCTGGTGCGCGGACTGCGGACCGTCGCCGACCAAGCTGATGGCCTTCCGCCCGACCTCGGCGCCGCGCTGCTCCAGTGCGCAAAGGCACTTGTCAGCCTCTCGGGATCCACCTTTGGGACGCTCCTCGCCACCGGAGTGATGAGCGCCGCCAAATCGGCGCAGGGCCGCACGGAGGTCAGTTGGCGGGAAACCGCCGAGCTCCTCGGCGGGGCGATGGAGGCGATGCAGCACAGGGGCAAGGCGGAGCTTGGCGACAAGACCGTCCTCGATGCTATTGCGGCAACAGCGGAGGCAGCGCGGCGCGCGGAGGAGCCGGACGGAGTCCTGCCGGCCGCGCTGCAAGCGGCGCGCGAGACCATCGACCGGTTCCGAGACCGACCCGCCCGCCAAGGTCGGGCGCGTATGTTCGGCGAAAACAGCATCGGCAAGGACGATCCGGGGATGGTCGCTTGGCTGAGACTACTTGAGGGACTGCAGCGGGCGAGCAGTGGTTCCGGAGGCTGATGGTCGTGCGTCGGGAGCGTGCGTTACTGACCAATCGCGGAGGAGACAGTGATGGCAGACAGACTCTACTCGCATGTCCTTGGGTGCATGGTGGGCAGCGCTCTGGGCGATGCCTGGGGAGCGGTGGTGGAGGGCGCCTCGGCGGAGCGAGTGGCGCAGCTGACCGGCGGCAAGGACTGGCTGGGTGAGCTTCTGCCCTTTCCTGAGGACTTCAAGACCCACCCCGCGGGGCTCTGGGATCCCGCGCCGCCGCGGGGTACGGCAACGGACGACACCCGCTACAACCACATTCTCATCGAATGCGTTATCCGCAATGGCGGCCTGGTCAACTCCCAGTTCCTAGCGATCGAGTACATCGAGCGATACCGGGACCGGGCGCGCTTCTACCCGGGGCACGAGGAGATGGCCGAGCAGCAGTACCGATGGGTCTACGAGGCGGCCTGCGCCCATCTGGGAATGACGGAGCTTCCCTCGGGCATTCCTCCGTACGCAGTGTTGGGCAACGGCATCGGCTTCCCGTCTCTGCACACCCTCATCTCACTGGGGCTCGCCGGCCTCCTCTACAAAGGAGAGCCGGAGAAGGCCTATGCCAAGGCAGTCGAACTGTCTTTCCTGGACATCGGTTACGGCCGCACCGCCACGGGGATGATGGCAGCGATGGTCAGCGCTGCCATCGCCGGAGGCATCAGCGCAAGGGAGATGGTCAAGGTCGGACTGGAAACGGACCCGCTGACCGGCGGGGGAAAGGGGAAGTACCCCGAGCCGCCCTACTTCTACGGCTACGGCCGCCAGCTTGTGGTGAAGCGGATCGGTAAGCTGCTGGAACTCGCCGACCAAGCGAAAGACGACCGCTCCCTTGTGGACGCCGTCTCCAGGGAGGTGGCACCCCTGCACTTCTGGGATCCCATCGACATCCTGGGTATGCCAATGGCCGCCATCTACTTCTCAGACGGTGATCCCCTGCGCAGCATTGCGATGGCCGTCAACGACCGCGAGTTCGACGCCGAGGGCAAGTTCAAGCGCCTGCGCGACGTGGACTGCACCGGGGGCGTGGCGGGCGCCCTGGTGGGAGCGTTGCACGGTGTGGAGGCCTTCCCCAGAGAGTGGGTGGCGGAGACCATCGCCGCCAACAGGAAGGTCAACCATATAGACCTGGAGGCAAACGCCCGGCAGTTGTGCGAGACCCTCTTCCCGGAGGGCTGAGCCGTCGCCGCAGAGACTCTCACCCCACCGCGATGCTCCCGCCCACAGGCGGGAGCATCGTTTTGGCATGCCGGCATGCGCTCGTTCGCGGAGGTGATAGCCCCCTACCGGCCGGGGAGTCGGAACCGTTGGCGTCAGTGGCTTCGAGGCGTAACGGAGATGACCTGGTGCACCTCGAAGGGGGGAACAGTGAGCCGGATAGCGTCCTCTTTGGCGATGACCGGGATCTCAGCTCCCTCCGGCTCGACCCGTGCTGTCACTGGGCCGGCATTCCCCGTCCTGAGCACGACGCTGAATGGCCCCAGGCGGATCTCGTCGCCGCCGACCGGCAAGTAATCGGGGTGGCCTGCATAATGGTTGATGAGGTTGAGGATGAGCCGATCGCCCTTGCGGTTCAGCACCACCTCACAGCCCGGAGGCGCGTCGACCGATAGGCAACGCTGTTGCGGCGGGAGGAGCATTCGCAGCAGCCTTCGCAGGAGCTCCTTTGCCCAGCCGCCGGCGATGCCGTCGAAGGTGGTCAGCGATGAGGCCAGGGGGGAGGCGGCATAGAGGCAGAGCCCCTTCCCGTGGTCGCTTCTGAGCACGTAGGGATAGGTCCGGTCTTCGTCACCGGCGGGCTCGTGCCAGAGGAGAGTGGTGTTGATCGTCGCTGGGGCCTCAGGGAGCTGGACTGTAGCGAACACCTCGCCAGTCACCCCTTCGAGGAGAGCGATCGGCCCTGCAATCCGCATCGGTACGTCCGGAATGCCCTCGAACAGCTCGGGGTGGCCTTGTCGGACGAAGGCGTACCGCCAATGGGACCAACTGCGATCCGAAAACCCGGCGAGAGCGGCAAGAGCGGGCGCGGGGTGGTGTGAGCCATCCCAGTCGGAGGCCCCGACCTCGCCGGTCATGAGCAATCTACCCCCCTTCGCGACGTAGTCGGTCAGCGCGCCCGCCTCGGCCTCCGAGAGACAGGTGAGGTTCGGTGCGACGAGAGCGCGGAAGCGGCTGAGATCGCGCGCCGAGTAGAGGACCTCATACTGAAGATGATCCTGCACCATCGCCGTGTGCACCGCATGGGCCTCGACGAGGTGGCGCACGCCTTCCTTTGGGCGGTTGAGAGGATCGACGAGGAGCAGCAGGCCTATGTCGCTGACGGGTTCTGTATGGGTCAAGTACGGCTCCAGCTTCTCGATGCGCGTGAAGGAGTCGCGGATGGCGTCCAGCGCGCCCGGCTCGAGAGAGCCGTCCGGCCGCCCAATGACGCCGACGGTGGCGCTCCCGCCGTGTGCGGCGGGGATTGCCGTCTCGAGCTGAATGAGGGAAGCCGGCTTCTGGTCGAACCCATTCCAGCCGCGCAGGGCGCCGGGCATCAGCACCTCGAAGGGCTTGCCGCGCGCCCGGCTCGACCGCGCGGCCCAGCTCTGGTTATTGTAGAAGGGCGCGTGGGCCTCCACGGTCACGAGATCCGAGAGCTCCAGCGGATCCTGCGGCACTCCCGCGTTGTTGTAGGTGATGACTGCCTGCGGGCGATGCCGGCGGATCACATCGGTCGCTTGCTTCAGATAGCCTTCCACACCCTCGACGCCGAAACGGAACAGCGCCATCTCATCCTCTCCGGTCGCCGGGTGCGGAGGCAGGTCGCGGCCGAACGTGCTCAGGAAGCGCCGGTGGCAGTGGAGGCAGTGGCAGGGATAGGAGATCTCGCCGTGCCACCATCCGTAGACGGGCCTCTCGTACTCCCGCCAGGCGACGGGGACGATGTCCAGCCAGACGCCGTCAACGGGGTAGGCGGCCATCAGTTCGTTCAACTGGCGCAGCGAGAACTCGGCATAGGGAGACCTGAGGCACCCGAAGTAGAACGGCCCCATGCGCCAGGACTCGCCGTCGGGCTTCACGTGGATCCAATCGCGGTGGACTCCGAGCGCGTAGTTGTCGAAGCCGACGCTGAAGTAGGCCATGAACTTCACGCCAACGTCATGGCAGGCTTCCACCATCGGGCCGATGACGTCGAACTCATAGGGGAGGCCGGTGGAGCAGGGATAGTAGCAGATCCCGTGGTGGTCTTTGCAGTAGAACTGCACGCACTCGACGCGGGCTTCGGCCAGAGAGTCGGCCAGGCGGCGCGCGTCGAAGCGCTTGCCGCGGCGCTTTGCCCAGTCCGGCGAGACATAGAGGATGTGGACGTTGCGAGCGTGGTCTGCGAACCAATTCGACATCCGAATCTCCTCGCGATTGCTTCGAGCCGCTGGCCGGGCGTACGGGTGCCGGCGCTTCACTCTATGACGGCAAGCCCGTACGGATCAACGCTCGGGACGGTGAACACCAGACGGCCCGCGTTCACGCGGCAGTCCAGCCGCTCCTCTCCCTGCAGCGTCAGCCAGCGAACGGTCACGGGTGTGCTGCCGCTCGCCCAGGGCAGACTGATCTCCACGTTCTGCTTGGCAGCGATGGTGTCATCGGCCTCCCGGTAGTCGTAGTCGAGCACATGACAGATCGCTGCTTCGCCCCTTCGATAGACCACCACGTTCACGGTCGGGTCTGACGTGGTGACTCGCGCCGTCTCTAACTCCTTCAGTGGGGCGACGACGGCCGCCCGCTGCTCGTCGCGATAGTCCCGCCAGAAGTCCATCAACCGGTCATCGGCGAACGTCGTGACCCCTGAACCGGCGCCGATCTCGTTCGCCGAGTAGGTGATCACCCGCCCACCTTGCTTGGCATAGCCTGCCAGTGCTTCCCGCTGGTCCGCCGTGAGGTTGGCCGCCTCTGCCACCAGCACCGCCCGGTACCTGCTGAGCATCGCCGGGTCGAGCTTGCTCGGGGTGAAGATGTCGTCGCCGGAGTAGGTGACATCGTACTGGTAGCCCGCCTCCGCCAGCGCCTGTGCGAGCGCCAGGTACCTGTAATGTCCGTCGGGAACTGCCATCATCCCCGAACTGGCATAGATCACCAGCAACTCATTCGCGGTCGTGCAGCCTTCGTAGTACTGCCGGTTGGCAGCGATGAAGCGTATGTAGTCCTTGATTTCCTCGGGCGCGGTCGCCGCCCGGCGGGTCTCCTTGTCTACGCCGGGCCACCAGTAGAAGCCAAAGCGCCCGTTGTTCGCGTAGGACTCCAGGAACATCAACAGGTAGTAGTTGAGCGTCTTCCTTCCCCGCAGCTGATCGGGAATGAAGATCTGCGGTGTCAGCCAGGCCGGGGCATGAGAGCGGAAGGAGGAGGCAAGCCGGTAGGACGACAGGAACTTGCCGCGGGGCAGCAGCTTGTGATCGGCCCGGCCCTCGAATCCGCGGGGCCGGACCATGTAGTACTCCTCCGCCAGCACGAAATCAACCAGCTGGCCCCACTGCGCACCCCAGCTCCTGTTCCGCCTGGCGCCCGAACCGAGCCCTGCCACATTGCAGGTGATCGTTACCTCCCCCAGCGCGCGCACCTCGCCCACAAACTCCTCTACGACCTTGAAAGCTGCCTGCTCATGGAAGGCACGGTACTGGTCGTAGAACCCTTCGTCGTCGCGGAGGCGCTGAAGAAGTGGGGCGTAGTCCCCCTTCCTTAGATCGGCCACCGATGAGACGCCAGCGCGTGTGCGCGCGGCCGAGTCCCCTTCGAGATGCTTGCAGAATAGCTCCAGGCAGCGAGGGCAGAAGCCTGAGCCCTTTGGTTCGCGAGTCATCAGAGCGATGTGGGTCTGGGGCTCGTCGAGGCTGAGGATATCTATCCCGATGTCAACTGCCCGGCGATAGCCCGCCAGCAGGTAGTCTCGGAAGGCCCTGCTGTAGAAGCACATGGAGTAGACAGGCTTCTTGTCCCAGAAGTACCAATCAATCTCTGCCTTGCCGCCGAAGATGTCTCGACACGTCTCCTCCAGCAGATGGCGGTTCTCTTCGCGCTCGTAGTACTTAGCCTCAAGCGCCATCAGCCGCCGGTCAATGAGGACGCGGCGTCCCTCCCGGTGCGCCTGCTCCACCGCCGCCTCGTCCCACTTTTCCTGGTCGTCCCACATCCCGTTGACGGTGACGCCGAATTCTCTTGCCCACTCGACCGGCATTGGCACTCCTGCGACGAACTGCACTTCTCGGTACCACTCCATCTGAGATAGTCTCCTCTCTTCACGGCTGCCCTTCCCGGGCGACCACCTGCGCCGGTCCCTTCGCCGCAGAACCGTCCCAGCCTTCGTCTCACGGCATCGCCGCTCTCTCCCTGTGCCACCGCGCTCCCGATTCCCTTCTCCCGCGCGGTGCCGCGACCTGTGGGCACAACGGATCCCAGAACAGGGGTGTCAGCGACTGCAGAGAACAACACTTCTGATGCCGTCGAGCGTGCTGAGAGGCGAACGGGTTCTTGGGCAGTATGGGATGCCTATGACTGGTTCTGGCACACTCCGGGCGAACCAGCTACCACATCATGCCTAGGCCCACGGCCCTACGAGCGCTCAACACCCTCAACAGCTCCCAGGGTGGAACGCCATGCGGATAATCGTTCTGCTTTCCTCAGTCCTGCTGGTTTCCTGCGCGGTCAGGGCACCCGTCCAGCCATCCGCCGGTCTGCCCGCCTTCCCCGGCGCCGAGGGCTTCGGCACAACGACTCCCGGGGGCCGCGGCGGGAAGGTCATTCATGTTACGAACCTGAATGCCGCAGGGCCTGGCAGCCTCGAGGAGGCCTGCAGCACAGAGGGCCCGCGAATCGTGGTGTTCGACGTCTCCGGCGTCATCCGCGGTGACATCACCATCACTGAACCCTACCTCACGATCGCCGGCCAGAGCGCACCTGGAGGGGGCATCACCATCGAGGGCCGCCTGCTCACCGCCTACAGCAGGGAGCGGCCGGTCCATGACGTGGTGGTGCGGCACCTGCGAGTGCGCGCTCAGCCCGGACTCGGCAACCAGGGCGACTGTGTCCAGTTCTCGATTGTGCACCACGCGGTCCTCGATCACCTGTCGCTTGCCTGGGCCGAGGATGAGACCATTGATCTGTTCACCCGGGCGACTGACGTTACTGTCCAGTGGTGCTCCATCGAGGAGCCATCGCTCACCGAGAAGTCTGGCGGCGGTCATAACTACGGCCTCATCACCGGGCGGGACAGCCGAAACATCTCGGTCCACCACAATCTCTTCGCTCACGCGAAGCGTCGCTGCCCGGCCTTCGGCTCCGGCCCTGCCGACTTCCGAAACAACGTCGTCTATAACTTCCGCGACGGCTTCTCTCACGAAGGCAACTTCGGGACGCCAGGTTTCAACATCATCGGGAACTACTACCAGCGCGGCCCCAGTGACCCCGACATATTCCCTTTCTGCTTCGAGGATGGCGTCCCGTACTATCTTCGGGACAACTACATCGCCGGCATCGGGATGATCCAGGACCCGTGGGCCGAGGCGTACAAGCTGTACGGGCTGGAGTACTACTCGGGACACGGGGTGAGACAGCAGGACGAGACGCATGTCGCGCCGGTCATCACACACCCGCCCACGGAGGCACGCAAGCTCGTGCTGGCGAAGGCAAGTTGTTTCCCTCGCGACGCGATCACCAAGCGCTGTGTCGCCGACGTGTGGGGCGGCTCGGGGGCCTGGGGGCGCAGGGAAGTGCCCGACCTAATGACCGGTCTTAGTCCCGGCAGGCCGCGCGAAGACTCCGACCGCGACGGGATGCCGGACATCTGGGAAGTGCGCCACGGACTCGACCCCAGCAAAGATGACTCAGCGCGAACCATGCCGTCAGGCTATACTGCGGTCGAGGAGTACCTCAACCGTCTCGCAGAAGACTTGCTGTCCGGCGCTGGCCCGGGCTAAGGCGATCTGCATCTGTCGGGGGCGTGTGAGACCGCGGTGAGCGCGTTCGCGGCGTTCCCCGCAGACTCCCCGCGCTAGCCCGTGCCACGGACTCACGGCGGAGCTCAGGCATCCAGCAGCGTCCGCAGTCGCGCCACCGTCGCCGGACTGTGCCCCTCGAACTGGTTGTTGACGAAGACGAATGCGCGCATGGCCTGCGATGGCAGTGACTTCAGGAACCCCGCCCACTCTCGCAGAGCGCCGTCCTGAGGCCTGTGGACGCGGCCGAAGTCAGGGAACACATCGCGTCTTCCCAACAGCCGCAGATAGGCGAAGTCGGTGGTCGCTTCGCGGATACGCGCGTACCAAGGGTGATGGGACATCGCCAGGCCCATGTTCAGGGAACGCAGCAGCTGTAGGGCATCGGGCTGATCCGCCCAGGAACGGTGCCGGAACTCCACTGCGTACCGGAATCCCGCCGGCAGGCGCGACAGGAACGCCTCCAGCTTCGGCAGCTGGTCGTGGGCGAAACTGGGATGAAGCTGAACCAGCATCGGGCCCAGCTTCTCGCCCAGCCGGGAGATCGCATCGGTGAAGGCGGCGACCTGCCCCTCGGCCCCCTCCAGCATCCTCTCATGGGTGATCTCTCCCGGCAGCTTCGGGCAGAACAGGAAGCCGGGCGGGGTGCGCTCCCGCCAGGCAGCTACGGACTTGGCCGAGGGTATGCGGTAGTAGGTGCTGTCGATCTCGACCGCGTCGAACTGGCTGGCGTAGTAGGCCAGCTCGTCCTTGGTGCCGGGAGGGTAGAAGGTCCCCTTCCAGTCGGGAAAGGACCAGCCGCAGGTTCCGAGTCTTATCTCCATCTCTGATTCACCGCAGCGAGTGCCCGCGTTTCCAGTGTAGGGGACAACTTCGCTGGGCACAAGGTGTATCGCGGAACAGCCGGCTCATGGCTGGCGCCGATGACAGATCCTGGCCGACAACGCCGGGCACCCCCGACTCCGGCTACCCCCTCGGCTGGGAGTTGCTGTCCTGGGTTCCGCAGTGGGTCGACGAGCAGCCCTGAGGCCCAGGCTGAGAGGGGGCCGGTCGAGGCGACGTCTCTGCTATAGCCAGTCACTGCCGTAGCACTTACGCACGGGTGTCAGCGGGCCTGTCGGATGCTGTTGCCACCATTGCCCCCATCGAGTCGCATCCATTCCAAGGTTCTGCCCCGTGAGCCGACCGAGTTGCCAGGCGGCCTCGTGTCGCAGTTCCAGATCCTTCGTCGTCAACGCTGAGATCAAGGGCTCGACCACGTCTCTGGTCCCGATATAACCCAGTGCCTTTGCCGCGTCGACTCTGACGTCGGAGACTCGATCACGCAGCAGGGGAGCGATGGAGACAGCAGCGCCAGGGGCATGCAGGCGAGCGAGGCCCCGCGCTGCCTCGCCGCGCATTTCGGCCGTGTCAGTCGGCGTGCAATAATGCCCCACTTTGGGGGGTAATCGGCGTCGAAAGCTGACCCACCTGCAGCGATGGCAGAAGGGCTCTGAGAGGCAACCTCGAACCGATTTCACCAATCCTGGGTGGGTCAGTATTCGCCGCCGCCGGCGGGTCAATCCTGGATGCCGACTAACACATTCCGCCGGCACCCCTCCGAAGGCGTCGAAGGCCCGCTGGTGGGCGTCCAGAAAGCTGACCATATCGCAGCGGGTCAGGTACTCCCCGTAGAGCTGCCGCGAGTAGCCCAGCACCATGCAGAAGAGGTAGTAGCTCCGTTCCCCCCCGTCCGGGGCCACCACCTTGAACTCCCCGAAGTCCACCTGCGCCTGTCGTCCCGGATCCGTCTCGAAGCGCAGATAGGCGATCCGCCCACTCTCCTCCTTGCGCTCTCGCACGAACCCCCTGACGATCGAGTACCCCCCGGTGTAGCCCGCCTTCCGCAACTGATCCAGCACCCAGTGTCAGTCGGCATCGAAGACTGACCCACGATCGGCGTCCAATACTGACCCACCCTGGATTGGTGAAATCAGTTAAGCGTGGCGTCTGGATTCCTCGTCTTGGTCATCCAGCCTTCGTTTCCAGTGGGTCAAGTCTCGACGCCATTTTCGCCTTTGGGCGGGTCATTCTTGGACGCCGACTAACAGTAAGACCACTGTCACCGACTTGCTGGCGCACAAACACGGCTTCGAGCCCTATCATTCAGAGGATTTCCTCCCCGGGCACAAGAAGGCGGCATCGACAGAGGACCATCCTTCGCTTCTTGCCCCGTTCCACGGGTGGGAATGGTTTTTCAACAGACCCATCGACGAATACATGAAGGCAGTAGTGGACAGCGACCGCGAACACTTCGAGATGGTGGTTCTCGATTTGGTCAAGATGAACGCCGATTCCACAGTCGTGGTCGACGGTTTTCTGCTCGATCCGTGGCTCGCCGAACACCTCACGGAACACAACAAGAGCATATTCCTTCACGCGGACGAGAAGACGATCCGAAAGAGCTTCTTCGAACGTGCAGACAAGCAGGATTTGCCTGGCGTCATCAACACTCTCGGCGACCCTAATGACTGTCGCGTAAAGAAGTAATGAACGGATAGAGTGCTGAATGTTTGAGGAAGCTCCAGGGAAGATGGTCTCTACTTCTCACTCGCGCCGCACG
>Ga0315275_10006099_pt1 | contig 11486 bp, 8 predicted proteins | sample YL17G03_0_MG_FD_205557 | JGI IMG/M metagenome (GOLD analysis project Ga0315275, IMG submission 205557) | Sediment microbial communities from Yellowstone Lake, YNP, Wyoming, USA - YL17G03_0 | ecosystem: Environmental > Aquatic > Freshwater > Lake > Sediment | place: USA: Wyoming | collected...
GGCGGATAAAAGACGTTGTTGAACGGCTCCAGATCCCAACCTCCCATACCGACGTAGACACTACCGCGATTCGCTCCCATAGTCTAAGCCTCCTTCATAGGTCCGAGTCACCCTGAGTGCCCGCCTCTCGGCCGGTCACTCACCATGACTATCATTTATTGATTGCCCCCTTGACAGCAACCGAAAAATTATCTATCTTTGCCTCACCCAGCATATGACATTTTTGTCGTCTTGTCAAGAGGAAAATTGACAAAAATGTCATTCACCGTTACTCAACCACAAATGTGTTTTGGTGGTGGGGGGAATCCAGATGAAACAATCTATCGCACAACGAATACGGCAGGCACGAACGAAGAAGGAAATGGATCAGGCAAAACTTGCGGCGAAGCTCGACGTCGCGACACGCACCGTCCAACGGTGGGAGAAGGGTGAGCAGGTCCCCGACAGCAATTATCTCATGCGTCTCGCGAAGGTCACGGGCGTTACGCCCCATTGGCTGCTCACAGGCGAGGGGGATCTGTACGCGAAGTCACCGGCGGAGTCTAAAGTCATCCCTTTGCCGACAGGCCGTTATAAACGAGTCGAGCTCGTATCCCTCCCTCTCCTGTCATCTGTCCCAGGAGGGGCACCGAGTCTCATGTTCCACCCCGACTACGTCGAAAAGTACATCACCGTTGACGATATCAAAGACACTAATGCCTTTGCATTGGAGGTAAAGGGGAACAGTATGGCACCGCGCATTGAAGACGGTGACATCATCATTGTCAGCCCGAAGCTGGAGGCGCGCACGGGTGACATTTGTGTGGTACGAGTCAATGATGAGGACACAGTGAAACGCGTGAAGATCGAAGATCAGTTTCTGCATCTCATTCCACTGAACCCCGAGTACGAACCTATGGTGGTAAGAAAGAAAGACGTGACATTTATGTGGCGGGTGGTGAAGGTGATCAAAAGCGTCTGAACGCACCCCCTGCGCGACGAACTTCTTTTCGCTAGTGCTTTCCCCGACTACTCCGTTTCGGCCTCCACATCCATTGCCGGAGGAGGCAACCGTTTGATCCGTATCCTGTCAATCACACGATCAGTCACCTGTTCAACGATAAACTCGAGACCGTTGGCCTGCAAGCGTTCCTTTGGCGCAGGAATATGACCGAGCTGTTCCAGCACAAATGCGCCGATCGAAAGGATATCCTTTGGAGACAATTCCTGATTGAGCAGCCGTTCGACCTCATTCGTCGTCACGCTTGCATCGAGAACGTATTCATCGTCATTCAATTTTGTTATCTCCGGCGTTTCGCGATCATACTCGTCCTGAATCGGTCCCACCAATTCTTCAAGGACGAGTTCGAGGGTGATCAATCCTGCAGTGCCACCGTACTCGTCAGCGAGGATGACCATGTGGCTCTTGCGTTGTAGCATCGTCTCGAGGACTTTCTCCAGACTCACAGTTTCTGGGAGAAACCAGGCATCGCGCAACACCGATTCGATCGTGAACATCGGACTATGATCGCGATCCAGCCGGAAGATATCCTTCGTGTAGACGACGCCGACGATGTTGTCAATTGTGTCCCGATACACCGGAAACCGCGAAAACTTGTTGTTCCGCATTATTCTCAGATTTTCCTGCGGGGACGCTGAGATCGACAGCGTCACCATCTCTGGGCGCGGAACCATGCAATGACGGGCCTGCTTTAGCCGAAAATCCATCGCATTGAGGACAATGTTTTTCGTTGCCGTTGTACCTCCTTGTTCACGCGCCAGTATCAGTCGCAGTTCTTCCTCGGAGTGAACCAGTTCACTTCTCCCAGTGACACGAAGCCCGATCAGCCGGAGAATGCCATTCGCCGAAACGTTCAGCAGCCAGATGACAGGCCGGAACACCGCGGTGAACAGCGAAAGGGGATAGGATACCCAGAGGGTTGTCGAGCTTGCCTTCTGAATTGCCATCCACTTGGGGGCTTGCTCGCCAAGAACGATGTGCAGAAACGTGATGATAGAGAACGCGACGGCAAAGGCAATGCCATGAACAAGTGGTTCGTTCAGAACGCCAAGACTCTGGAATACCGGGAGTAGATGTTCCGCGACCAGAGGCTCGCCAATCCAACCAAGAGCGAGACTGGTCATCGTGATGCCTACTTGTGTTGCAGAAAGATAGAGATCGAGATGGGTAATCACTTCGCGGGCAATTTTTGCGCGCCGGTTCCCTTTCGCTGCGAGAGGTTCGATCTGCGTGAGCCGAACCTTGACGATGGCGAATTCCGCGGCGACAAAGAAGCCGTTGAGAAATACAACAAGCAAAACGAGAAGGAGACTAAGGAAATATTCCAAGGGTACGATTCAGTAAGTGTTTAAAATGTAGGAGCCAAAATGCGCCATGGTAAAGCGAGAGCAGGGCAACAACGTGCTCCCATTGTTCTCAACGTCTCAGCTGTTCCGAAATCCAGTCGAGGTACGCTTCCATCTTTCCGAGGAAGTTCAGATAGGCGGTCGACCACTCGACAGGATTAGCGGGTTGAGATTTCCCGAGGCACTCCTGGAAAACCTTCGACACCGACGTTGCGATACGGTGCTTGCTTTCCTCAACCACAGCTTCCATTGCTGACGAATAGTAAGCGCGCAGGCTGAAAATATCCCATCGAACCCGAGCTTCCGGTGTTTTCTTCGCGAAAAATGAGAGATCGGTCTTTCCCGCGCCAGACATTTCATAGAGGAGAAGGTTCCACCGTTCCATAATGTTTCGGAACTCTTCTTCATTCGTGCAACCATCAATTGGTAGCCGCGCTGCTGCTTGTTCCGTTGCCAGCGTATGACGAAACAACAGGTCACCACCGACAAATTGTGAAAGCAGATTTACGTCTTGACGCATCCCGAGAACACGATGGACCGAAAAATATGTTTCTTGTTCGAAGTTTCGTGCTCCGGATGGTTGTTGCGATGGCTGTCGGGCTATCATCTTCATTCGCAATTCCAGGTCGGCGTCCCCCCCGCCAACCTTGTCCGTGGGACGCGCCAACTTGTCCGCTGCACCGCCTGCGGCGTGCGCGAGACTGAGAAACCGTTCCCGAGAATCCCAATCGAGATCATCAAATTGCTTCGCCGTTGCTGCAAACGGGGGGAGCGAATCTGCCTGTGCACGGAGGAGGAGAAGGACTTTGGTCAACAACCGATCTCGATACACCGAGGCGAAATGCGAGAAATCTGCGACAACGTAGAGGTCCTCTTCGACGCATGAGAATATCGCATTGAGTAGGCGCGCGATGCTGTGTTCACCGACTTTCTTGTCATCCAGCTGTCGCATGGTGTGATCAACCCCAGCCATGGTCGTATCAAAGATGATGACTTTCTTTCGTCGTCCCTGGAAGATCTGCGGCGTCCCCACTTCAACGTGATGAATGCCCTGAAGTCGCAGCTGGAGTTTTGTGAAGAGGGTCGCTCCATGAAATGGAACAATGATACCAACCTCGGAGGCATGTTTCTGACTTCGGAAGCAGATGTGCTTCGCCAGCTCAATGGTCCGTTTCGTCTGAACCTCATTGTACGGCAACAAACTTTTCTTCCCCAAATACTGTCGGCAGGTCGATTTCAGATCGCTGGTGTCGACAACAAAAATGTTCCCCTTTGCTCTTGGTTGGTCCAAGACATCGATCTTGTTATCAAAAAGGACAGATGCCATGAATCGGGAGAGTTTAGGAGTTGTAGTGAAATGTGACGAGAGCCGGATGGACCACCGCGGATTCTGGTTTGCCCAATCGGAAAGTTGATGGAGTTGTTCGGTGCGGGCAACAATAAGAAATGCATCTCGCTGCAACCATGTCTGGGCGAGGTCGCCCTTCGAAAACGACGCCGGGCCGGGTTGGTGTGGATCTCCGGCAACCACGATCGCCTCGCTCGCACAGAGCGAAGCCGCCGCAAGGTACGGAGGCTGAACCTGTTCCGCGTCGTCAACGAGTACAAGATCGAAATGTCTACCCCGAAAACGTGGATCGGAAAAGAACGTTGTCACCGTTGTCGCCATGCATCGCTTCGACGACAGGAGGGCATATTCATCAACGGCGCTGAGCTCTTCAACGTTGTCGGTAACTTTTCTCAGTCCCCCGAATTCCCCGATTCGCTTGACAGCAGCTTGGTATTCCTTCAACTCGGTCGAATCGATCGGTGTCTGAGATTCGGAACGCATCAACTCCGTCGTCAAGGCCTGCTGTGCCGGTTGCAGCTTCTTCTGCAACGCTTGTTTCTCTGTCAGCTGCTTTTGCGCGGCGGAAACGGCTTCCTTACTGAAGCCGGTCTTCAGTTTTTCCATCATCGAAGCGTTCTGCGCCCGTGTGATCGTGTCTTTCAAACTGACGATCTCGTCGCGAACCTTGTCGAGTTGTTTCTTGAGGTCGTTCGCCCGCTCACGCAGATCGTTCAGCCTCGCATAGAAATCGTCATGCAGATACTGATGGACTTTTGTTCGCCAATAGAGCCGCAGGAGCTCAACGCGTTCTTCAAGCTGCTTCTTCTTGTCACTTCTCTTAAGCTCCACTTCCCGCTCAAACGAGAACAAACCAAGCCCCGCACTGTTCTCTACCAGCGGTAGTCCGACCCTCGTGGCAAGCCCAAACAGTTCAACGCCAAGTTCCTTGCCAATGGCAACGGTCCTTGAGAGAAGCTGATCCGTCTGTTCCGCTATCGGAGCAAGAAGCAACACACTTTTTCCTGCCCTGAGAAAGCTCACAGCGACCGACGCAAGTGTTTGTGTCTTGCCGGTCCGCGTCGGACCCCAGAGATACGAGACTTTGTTCTGAGCGATCTTCTTCAGTGCATTGAGTTGGTCCGGGGTCGTGTCATGACGCACTGCAGGGTCCAGGGTGACCGTCTGAACATTTTCCGGACGCTCCGGCTGAAAGAGAAGGGACGCAATCGGGTGAGACACGTCTGCGCCTGAAAGTGTTTCTATGACGCGTGGAAGATGCTCATCGTAGTTCCAGCGGCATTTGATCTCCGGAAGAATCGTACCAAAATCCATCGGAAGTGCAACGAAGACAAATTGGTTGGTGACTCTGATGATCTTCCCTTCAAGTGTGACGGGCTGAAGCTGACTGAAGGTGAAGGAGACACGATCGACGTTGTTGAGGTACAGATCCTCCGGAAGCTCAAAACGATAATAGAAGTGCTCCGCAAACGCGCCGAGAAATTCACCTTTGAAGAGGGTGATTTCGGTCCGGGCGGTGGTGAGTTTCTCGCGCTCCGCACGCAATGCCTCAGCCAGCACCCGGCATGGGGATGTGTCCGTGGATTCGTTTGTGGGAGAACTCATAGGTGAACCGCTACATCTTTCCGTGCGGAGCAAGAAGCGGAAATGACTCTTATGTGCAATCGGAAGAAATCTCGGACTTCATTAGATTCCGAGGTGTGGTGGACGGCACAGTTCGCGTGAGAGTGAATTGCAATGGGGGCAATGTGTTAGACGCCTTAGTTGCCGTTCATCATAAAAAGAAGTACGTAGCGAGCGGAGCGAGCAATGAAGATGAAGGGAGAGGACATTGTCTACCCCCGGGCGTAGCGCGGAGAATGTTCGTTACGGCTTGTCCGGCAGTTCTTCGAACGCATCACCGAACAGTTCATCTGCTACGGTCGATGAATCAAAGAAACCATAGAACTCTGAGCCGGCGAGTTTCTTCTTCCGGAAATACATCGCCAGAACAGAAATTGTCACCCCTGCGATCAAACCGAACACCACATACTTTTTCATATTCCCCCGAATCCTCTCGTGTTCTTCGTTGACGTTTCCACGTCTATACCAACACGTACAATATAGGAAAAACAACTCTCTTTTTCCATCTCTGAAGAGACCTACGTTCTATCCAAACATCCCGATTTCACTGTTCCGAGCTTGTCATGCTCAGCGCTCGATCCACGAGAGCCTGCCATCTTCAAAGTTTGGGGAAATGACCTCATTCGGATATGATTTCGCAGCCGCCTCCAGCCAGCCGGCTCCTTGAACACCAGCCACATTCCACTCACCTGATACTGAAGTCGCAACTTTCCATGTCGAATCGCTCACGATCTTCGTTGTTCCCTGAGATGTCTTAACTTCGCCGTATACATTGACCCCTGCAGAGCCGAAACGGTTGTAGTTTGCCACCTCGACCGCAATGACGTTCTCCCCTGGCTTCAATAACGGACCCGCCTCCCACATTTTCACGCGCTGATGCTCAACCAGAAGCGAGAGGGACCTTCGCGCATACACCTCACCAAGTTCCTTGCCGTTAACCCACAGCCGCGCATGTGTGTCTCCCATAAGCTGTATCTTTGCACCTGCCGGAGATTGACTGAGAACAAACGCTTTTCTGAAAAATGCCCTCGGCACTTGAGAAACCGAGGAATCTCGTTTTCCCGGATGAGCCTGGGGGTGGTAGATCCACTGACTCTCAATGAGTGGATCGTTGATTGTTCCTCTCTCTTCGAACGTCCGCAGTGTTTCTTCCCAGTACGAGACTTGCCGATCATATCGCGCCATCAAGAGGTCAAGATTGGCACTTCGGTTCGTCTCCAGCCACAACGCCCGAAAATCTTCTTTCAGTTGTCGAAGGTCTGCGAGGATTTCACGCACATTCCCGCTTACGATCTTTCTGAGAGAATCCTTCCCAACACCTGTCGTTGTGTCGCGCCCAGTACTTCGCAGATTCTCGGCAATCTCAGTCTTGTTCACGAACCAGCGGCTTAGTCGTGCAATAAAATCGATAGCACGTCCACGCGATGCAGTGCCAGACGCTGCCTCCTGCATCTTTGCAACAGATTGCCGGACGATTGGCATTGTGGATTCCAGACTCTGAAGTCGCCAAAGAAGCGGCAACGGCGATTGCCGCGCCGGCAGCATGGGATGGCGCCAGAGTTCATTCCAATTGATTTGGTTGAGCGGATTCGACAACAGAGCGTACGCTGTCTGACCGAAATGGGCCGCATCCTCGTTTCCAAAGAATTGACGGAAGAACTTTTGGTCGAACTGCTCGACGTTCGCGTCCAGCGGCCGCCAGGCACACTCCGCCGTCCACGCATAGCCGTAGTAGTTGAATTCGCGAAGGGTCTCTCCACCGTAATCGTTCCAGTTCGACGTGAGGAGTCCCAGCGATCCGTTCCGGAATCCGTCTCTGTTCAGATTCTGTACGTTAATCATGGTGTTGACGTAGTTCGGGAATGGTCCGGTAAAATTCCAGACGGCTGGCGAGACGACAAAGGGGAATCCCGCACTCTTGAATGCGGCCGGGCTTGTGAAGGAATCCTGCGCTCCGTAATGCCAGTCGATGATGACGACATCCTTGGGAATCTTGTCGAGAATGGTGGGATTGTTCAGGATGACATCACCGTACATCATTGGCTTCTTCTTGTGCTTCTTGATAATATCAAAGAGCCGCTTGTAGTGTTCTGCGTGTACTGTGGCAAGATCGGTTGTCGCCACTCGATCTCTATTGGCACCCAATCCGACATCCCATGATTCGTCTGCAGCCATGTTGAAGTACGGTGAACTGAATGCATCACTCAGTTGTCCGATCATCTCGTCGAGCATACTGTACACGGCTTCATCCGAGACGTTAACTGTGTGTGCCCCGGGGAACTCAGCATACTTCACATACTCCGGCAGAATGAGGATGTTTTCCCAGTGTCCCAAGGTCTCAAACGTCGGGATAAGCTCCACATGGTACCGTTTTGCATACGCATCGAGCTCTTTCACTTCCGCAACTGTAATTTCACCGCGTCCTTTGCCAATCGTCGGATATTTCTTGAAGGCGAAGATGTCTTCGATATACGGCGAATAGATGTTCAGTTTATAACGCGAAAGGAAGCGGATGATCTTCTTGAAATTCTCCATGGTAGATACCTGGCCGCGGCTCAGATCGTCTGTAATTCCCCGCATTTTCTGTTGTGGCCAATCGCGAATGGACACGCCGGGGATCACCAAGCTCTTCCTTTGATAGTCAAGGATCTGTAGAAGTGTCATTACCCCATAGTATCGCCCCGTCGCCGTCTCCCCGATGATGACCACACCGTCCTGGCTTACATTCAGCAGGTACCCTTCGGTTTTGAGCTCTGGGCTATAGGAGACTTTGTGACTTCTGAGCCATTGCTTGGCGAACGCTCCTTGCGTCGAGCCCAAGTAAATGAAGCTTTTGGGAATCTTCTGAAGCCCATCTTCCTTGACCATGGAGAGGGCTTCCTTCTGAAATTCTGTGAGACGGGCATTGATTTGTTCGGCCGCGAACGTATCCTCCGCCGTTGTGCGCTCACCGAGAATGATACGTGTCCGCGAAGATGGCTTGAACGACTCCGATACTGCAACCATTTGCCTGGGGGTGGGGATAACAGAAGGCAGCAATGTCAATTGTTGACGTTCTTGCGCAGACGTCGTCAGCACAAGAAGGATTGTGAGGGAAAGAGCGAGATGTGTTTTCATGTTCTTAGACGTGTGTTGGGTGATGAGAATGACAACGTGTGATAAAGAGCGTGGCAGCAGCTTGAGCGGTACTTGATGATGAGCGGGAAAACGGAGTGTATCTTCGCTGCGATGGACTGGAGCGACTGCCGGGTGTTGGACACCCGGCGGCTCGTCCATAAGAGTTGCTAGAGGAACTCCAGAACTTCTACGCGGGGGATTGCGACTCGTCACCCGCCATTTTTGCCTTGATCTCCTGGACTTCGTTTCGGACTTCTTGAGCCTTTCGCTTCAGCGATGCCATGTGTTTGCGAACGCGTGTCCCGGCTGACTTGTTGCCCTTCACATAGAATTTCTCGAAATCTTTCTGAAACGTTTGGATCAGATCAAGAAGTTCTTGATAACGGTTCATCGATGGTTCCTTTCTTCAATGATATGATAGAGGGGGAATCGCTTTCTCTTTGTCTTTAACACTCTTGGTAGTGTGTCAGGAAAAAAGCCAACTCTGATGCAAATATAGCCTTTTTCGCGTGCAAGTCAAAGATCTCCTCAACCGAAAAGCACGCTCCCGCCATTGACGTTGACCACAGACCCTACGATGTGGTTTGCAAGATCGGAAGCAAGGAACACGACAGGCCCGGCGATATCGTCGGGGCTTGCCACCCGACCACACGGAATCAGTTTGCTGATTTCGGTGAGCTTCCGGCGATCCGTAAGAATGTGTGAAGTCATATCTGTGTCCACCCACCCTGGCGAAACGCAGTTTACAAGAATTCCACTCGGTGCTAATTCTGCCGCGATCGCTTTTGTAAAAGCAATCATGCCCCCCTTGGATGCGGCATAGTGTGAATAGAACGGTTCTCCTCTTTGACCTGCGGTGCTCGCTATGTTAATGATCTTGCCAGCCTTTTGCTTCTTCATCACTGGTACAACCGCGTTGCAGAGAAGAAATGTTCCTTTCAAATTGATATCCAATGTCTCATCCCATTGTTTCTCCGTCATCTTCCCCATGACTCCGCGCTTCCAGATGCCTGCGCTGTTCACCAGGACATCGATTCTCCCGAAATGATTAAGAACAGTTTTCACCGCGCGAAGAATATCGTCCGGTTGTGCAACGTTAGCACGAACGATCAGACACTCACTCCCATAGCGCGCAATCTCGTGGGCGGTGTGAAGAGCATCTTGTTTGCGCGTTCCGTACATGAGTGCCACGGTCGCTCCTGCTCTCGCCATCATTTTCGCAACGGCCGCTCCTATGCCGCGCGAACCCCCGGACACAAGTGCGACCTTACCGTAGAGACTTATCATGCCCGGATACCCGAAGGAATTGATTGAGCTAAATCTGTGTTGAAGCAAGGAGTGGACCAAAGATTTTCTTTTCCGTCGAAACTGCAAAATTTGACGGGAATTACCCTTAAGATTGGTTAATTTTGCCCAATTTTCAAATTCGATTATTGACAATTGAGTACAATAAGACTAATCTAGTCCTATATAAGAATTGTCAATTTTTGCCTCATTTTCAGGAATTCAGTCTCAAATATGATAACTAGTCCCATTCCTTTGCATCAGGTTCGAAAGGGAAGTCTGCTGGTAGTCCTTGAAATACCAGAAGGCCGGAGCCGCTCACAGCTGATCCGCCTGGGTGTTGTAAAGGGGGAATTCATTCGATGCCTGGAGAGACTCCCAGGCGGGACGGTGGTCATCCAGAAACATCGGCAGGAGATTGCGATCGGAGTTACGCTCGCCCGGACAATCCTCGTTGCCTATGTGAACACCCAGGAACAAGCGAAAGCGTAGCCTGCAACCATGAGAGATCATTCCTCATCTGCCCTTCATGAACCTGCACCTCATGACCACGTCGAGAAACATCGACATGTGGACACACAAATCGGCGGCAATCACACCTCGGCATTGAGCGTTGCTCTCGTTGGCAATCCGAATGTCGGAAAGTCCCTCTTCTTCAACTACCTGTCGGGGATGTACGTTGATGTCTCAAACTACCCCGGCACGACGATCGAGTTCACCAAGGGACGATACAAGTCGTACGAGATTGTCGACACTCCTGGGGTATACGGAATTTCCTCTTTTACTGACGAAGAAGCCGTGACGCGCGATGTCGCGCTCCAAGCTGACATTGTCTTGAATGTCGTTGACGCCTCTCACCTTGAGCGCGATCTTTTCCTCACCCAGCAGTTGATCGACATGGGAAAGAAGGTCGCCATCCTCCTCAACTTCATGGATGAAGTTGAAAAACTCGGCCTCGAAATCGACACCAGCCTTCTCACTTCATCTCTCGGTGTTCCTATTTTTCAAACGACAGCCACGACGCGCGCCGGATTTGATCAGATCGATGCGGCACTTCAGCAGGCGCGCAGAGGTTCGCAGCATCCGGATCTTCATCACCGGCTGCATTCTCTCCTCGCCGAAACCGGATCAGAGGGTGAAGCGCTCCTGATTCTCGAAGGCGACGAGAGCGTCTCTCATCGCCACGGTGTTCCTCCCGGAAATGAACGCGAGTCTTTTTACATCGATCGACGAAATCGCGTCAACATCATTATCAACTCTGTGCTCATTGAGAAGAATGTCCGTACGCGGTTTGCCACTCTGCTGGGACGCTGGGCTGTCAATCCCTGGACAGGGATTCCCCTCCTGGTGTTCGCGTTGTACCTGATCTACCTTTTTGTCGGGAAACTTGTCGCCCAGGACATTGTGAAGTTCACAGAAACAACGCTCGGCAACCAGCTCTGGGAACCATGGATTCGGGGTGTCGTGACACACTATGTATCACCAACCTCGTGGCTTGGAACGCTGCTCGTCGGAGAGTTCGGGGTCATCTCGATGACTGTTACCTACCTGACGTTTCTTCTCCTTCCGCTCGTCATTGCCTTCTATCTTTCCCTCGCCCTGATGGAGGACAGTGGATACTTGCCGCGCCTTGCAACGCTCGTGGATCGCAGTCTCAACGCACTCGGTTTGAATGGCTCCGCCGTCATCCCTCTCATCCTGGGCTTCGGATGCGTCACGATGGCTACCGTCACGACCCGTTTGCTTGGGAGCGAGCGGGAAAAGACAA
>Ga0315275_10006102_pt1 | contig 11484 bp, 12 predicted proteins | sample YL17G03_0_MG_FD_205557 | JGI IMG/M metagenome (GOLD analysis project Ga0315275, IMG submission 205557) | Sediment microbial communities from Yellowstone Lake, YNP, Wyoming, USA - YL17G03_0 | ecosystem: Environmental > Aquatic > Freshwater > Lake > Sediment | place: USA: Wyoming | collected...
GCGGATCAATGCTACCGTCTATGTTAATTACTGCTTGGACGGCCTGCACAATAATAGGCAGATCTTCGGATTTCAACTCAGCTTCATTACATAAGTCAACTGCTGCCTCTTGCGCCTGGGCTTCTAATCTAAACTCGTGCCGCCCAGTTTCAGCAATGCCCTTTGTAGAAACATAGTTCCAACCAGAAGAGAAAGCTACTCCTGCTACTGGAACTGCAACTTTCAAAATCGCTCGCCGAGTAATCATTCCCCCTATACGCGGGCCCAATATTTTTATAGCAGCTTCTTTAATAATCGGCGTTCTACCTGTAATTATGCGGTAAGCCTGTGCTCGTACTACTTCAGTCCCCGCAGCTGCGGCTACAATACCTGCATTCGCAGAAACAGCAGGAATACCATAAGCCAACATAAATGCTCTATAAAGCTGTTCCGGGTCATTTATGTCAATTGGGTCTCCATAAACTGTGGCCAGATCGTAAATAAGTCGTACCTGCAATCTCGTGGTATACAAAATATCGCCACCAATGGTAGCAATAATTACGGGTATAGTTAAACCACCCAATACCCCTATTGAAGCTGTTATCCCCGTAACCCCACCTGCGATAGCTGCATAACGCATAGCCAGTGTACTAAGTTTTTCTGCTATGGCATCCTGTGTGAGACCAGGATACTTTTTACGGAAATACTCTACACCGCCAGCCTTGATAATTTTCTCATCATAAGATGACAGCATAGCATGCACAAATTCATTAAACCAAGTACCATCTCTTAAGCGAGCCGGGCCAAAGGCTACGGCCATCTTCTTCAGATCTTCCAATTCTGTTTTGATTTGGCTCTTGACTGATTCATCTACATCGAAATGTACGCTGGAACCTGCCATTTTGCACCTCCATGCTTGAAATGTACCGCCTAACAATATCTATACGGAAATACTATATAAATAGCCGTTTCGTTGTTATATACAGAATTATCTTGTATATTCAAAGTCTGCTCATACTTATTATACGATCCTTTGATCTCTCATGAAAATCCTCGGAGCATAAAACATGGAAAGCCGCCCCAAAAAACTCCTGGACCTGGTGCGCGACGCCATCCGAGTTAAGCATTACGCCCGCAACACTGAACAAGCGTATGTTTACTGGATCAAAAAATATATCCTCTTCCATAATAAACACCATACTAAAGAGATGGGTACTGTCGAAGTTCAGGCTTTCCTAACCCACCTGGCCTTAGAAGAGCATATTTTGGCTTCTACACAGAACCAGGCGCTTAGCACGCTGCTTTTCCTGTACCGTAATGTTCTAAGCCTGGACCTTGTTCCAGTCGACTCGGTGCGCGCCAAGCCATCTCAGCACGTGCCCACCGTGCTCAGCCATGCTAAAGTGCAGGCCGTGCTGCATGAAATGAGTGGCATTCACCTGCTGATGGCTCGCTTATTGTACGGCAGCGGCATGCGCCTGATGGAGTGTATTCGTTTTCGAAAGGGTGATATTGATTTGAGCTCCATGTTTATTTCTTCGCTCCGTGGAGCTGCTAGAGCGAAGCCGAATTGGAAGATTTACTGAATCCACTAAAGTAATTTGTCGATGATATAAAAAAGTCGGTAGAAAAATGAGGAGACTTCCATGAACCTGAATACCATTTGGTCTGCGCTTGAATAATCGTGTGGTGTGCTTGATGAAATAAGCGGTGCTGCCAAGCCGCACCGTTAGGTATCACCTGCCACAATCCTCCCCAACGCGTCCCCAAACCTCTGTATCTCCTCCACCGTGTTGTAGTGCACCGGTCCCACCCGCACCATGACACCGGAATCCTCCAAATCAAAGCGAAATTATAAACTACACAAATGCCATTCAGATGTAACGAGATAGGCATAATCATTGGATGGTGCAAACAAACAGGTATAATCAATGTATGGATTCAGAATTAACCCTTATTTTAAGTAAACTAAGAGAGTTATTGCCAGTACTTTCCGATCGATATAATGTACAAGAACTGGGTGTGTTTGGCTCGTATGCACGCTATGAGGAACACGATGATAGTGATTTGGATATCTTAGTTACATTTTCAGAAACCCCAAGCTTACTGAAGTTTATTGAGCTGGAAAATTATCTGAGCGATGTTTTCGGAGTTAAGGTGGACCTGGTAATGAAAGATTCACTGAAGCCGGAAATCGGCAAACAAATTCTCGAGGAAGTGATGCAGGTATGAATGAGCAACATACTTATATCGACTATGTGAAAGACACCCTAGAAGCAATTGAAAAGGCGCGGCTGTTCATTTAGGGCATGGGTTATGACGAATTCAGCCGGGATGATAAAACGGTTTATGCAGTCATCCGGGCATTAGAAATTGTTGGAGAAGCTACCAAGAAAATACCTCAAGAAGTAAAAGATCATTATTTAGAGATCCCATGGCGGGAAATCGCTGGTATGAGGGATAAGCTGATTCACGATTACTTCGGGGTAAATCTGGTCGTGGTATGGAAAGCGGTTTCTGAAGACCTTCCACTGATAGAGCCTTTGTTATGTAGATTGCTGGCAAACATTCAATAAGATTACATTGAATGCTTATTATTTGGCTTCTGTTATCCTCCCCAACGCCTCTCCAAACCGCTCGATCTCTTCCACTGTGTTGTAATGTACCGGACCCACACGCACCATGCCGCCGCGATCCTCCAGCCCCAGGCGGGTGGTAACCTCCACAGTTTAATATTTACCTTTCCATATAATGGAGTTCTTCTCAGCCAGCTTTATAACCAGTCAATGGAGAAGCCGTCCTTATAAAGGTGGCTATCGGTATAACACGAACAATCACATTAGGATATAATTTTATTGGGAGGTAGAGTATGACACGCGAATTTAACGTAATTATCGAAAAAGATGATGAAGGTTATTATGTGGCATCAGTTCCAGAACTTCATGGTTGCCATACGCAAGCGAAATCCTTGGACACACTTATGGACAGGATCAAAGAAGCTATCGCCTTATGTCTGGAAGTCCAGGGCCAAGAAAGCGAGCCTCTAAAATTCATTGGTGTCCAACGAATTCTGGTCGAGACATGACAAAGGCTCCACGATTAACTGGTCATAAGCTGTTGGTGGCTCTCCAGAAAGCAGGATTCGAAGTTATCCGAATAAAGGGTAGCCATCATTTTTTAAGGCATCCTGATGGGCGAAGTACAGTGATCCCAATCCATCGCGGTGAAACATTAGGTCCAGGGATTACTTCCCAAATCCTGAAAGATTGCGAAATATCTTACAGCGAGCTCAAGAATTTGTTGTGACCGCCTTTTAGTTGTATAGTTTCATAATTAGCGCTTATCGCCTGTAATCCTCCTCAGCACCTCCCCAAACTTCTCTATCTCCTCCAGTGTGTTGTAATGCACCGGACCCACCCGCACCATGCCCCCTTTGTCTTCCAAACCCAGGCGCTCAGTGACCCCCAGGGCATAATAATTCCCGTCCCACACGTAAATATTTTCCTCATCCAGCCGCTCAGCCACCCGGCGGGGTGATTTTCCCATCAAAGTGAATGCTGCCGTTGGCACTCGTTCCTCCACCCGCCGCGTATCCTTGATGCCGTAAACGGTTACTCCTGGCGTTTCCGCCAGGATATCCAGCAGTGCCCGGCTTAGCTCGAACTCGTAACTGCGAATGGCTGCCATTCCCTGCTTGAAGAGCAGTCGTCTTCCGCTATATTCAAGTGCATAGCGTTCGGCAAATTCTGCTCCATAGGTCTCACCTACCCATTCGATATATTCCAGCGCACCCAACACGCCGCACATGCCCTCGAAGTTACCCGTGCCGGTTTCGAACTTGCCCGGTGGGTCCTTGGGGGCAGGGCGGACCTTATAGGCAGTAAAAGCCGGTCAAGCAGGTCGTAACGCCCGTAGAGCACGCCCATGTGCGGACCAAAAAATTTGTAGGAAGAGCAAACCAAAAAGTCATACCCCAGGTGTTGGACGTCAATCGGATCATGCGGCGCGAATTGCACTGCATCGATGTAAACGAGTGACCCGGCTTCGTGCGCTATCTGGGTGATCTTAGCCACCGGGTTGATCGTCCCCAGGGTATTGGAGGCATAACCGACTGCCACCAGGCGCGGTTTGTGCGCGATGGCGGCCTGCATCTCATCACCTATTGAGTGTGCCATCTTCAGGGTGAAAGTTCACCCAGGTGATATTGCAACCGCGGTCCTCCGCCGCCATTACCCAAGGGGTGAGGTTGGTGTCATGGTCCAGGTGGGTGACGACGATCTGATCGCCCGGGTTGAAAGTCCGCACCAGAGACCGGCTGAGGTTGAAGGTCAGGCTGGTCATGTTGGGACCAAATACGATCTCCTGCGGATCGCGGGCGTTAAGGAAGTCAGCCGCAGCCATGCGGGCTTGCTCCACCAGCGTATCCGACTCGCGGCTGGTGGCGAAGGCACCTTCGTGGTTGGCGTTATGCTCCACCAGGTAATTATTTATCCGATCGAGTACTGTGCGTGCCACTTGGGTACCGGCTGGGTTATCCAGGAAGATGGCCTCGCGAGAGAGCGGGGAATTGGGATCGTATGGTTGTTAGGTCGAGGGGCATGGCGGGACTACTGAAATTACAAACTAGGGATTGGGCTAATTATAATTCGGTTGCATACCTCGCTTGGGAGAGATCAATAGCCCTGTTCAGCTTGCCTGGGCCACTACCACAAGGATTGATCTTTTAGGTAGAAAATCGCATTGACCTGACCGGGAGATGCTGACGTTATCGACTGGGTTTACCCTCAGTGATCAAGGGATGTGTCCTCCCTTGCCAACCCCTCCGCTTCCCTCAGCTCTTCAAGTGTGTTGATATTCAGAAAAGCCAGCTTGTCTGGGTCATAGGGGAGGGTTTCCACTGGCGTCAGATAACGGATATTCACCGGCGGAAACCAGGCATCCACGCGCCGCTTGCCAGCCTCTAAGGCAGCTCGAACTTGCGGCAGGCAGGTATCACCTCGGTAGACGGCATGGAACGGCTCCGTGCCTTCCTCTGAGCGTGGAATCACCGCATCCGCACCCGTTTCTCGCAGCAAAGCCAGCTCGTATAGAAACAGCTCAGGGCTGGCGAAAGGCATATCACAGGCAACCACCGCCACATATGGATGACCAGCTGCACTCAGGGCAGTATATAACCCTCCCAGGGCACCAAAACCTGGTAGTAAGTCTGGGATGGGAGTGAGACCCAAAATACGGTAATTCTCAGGCTGGTTCGAGGTGACCAGTACCTCCTCAGCGATCCACGCCAGGCGGCTGAGCAGTCGCAAGATCAACGGCTGCCCCAGGAAGGGCAGCAGCGCTTTGTCGCTGCCCATACGGCGGGATTCACCACCCGCCTGGATCACCAGAGTCAGCACATCGAGGTTCCGGTCAATTTCAGTCTAATAATCATCGAATTCATCATGCAGCTAAACATGATTATAATGGGATTATCGCTAAGGAGAAGTATTCTATGAAAACCATGGCGGAAATCCTGGATCAAATGTCCGTCGAAAATATGGAGCTGGCAGAAACACTGCCCGAGAACTCCGTACGCTGCCACGCCTGTGCTCACAATTGCCTGATCCGCGAAGGCAGGCGCGGCATCTGCCTGGTGCGCTTCAACCAGGCAGGCAAGCTGCGTGTGCCGTGGGGCTACGTGGCAGGCTTACAAGCCGACCCCATCGAAAAGAAGCCCTTCTTCCATGTGCTGCCCGGCAGTGATGCCCTCACGTTTGGAATGCTGGGGTGTGACTTTCATTGCGCCAACTGCCAGAACTGGGTCAGCTCGCAAATGCTGCGTGACCCCGCTGCCAATGAATCAGTGGGCTATTTACGCCGCATCTCCCCCGAGCAGATGGTATTGGCAGCCAAAAAAGCCGAGGCGAGCGTGATTGCCTCCTCCTACAATGAACCGTTGATCACCTCTGAGTGGGCAGTGAGCATCTTTAAGCTGGCGGTGGAGCAGGGGATCAAGTGCGTATACGTCTCCAATGGTAACGCCACAACGCAGGTGTTGGATTACCTGCGACCATACCTGACCGGCTATAAGATCGACCTGAAGACGATGCGGGATAAACAATACCGCCAGCTGGGTGGGGTGCTGAAGAATGTGCTGGATACCATTCGCAGGGCACACGAGCTTGGTTTGTGGGTGGAAGTGGTGACTCTGATCATCCCAGGCTTCAATGACAGCACCGAGGAGCTGTTGGAGGCCGGGCGCTTCATTACTTCAGTCTCACCAGACATACCATGGCATGTGACAGCTTTTCATCCCGATTATAAAATGACCGAGCCGCATCCGACCCCGGTGAAAACCCTTCAGCGCGCGGCTGAAATCGGCCAGGAATCGGGTCTGAAATTCGTTTATGCCGGCAACCTACCCGGCAGCTTGCGAGAATACGAGAATACCTGCTGCCCCAAATGCCAGACGCTTCTTGTGGAACGCACGGGGTACGTTATTCACCAGTACCGGCTGACAGAGACTGGTGCCTGCCCAAAGTGCGGCACAAAAATACCCGGCATATGGACGAAAAATCCCAGGTCGGTGAGGCTTGGAGGCTGGGGAATGCCCAGGATATTCAATTAACAATTATCCAGAGTATTTACCCACTTTTGATTTGATTATTTTCGCACTGTGAGTCTAATCACTCGCCGATCAATTGCCCCAAAACGATATTTGTATTGTTCATCCCCACGCATAAAGTCGAAGTATTTGCGCTGGTGCTCATTCGCCCACTCCAGCAGGTAACCCAACAACACCCAACCGGGCGAAAGCTCACTGAAGCGAAAATCCAGCCCGGAGTTATACACCCAGATGTGGTTGTTATAATCGAAGTTTAGATATCCAGCCGCCTTCTCCCCATCCACTTCAATGAAAGCCAGCTGCAGCCAACCAGCGTTATAAGCCGTCTGAATGATCGAGTGCATTTGTGTTCGCATGGCAGGGGTGAGGAATTTGGCTTTTTCTGGGTCATGAGCCATTAATTGCAAAAAATCGTCCACATCCCGATCTAATGTGGCACCATCCTGAGTAATGTACCAGCGCACCGGCAGGTAATATTCTTCGGCGCGGCGCATCTTACGCCGGACCTCATGACGCTGTTTTTTGTCAATACTGCATATATACTTCTCCCAATCTCCTGGGAGAGAAATATACGGGCAATGTTGCAGCGGCTGTTGTGAATAGCTCCAACCCAGCTTTTCAGCTGCCTCTTGCAATGCTGGCAGGGTGGGGCTGCTCTCCAGCAGGTTGTACCAATCCAGTAAGTTACAGGTAAGTGTCTGGTCACCAGTCAGGTGCTCCAGGAGTGTCTCAATGAAGGATGGTGTATCTTCCGGTCGTGCGATGACATCCAGGTAATCGGAAATTTCAATGCTGCCAAGTAGCATCAGGGCAGGCTCACCATCCCGGTTATCCGTCAGAAAAAGTGGGGCTATCCCGATTAATTCTCCCTGCTCCTGACGGGCTGTTACGACGTATAATTCACCTTGTAACCATTCACCCCCACCCAATCCTTGCCACCAGGCTGTAATATATTCATGCCGTAAAAACGGCACATGACTTGCACTAATAGCGAGCAAGTCATTCCATTCTTTTTCTAGGCTGATCAATTCTGGCAAGGTGCGAATGATGGCAATGACCATATTATCTCCTGACGGTATAATCCAAGTTAGATTTTACCAGTATAATCATTCGGTATGAATTCTTCCCTTGATCTCAATCTACTATTATTGGCCCGGCAGGGCGAGGATGTGATATCTGAATTACCGGATTTGTACACAGTAACACCTCCTCACAGGACAGCCCGCGGGCGTGAATCTGATAGTCTGATTATTTATCTCAGCATGGGAGGTAATTCACCCCTCTCACCCGAAGCCCACACGCAATTGCTGGAACAGCTGGCGCACAAATTCTATAAAACTATTGGCAGTCTCACCGCTGCACTGCGCACGATCGCAGAAGCACTAAATCTATACCTGCTCGATCGTAATCTACGCAGCACAAGTGTGGGTCGCCAGGGTATTGGTCAATTGCTCCTGGTAGCATTACGCGCTGACACTTTGTATATGGCGCAGTGCGGTACGGTACATGCATTTTTGGTCACCCCCAAAGAAACCCAGCATTTGTATGACCCACAGAGCTCCGGGCGCGGGCTTGGTATCAGCCGCGCCGTGCCCGTGCGTTTCCTGCAGATAAAGATGGCTACGGATGACTTTCTGGTGCTTGCCACTGATGCAGCTCCTGGTTGGTCAGATGCATCCGTGAAGCATCCCTACCACCAGGGAATTGAAGCGCTGCGGCGTCAGCTTCTGGAGAATGCCAGCCAGGATTTTAATGCGGTCATCATCCAGGCTCAGGCAGGGTCAGGCAAGCTAAAGTTGCTTCGGCGCAAGGCTGAGACACCCCCCATGGCACATCCAGCAATGGTTGATCAACCAACCAGCACTGTTGGTCAAGTGACCCCATCTGCAATAGAGGCAGTCGAAGGTCCAACGGAGGATAGAAGGCTGGGTATCCCATCGGGCTCAGTTCCCGAACCAGGTTCGATTGACTTGCCTGCTGAAGATAAAAGGCTTGGGGTTCCCTCGAGCTCATCGGTTCCTATTTCATCGCAAAAAGCAGAAACATTAATGCCACGCGGAGAACAACCCCAATCAGTGCCCCTTTCTACTCAGGCTGTCAGCCAACAACCTGCTTCAGTGGAAGCAGAGGTATTCCACACGGATTTCCCGAGCACAGAAACAACCTTATCCGATGAAACCACTTCCAAGCCTGTCCAACCACCCAGCAGTCCCCAAAAAGTTCATCCCGCTTCGAAACCACGTCCTTGGGCTAAACACCTCGCTACTTTTCGGGCAAGCTTTGTGGCCATCGGAGCGACTTTTTTACGCGCCCTGCATAGTGCCCTGGCGACGATCGGCAACGCTCTCCTGCGCCTGCTGAAAAACCTTTTGCCAGACGCAGACGTCTTCCGTTTACCACCATCAACAATGGTGTTCATTGCCATTGCAATTCCCCTGACCTTGGCCGTGATTGGTGGGATGGTTTTTCTCCAACGTGGGCGAGCCCAACAGCACCAAATATATTACCAAAAGGCGGTGGAGGAATCAGCTTATGCTGCCACCCTCATTAACCCATTGGAGCAGCGTATGGCCTGGCAAACAGCTCTTGGTGATCTGGACAAAGCAGAGGTTTATGCCCTCACCACCCAATCTCAAGCTCTACGCGCCGATGTGACAGCCAACCTGGACACCTTGGATGCAGTCAAACGATTGGACTACAAGCAAGCCATCGTCGGTGGTTTGGATAGTGGGGTAAATGTGACCCGTATTGTTGCCACTACCACTGATTTGTACCTGCTCAATGGAAAAGAAGGCAATGTGCTGCACGCGATTATGACTGGACGGGGATATGAGATCGATCCCAGCTTCCAGTGTGGACCAATAAATGGACCGATTAACGTAGGCCCCTTGGTGGATATCGCAGAGCTGCCTCCAGGGTTGTACGAAAATGCTAGCTTGCTCGGGATGGATTCAAGTGGTAATCTGCTTTACTGTGTGGTTGGCTCTCAGCCATACAGTGCAACTATGGCTCCCCCCAATACCGGGCTAGGCGAGCCAATTGCTATAAGCATTGATCGAGGCGATCTTTATGTGCTGGATCCAAAGGTCAACGCGGTGTGGATTTATCGCAATATGGAAGTCAGCCAGCAGCCGCACCTGTTCTTTGGTGATACTATTCCACCGATGCAAGACGTCATTGACCTGGCAGTCTATAACGATGATTTATTCATGCTGCACGCTGATGGGCACACTACCAAATGCACTTACAGTGGGATGGCAGAATCACCTACCCGGTGTGATGACCCCTATCCTTATACCGATAACCGTCCGGGACGAGTGCATGGACCCGTGATCGAGGATGCGGTTTTTAGCCAAATTAATTTTTCATCCTTCCCCGAACGTTCAATCTTTATGCTGGATCCACAGCACCAGGCTATTTATTATTTCAGCGTACTTTTGACCTTACAATGGCAGTACCTGCCCAAAGCACCACTGGCGGAGGGCAATGCAACCGCTTTCGCCATAAGCCCGAATCGGACTACCTTCCTTGCCATCGGTAATAATGTCTATTATGCTGCTATGCCTTGAAAAGTAACTTCCCGGTTATTGAACCCGGAATACTAATAAAATTACTTTGAATCGCTCCCATCCGATCTTTTCACTTCAGATCCGCAGACATCCGGCCGACACTTTTGCACTATTCCTTGCCATTGCCGGATTCCTGGCATCAGCACTGGTAACCCAGCGCATATTTGAGGCAGCCCCCCATATTGAAGATGAAATCGCTTACGTATGGCAGGCCAAAGCGCTTGTTGAAGGTCATCTGACCATTTCCTCACCCCCCCATATCAGTAGTTTTCTTGTGCCTTTCATTGTGGATTACCTTGGGGAACGATTTGGGAAATATCCACCTGGTTGGCCTGCACTTTTATCTGTTGCTATCCGATTGGGTATTCGCGCCTGGATAAATCCATTATTGGCCGGGTTGGGAGTTTGGCTGACCTACCAGCTGGGCAAGCGAAGTTTTAATGAATTCGTCGGACTTCTCGCAGCTGGATTAACCGTCACCTCGCCATTCTTCCTGATGAACTCGGGTTCTTTGCTCTCACACCCGTTTGGGCTGGTCTTGAGTTCATTATTTGCCCTGGGTTGGTTGGAATCTTTCTGGGATAACCCGGCTGATAAAACAACAGATAATTCAACCCGAGCCAAAAAACAATGGGGGTACACACTTATTTCAGCTCTGGCGCTCGGGATCTTGATCCTCACCCGCCCAATGACGGCTTTGGCAGTGGCAGCACCATTTGCCGTTCATGGACTTTATTTGTTGATCCGCAGCGACAGCCAAACGCGCTCGCGGCTGTTGGTCTTCGGTCTGATGGCAATCTTATTCGTCTTCATATATATCTCTTGGCAGTACTCCCTGACGGGCAACGCCTTGCTCAATCCCTACACTTTATGGTGGCCTTATGATAAGGTGGGTTTCGGCCCCGGGCATGGCCGCGGACCTGCTGGTCATACATTGAACCTCATGTGGGTTAATACCCGCAACAGCCTCCATGCAGGTAGCTACGACTTGTTTGGTTGGGGAAGCTTATCATGGATCTTCCTGCCATTCGGGTTATGGGCAGCCAGGCGCAATCCTAAGGGACTGCTCCTTGGCAGCGTAGCCATTAGCTTATTCCTGGTTTATATGACGTATTGGGTCGGGGCTACCCTTTTTGGTCCACGTTATTATTATGAAGGACTATACAGCTGGACGTTACTCAGTGCAGCTGGCATCGCCTGGTTGGCAGGCTGGCCCGTAAAGCAGGGGGCATCCTTCGTTCGCTATTCGGGTTGGTCCAAGTTGCGCCCTCTTCTGGTCACTTTGCTGCTGGGTATATTGTTGGGAATTAACCTGATGCTTTATCTGCCCAT
>Ga0315275_10006103_pt1 | contig 11483 bp, 10 predicted proteins | sample YL17G03_0_MG_FD_205557 | JGI IMG/M metagenome (GOLD analysis project Ga0315275, IMG submission 205557) | Sediment microbial communities from Yellowstone Lake, YNP, Wyoming, USA - YL17G03_0 | ecosystem: Environmental > Aquatic > Freshwater > Lake > Sediment | place: USA: Wyoming | collected...
GACGCTCAGCCACTGGTGCTCTTGGTCGAAGACAATGAGAACGATATCCAATTCGTCCTTGAGACCCTCAAGGATCAGCCGTGCCGGATCGAAGTCCTCAAGACAGGAAAGGACGTCCTTCCCCGGGTCCAGAAAGGGGATATCGACTTGATACTCCTGGATATCCTGTTGCCCGAAACAGACGGATTCGAAGTCTGCCGCCGGTTGAAGGCATCGGAAGCCGCCAAGGATATTCAGGTGGTGATAATCAGCTGTCTGACCGACCTCGACAGCAAAATCAAAGGGATCGAGTTGGGGGCCGAAGAATTTCTGGTCAAGCCGCTGATGCCCCGCGAGCTTGTGGCCAGAGTCCGCGTCTTGCTGGAGAAGAAAGGTCATGTCGATAAGCTGCGCAGCCATCTGGAAACGGCCATAGATTCGGCTAAAATCGACTGGCTGACAGGGCTCAATAATCACGGTTCCTTTAAAGTGTTTCTCGGCCATGAGCTCAAGAGAGCCTCCCGCCAGAGATATCCGGTCAGCCTGATCCTCATTGATATCGACGACTTCAAGCTCTGCAACGATACGCTCGGTCATGCGGCCGGGGATGCTTTTTTGCGGGAACTCGCGCAGGTGATCACAGGCCAAATCCGGGAGGTCGACCTAGCCGCCCGCTACGGCGGCGAGGAATTCGCGGTGATCCTTCCTTATGCCGCTAATCCCGTGGGCAGAAAAGTCGCTAAAAGAATTCATGACGCGGTCATCTCGCATCCTTTCGCCGCCAGCCCCTCGGAAAGCTTCCGCCATCTGACCGTCAGCATCGGCATGGCGGTCTTCCCCTCAGACGCCTGGACTATCGAAGACCTGATCGAACAGGCCGATCAGATGCTCTACAAGGCGAAGCAAAACGGGAAAAACCAGGTTTGCATCAAGACCGAGGAAGGCCTGGTCGAAGTGCTGAGGTAAACCAAAGAACTCGATCAGCCGCAGGAGGGGACTTCTCTCCCCTTGATCTCGGAGATCAGGATCGCCCAGGCGCAGCCGACCCCGGGGCGGACGGTGATAGCGCCGAACGGGCAATTCTTCGCGCAGGCGCCGCACTCCATACAGAGGTCGCGGTCCGTGATCCGGGCTATTTTATCGTCGATGGAGAAGATCGCGTGCGGGCAGACTTCGGCGCACATCCCGCAGCCGGTACATAGATCCGGGTCGTAGGCCAGCGTCGCCACGTTCGAGAGATGCCGGTGTTTTCTCATTCTCTCCTCCTTATAGCGCCCGAATCAAAACGACGGCCAGGAAGACAATCCCGATAGAAGCCGAAGCGAGGATCGCGGGCATCGCGTAGCGCATTTCCTTGAGGACTCCGGAGAGCGACGTATAGGTTGAAGAGCCGGTGAAGCCCATGGCCAGGAAGGCCGAGATGGCCGGGACGAGCAGAAAGTGAACTGCCGCTGGTTGCCAGGTATTTGGAGTCGGCGGGAGCAATCCCTGCTGGATATTGACAAACGCCGCCCACAGCATTCCCAGCAGCCAGCCTTTCCAGGCGAAGGCCCGGCCGGGAATCCAGGGAAGAAGAACCGGGACAAAAAAACCGCCGATCAGGATCGCGCCCAGGTAGGGATAGAGCGCTCCCCAGGAGAATAGGCGTAACCCGAGGAGGCTGAGGATCCAGAGGACCGCAGTCACCATGACAAGATATTTGAAGGGATTGGTCAATTCCATCGCTGTCAGCACGAATCGTTCCCTGAGTCCGAATCTAACCCGGCGCATGTCCGGGGTGGCTTTCATGCCCGCAGTAAGAAAGTCCTTGATGTCGGCCGCTCTTACGGGTCCATAGATAACTTTGAAATGAGTCCGCTTGGTGACTTCATGGGCGGCGACACCAGGCGCTCCGAGCTGGGGAAGAATGACGGTTCGATGGGATACGACATGGCTTAGTCCGGTGTCTTCGATCCGATGCACCAGTTCCTCGGTCCCGAACGTCCCTTTGCCGGCGGCGCACCAAACGTTGATCCCCTTGGTATCCAGCACAAGAATCCAGGCGTCAAGGCTGCCGAGTTCGCGGCGCAGGCTGTCGAAACTCAGCTTATAGTTGGCCGAAACGAGAACGGGTGAATCCGGGCCGGCCTTTCCGACGGCGTAAAGACCGGGCCTAACCTTATAGTTCATCCGGCCGAAACCGAAACGGGCCTTGACCTTGCCCAGGATGTCCTGCCGGCTGAGCTTTGTCCGGACAACCGGAACGGCTCCGGCTGAGGTTTCGGACCGGCGTTCGATCCAGTGCGCTGATTCCTTGATAAAGCTCTCCGCCTTCCCCTTATCTGAGCTCCCGCCGCAGCACTCCGGACCGCACTCACAAAAGGGTTGAGAGGCGCTGCTCTTCTCCCCCAATTCGGGGCCCTTTTTTTGATCCGTTTTTAGATCCGCCATGGCAGCTGCTCCTATCCTTCTGATGTTTGCTTCTCGCCCAATTCACTATCGGCCTCGCAACAGCCGGAAGATTCGCTATGTTTCCTGACTGCGTCGGAGAAAAGGCCGATGCTCTCGACTACGGCGTCCGTCTTCTCGGCAGGGATGAGCTCCAGGACTTGAGCGAAGTACGTGTTGAACCTGGCCTCGATCTCGTCGAATAGCTGACGGCCCTGTGCGGTGAGCGAGATGGCGACATAACGGCGGTCCTTTTCGTTGGTCAGCCGGTTGACCAGGCCAAGGACGACGAGACCCTGGATCATCCGGCTGAGCGTGCTCGTGTCGAGGCCGAAGCTCTTGGCCAGGTCGATGAGTGAAACTTCCCTCTTGTATCCGACTTCGAGAAGCGTATGACATTGGGCGAGGGTCAGGCCGCAGCAGCCGGCGTCGCGGCCGAAAGGATCGTTCATTTCCCGTTCCATCAGCCGCAATTTCTCCCTGAGAAAGCGGATTTTCTGGATGTCCACAGCCTTAGAACCTCCGTTTATTGTCTCTTATTATTTTCATAATACACTAATTGTACAATAAAATGATTGTAATTGTCAAGCGTTATCTAAATTCATTAGAGGCCATTGACTCATCTATGGGACTTTTTCAGGGAAGCTGCCCAAATCCTCCCCGGCTGATCTTCCAGCTCCGGGCGGCTGTGGGCTATTTGCTTTGTCTGATTTGGGCCCTGGCGTCTCCGCTGATGACGCCGGCGGCCCAGAGAAGGCCGCGCTGGACAATTTCACGGGCCTCAGGAACATCGAAATCCCTGGCCACATGGCCGAGCGAGGTGTAAAAGACCCGGCCTTTTCCGTACATCTTCTTCCAGACGACCGGCATGACCACCCCTTCGATCCAAGGCGCATACTGCCCGGTGAACGTCGTTGTCACTAGGACCTCGACGATGGGGTCGACCTGCATGTAATACTGCTCGGAGTTCATGCTAAAGTCGGATAGACCCTTGGTAATGGGGTCGTCGTGATTGATGATGTTGACTCGGTAAGGGATGACGCCTCCGGGATGGGCGACCCACTGGCCTCCGACCATGAACTCGTACTCGACGCTGCTGCGGTGGGCGTCGGCCAGGCCGCCGTGCCAGCCGGCCAGCCCGACCCCGCTTTTGACCGCTTCTTCGAGCCCCTTTTCCTGCTCGGGCTTGATCTCGGACATGGTAAAGATATGGACAATGAGATCGAGAGTTTTCATTTTCTCGACATCCAGGTACGAGTCGAGCGTGTGAGAGACCTCGACTTCGAACCCCTGCTCCTCGAGCCAGGGACCGAAGATGTCCACACACTGCTTCGGCTCATGACCCTCCCAGCCGCCCCAAGCGAAAAGGGCCTTTTTCTTCTTCGCGGTTGGGGCGGTATCCGCAAAGGCAAGACCCATCAGCATAAGAACCATGACGAGCGGGAGGATGACCCTGATTCCGCCTGTCAATATTAAATTCGTTCGATTCGATTTCATGGTCGTCTCCTTTTCAAGACGAGAGATTCGAGCCCGATCTCTCCACTTCACCCTCTCCCTCCCCTCTCCCATCAAGGGAGAGGAGTTATTGGATTGGGGACAGCATATCAATCTCCCTTTTTTCATGGTCTTATTTTGATGGCCAAATTCGGAAATTGATATGCTGTCCCCGATTTATTCGAGCTCGCGGAGCCAGATGTTCCGGAAGCGGGTGGGATTCCCATGGTCCTGGAGCGAAAGGGGCATTTTGTCGGCCTGCGTTTTGTAGGGCGGCCGCGCTTTGTGGGCTGTCGGTCCCGTCAGCTCGCAGCAGTCCTGCACCAGGACGCCGTTATGGAAAACCGTCAGCCGCGCCGGCTCATCCAACTTACCGTCCGCGCTAAACCGGGGCCGGCGAAAGACGATGTCGTAGGTCTGCCATTCGCCCGGCTTCCGGCAGGCGTTGACGAGAGGCGGGTACTGACCGTAGATGGCCGCCGCCTGGCCGTCGGCATAGGTCCGGTTGTTATAGGAATCGAGAACCTGGACCTCGTAGGTATCCATCAGGAAGACACCGCTGTTGCCCCTTTCCTGGCCCTCGCCCGCCACCGCCCCCGGCGTCGCCCATTCGAGATGGAGCTGACAATCACCAAACCCTTTCTTTGTCCGGATCGACCCCGTCTTGGCTACAACTTCCATGTAGCCGCCTTCGACTTTCCACTTGGCTGCCTCGCCTTTACCATCCTCCCATTGGGTCAAATCTTTTCCATCGAACAGGACGATGGCATCCGAGGGAGCGGCCACAGCAGGCCCTGCCACGCCCGGATCCACGACCGGCGGCAGCGGCCTGGCCATATCATGGATAGTCCATTTTTCGAGCTCTGCCTTTCGGGCTGGGCTCTGGGGCGAATCCTTGGATGCCAAAACCACCATTGTGCCCAGTACAACCAACCATACGACCGCCAAAACCAGGATCTTTTTCATCGGCACGTCCTCCGGCCTCTACAACGACCAGCCCTGCCGGTACTGTTTGTGCAAGTATTGATTGGCCTCGGGCAGGTTGGGGAACTCCATCTTGATCGGGTCCCATTCCAGTACAGTCTTGGTCTCTGCCGTCCGCATGGCAATGTTGCCGAGCAGCATGACCTCGGTCAGCGTCGCCGAATAAGAGAAGTCAGTGGTCGATTTCTTGCCCTCTTTGATAGCCGCAATCCATTCCTCATGGATACCGGGTGACCGGGGGATAGACTTGGCCGGGCGCTTATAGTCCTGCATGAGCTTCTCGGGCAGCAGACGCGGGTTCTCCCCGTAGGTGCCGCACATCAGCGACCCCTTCTTCCCGACAATGAGGACCCCGCCGCCTTCGTCGCCCATCATCCGGCCGTTCTCGAGTTCCTTGGGCCGCGTTGGGGTCAGGCCGCCATCGTACCAGGTGAGCCTCGTCGGTGCGAACTTACCCCGGGCCGGGAACTCATAGGTGACGGTCTCGGCGACCGGATACGAATCCTTGGTGAACTTCGTCGAAGAGGCCTGGATCGTCTTCGGATGGCCCAGGTCGAGCGCCCAGAAGGGTTGGTCCATGAGGTGAGCGCCCATGTCCCCCAGGGCGCCGGTCCCGAAATCCCACCAGCCGCGCCAGGCGAATGGGTGATAGGCCGGGTGGAAGTAGCGCCACGGCGCCGGCCCGATCCACATGTTCCAGTCCAGGGTCGGAGGGCAGGAAGGGGTTTCCTTGGGAGCATCGATGCCCTGGGGCCAGATCGGCCTGTTGGTCCAGACATGGACTTCATACACGGGTCCGATGGCGCCGTCCCAGATCCATTCGCACACCAGGCGAGCGCCTTCCATGGAGTGCCCCTGGTTGCCCATCTGGGAGACGATCCCGGCCTTTTTCGCCTCCTCGGCCAGCATCCTGGCCTCCTTGACCGTATGGGTTAGAGGTTTCTGGACGAAGACATGCTTTCCCATCTTGATGGCCATCATGGCGATCACGGCATGGTTGTGGTCCGGCGTGCTGACCGTGATGGCCTCGATGCTTTTTTCTTTGTCCAACATTTCGCGGAAGTCGCGGTATTTCGCGGCCTTTTCATATTTGGCCAGCTGCTCGGGCGTGTTCTGCCCGTCCGTCATGAACTTGGCCATCATCTCGTCGTCCACATCGCAGACGGCCACGATGTTCTCGGTGCTGCAGCTGGCGATGTCGGACTGGCCCTTCCCCATGACACCGACGCAGCCGATGTTCAGAGTGTCGCTCGGCGCCCGATAGCCCTTGCCGCCGAGGACGTGACGGGGCACGATCATCAGACCGGCCGCGGCCACGGCCGATCGGCCCATGAATTCCCGACGTGTTAACGCTTTCATTATGACCTCCTGGGGGACGTTCCCCAAGGTGCCACCCTCGCGGAGTTGGAGCGCGCCTCGCGGGACATCCGGAAAATAGAATCCGAGACAACGTTTATACGGACTCGCGGGTTTTGTCAACTTCTTGGGCTACAGGTGGTCGGCGAGAATCTTGATCCCGATCAGGATCAGGATGACGCCGCCCAGGAGCTCCGCCCTCCGGCCGATAAACTTGCCCAGAGCGGGCCCAATCCTCATCCCTATCACCGTCATCGTGAAGGCCACGATCCCGATCACGACGGCGGGAAAGACGATGGCTACGCGGAGCGCGGCCAGGCTCAGCCCGACGGCCAGGGCATCAAGGCTCGTCGCCACGGAAAGCATAAACAGCGAAATACCCCGGGTCGGGTCGGCACGCTCCGCAGCTGAGGCCTTTCCCGGTCTAAAGGACTCGACGATCATCTTCCCGCCGACGCCCAGGAGGAGAGCGAACGCCACCCAATGATCATACTTCTCGATATAGCGGATCAGGGTCTCTCCGGCCGCCCAGCCTACAACCGGCATCAGGAACTGGAAGAGTCCAAAGTGGAAGGCCAGACGGAAGGTTTGGCCGCCGGTCGCCGGCTTGAGGCTCAGGCCAAGCCCGAGAGATACGGCGAAGGCGTCCATCGCCAACGCCAGGGCCAGCCCTAAAACGAGCAGAACGCTCACGCCGGTTTGCTCCCCAGGAACTCCAGCGCCAGGGAGGTAAGGAGAAGGACGCCCACCGGCAAAGCCTTCTCGTCGATGTCGAAGGCGGGATGATGATGGGGGAATTCCCGGCCGTCGCCGGCGCCCAGAAAAAGGAACGCTCCCGGCACCTTCTGCAGATAATAAGCAAAATCCTCTCCTCCCATGATCGGGTCGAACGGCTGGAGACAATTCTCTCCGAGAACTCTCCTGGCGACGCCCGTGGCGAAATCGACCATACCGGCATCGTTCACTACCGCTGGGTATCCCGGTGTGTACTCGACCCGGGCGGACGCTCCGAACGCTTTGGCCGTCTCTTCGGCGATTTCTCGGAGCCGTCTTTCGGCCAGTGCCTGGACGGACAAGTCGAAGGTCCTCACCGTCCCGGTCATCGCGACCTCTGCGGGAATGATATTGTGGGTCGTCCCGCCGTTGATCGTGCCGAAGGTGACAACACACGGCTTCAGGGGGTCGACGTTCCGGCTGACAATCGTCTGGCAGTTCACAATAATCTGCGCAGCCGCCAGGATCGGATCGACTGCCGTATGAGGCATGGCGCCGTGTCCCCCTTTTCCCTTTACGGCGAGGCTGAAATTGTCGGCCTGAGCCATCATCGGGCCCTTAACGACACCGATCCTTCCCGTTGGAAACGCCTGCCAGAGATGGAGGCCGAAAACGGCGGCAACGCCTTCGAGCGCGCCGTCCTCGATCATCCTTTTGGCTCCTCCGGGCGGCTTTTCCTCGGCCGGCTGGAAGAGAAAGACAACCCGGCCGCGGAACTCGCTCTTTCTGGCTGTCAGGACCTTGGCGGCCGCCATCAGCATCGCCATGTGCCCGTCATGCGCGCAGGCATGAGTCACTCCCGGGTTCAGAGAGCCGTACTCTTTCTCGCCTTCCTCTTGGAGAGGGAGGGCATCCATATCGGCCCGCAGGGCTACCGTCTTTCCTCCCGTCTGGCCCTCCAGCACCGCGACCAAGCCCGTGCCGGCGGCCGAGCGCACCGGAAGTCCGAGACCCTCCAGGAATTCACGTACTACAGCTGAAGTCCTGGTCTCCTGGAATGCGACTTCAGGATGACGGTGGAAATCCCGCCGCCAGGCGACGAGTTGGCCGACCATGGACGCGATTTCTGTTTCCAATCCTTGCCTCATTTTTCCCTCCTTTTCTCAAGCCACGTGTCCACTGTTTTCAGCCCTTGCCCTGTAAATCAGGCTGACGGCCACGGTCACGGTGGCATTGATAACGAGCGCCACGAACCCGGCGTTCATGCCCAGAAACGGGTCATGTTTGGTGAAGACGAGCACCGCCGCCAGGACAAAGCCTGTTATCAGCCCCCAGAAGACTCCCCGCCGTTTCACTCCCCTCCAGAACAACCCAAGGACAACGCCGGGAAAGAACTGGGTCACTCCGTCATAGCCGATGAGAAGCAGGTTGACCAGGGCATTGGGCAAATAGAAGGCGAAAAGCAGGGCGAAGCCCATGATGACGAGGACCAGAATGCGGGAAAGCCGGAGGACCGTCTCCTCACCCGCTTGCGGCGAGAAGCCCGTTTGGTAGACATTCTTGGCCAGGAGCGTCGATGCAAAGAGCACGAGGACAGAGGACGGCACCATGGCCGTCACCGCACCCGCCGCTCCGACAAACCCCATGAACCAGGAAGGATATGTCTTGTGGACAAGTTCCAGGAAGGCCAGGTCGCCGTTCTTAAGACCCGGCATCGCCAGGAGGGCCGTGAACCCGACCATGAAGACAAGCAGGATCGGGATTTGGTAAAAAGGCATGATAACGGCGTTTCTCTTTATCGTCTCGGCGCTCTTGGCCGAAAAGGCCGAGCCGAAGACATGCGGCCACATGTAGAATCCCAGCCCCGTGAGGAGCGCTGTCGTCATAACCCAAAGGACATCGAGGTTCGGTGTCGCTCCGGGGAAGACAAGGTGGCCCGGATGCGCCTCGACGAGCGCCCGGAACATCTGGCCATGGCTTCCGAAAAGGAGACGCGGCACGCTGATGCCGACGATCCCCACGGCCGAGATCATCAACACATCCTTGATGATAGAAACCCAGGCCACACCTCTTATTCCGCTGGTAAAGACGAAGGCGCAGGTCAGCCCAAAGGCCAGCAGGATGGCCACATTAGAGCGGATCGCGCCGTTGCTCGAAACCTCGACGATAAACCCGAGCCCAGTGAGCTGAAGCTGGAGATAAGGAATAATCGACACAACCCCGATGACCGCCACGATGACGCCGAGGCTGCGGCTCGCGTATCTCGTGATAAAAAAGTCCGGCTGGGTATGGAGGCCGAAGCGCTTCCCGAATTTCCAGACCGCCGGCAGGATGAAGAAAGATGCGGTGTAGGCCAGCGTCCCGTAGATCAGGATGTAAAATGTCGGCGCTCCCCGGGAGTAGGCCCAGCCGCTCGCGCCCAGGAAAGTGAAGGTTGTATAGATCTCGCCGGCCATAAGCAGCCAGATCAGGACGACGCCGAAGCGGCGGCCTCCCACAGCCCAGTTTTCCAGGTTCATCTTGACCTTGCGGCCGGCGAAGATGCCGACAGCCGCGGAAAAGATGATGGTCGCCAGGATGATGAGCAGGGCCGGGTTCATGATTGGCCTTTTCCGCCGTTCTTGTTGAACTTCTTCTCTGCCCAATAGGCTGCCATCAGGATAAACGGCGTGAGGACAACCCAGAAGACAATCCAGAAGAGCAGGAAGGGCAAGCCAAAGATAAACGGCTTAACCCGGTTGACAAAGGGAAGCGCCAAGATAAGCATCAAAAAAGGAATAAGAGCGAAACCGAGAGCCATCTTCGTCCCTTTCGGCATCCGTGCCTCCTTTCCCAGGGCGTCGCCCATTATAGGAAAAAAGGCGGAGCTTCTCAATGCGGACGCCTGTCCCCAAATCAAGAAAATTGCGGTATAATGGGGGTTTAGTCAGAGCAACTTATGGACGAGAGCATCACTCTCCGCGGCGTGCGGGTCCACAACCTAAAAAATATCGACCTCGACGTCCCGCTCTATAAGCTTATCGTCGTCACCGGGGTCAGCGGCTCCGGGAAGTCGTCCCTGGCCTTTGATACTCTCTATGCCGAGGGCCAGCGCCGCTACCTCGAATCGCTCTCCGCCTATGCCCGCCAGTTCCTGGAACGGATGGACAAGCCCGACGCGGACCTGATCGAGGGCATCACCCCGGCCATCGCCATCCAGCAGAAGGCCGCGACCAAAAACCCCCGCTCCACTGTGGCCACAGTCACAGAGATCCACGACTTCCTGCGCGTCCTCTTCGCCCGCATCGGCACGGTCCACTGCCTCCAGTGCGGCCAGCCCGTGCGCCCCGACACCATCGACGCCGTCGCCGAGACACTTCTCAAGCTCCCGCTTCGGACCAAGGTGACGATCTTTTTCTCCTGGCCGCTGGAGAAGGGAACCGCGCTCCTCAAAAAGGAGGGTTTTTTCCGGGTCATCCAGGACGGCCGCGTCGTCGAGCTCGAAAAAGCGAGACTCCCCAAAAAGGGGGAACTCGACATCTTCGTCGACAGCCTCGCCCTCGACCCCGAGGACAGGGAGCGCCTGGTTGATTCGCTGGAAATGGGCTTCAAGAAGGGCGATGGCCGCGTCAAGGTCCGCGCCGAGGACGGCCAGGAATTCAGATTTTCTGAGAAACTCGAGTGCAAGACCGACCGGATCGTCTACGAAGACCCTTTTCCCAACCTCTTCTCCTTCAACAGCCCCCAGGGCGCCTGCCCGGACTGCCACGGGTTCGGGGACCTGGCGGTGCTCGACGAGGACAAGATCATCCCGAACAAGAACAAGAGCCTCGAGGACGGCGCCGTCGAACCCTGGACCAAGCCGGTTTCCCGGTTGTGGATGAAAGAGCTTCTCCGCGAAGCCCGGAAAAGAGGCGTTCCCACCCAGGTCCCTTTCCGGAGGCTTAAGCAAGACCAGCAGCGCTTTGTCATGGAGGGCGGCGGGAGCTATGCGGGGGTCAAGGGATTTTTCGACTGGCTCAAGACCAAGAACTACAAGGTCCAGGTCCGCGTCTTTTTAAGCCGCTACCGGAAATATGTCCCCTGCCCTTCCTGCGGCGGGAAGCGCCTCAACCCCCGCGCTTTGAGCGTCAGGGTCGGGGGCCGCTCCATCGGCGAGGTCACTCGGATGACGGTCAAAGAGGCGGCCGCTTTCTTCCGGGACCTCGGCCTCACCCCCTTTGAGCATCAGGTCGCTGAAAGGCTCGTGGCCGAAGTCCAAAACCGTCTGAAGTTTCTCCTCGAAGTCGGCCTCGATTACATCACCCTGGACCGGATGACCTTCACCCTGAGCGGCGGCGAGGCCCAGCGCATCAACCTGGCCGCCGCCCTGAGCGCTTCACTCGTCGGCACGCTTTTTGTTTTAGACGAGCCCTCGATCGGACTCCACGCCCGCGACAACCACCGCCTCATCGAGATCCTCAAATCCTTGAAAGAAATCGGCAACACCGTCCTGGTGGTCGAACACGACCCGGAGATCATCCGCTCCGCAGAACACATCATCGACCTCG